>JADMIO011200103.1_pt1 | contig 73886 bp, 65 predicted proteins | sample 8958161 | NCBI WGS metagenome assembly JADMIO01 (sample SAMN16585339, study PRJNA669376) | soil metagenome | isolation source: Crop rotation soil | place: USA: Cullars Rotation, Alabama | collected 2011
CGCGACAACTTGTCCACGTGGAATTCTAAGCTTAGGATCCCAATGTGCTGGAAAGGGTCAAGTTCTTCGAGAAGGGCGACCGGCCGCTCGAGTTCATCTCGACCCGCCAGTGGTTCGTGCGGCTCCTCGACAAGAAGGACGACCTGCTCGCGTTCGGCGACCGCATCCAGTGGCACCCGGACTTCATGCGCCTCCGGTATCGCAACTGGACCGAGAACCTGAACGTCGATTGGTGCGTCAGCCGGCAGCGGTACTTCGGCGTACCGTTTCCCGTCTGGTATCCGCTCGATGCGGACGGTCGTCCCGATCACGCGCGTCCGATCGTCGCCGCGGCGGATACGCTGCCCGTGGATCCGACCGTCGACGTCCCGCCCGGCTACGCGGCCGAGCAACGCGACCGGCCGGGCGGCTTCACCGCGGAAGCCGACGTCTACGACACCTGGTTCACGAGCTCGCTGACGCCGCAGATCGGCTCCGGTTGGCTGCTCGATCCCGAGCGCCACGCGGCGCGTTTCCCCGCCGACATCCGCCCGCAGAGCCACGAGATCATCCGCACGTGGGCCTTCTACACGATCGCGAAAGCCATGCTGCACGAGCGGAGCGTGCCGTGGCATCACGCGGTCGTCTCGGGCTGGATCCTGGATCCCGACCGCAAGAAGATGTCGAAGAGCAAAGGCAACGTCGTCACGCCGATGCATCTCCTCGACGCGTACACGTCGGACGGGGTCCGGTATTGGGCGGCGAGCGCCCGGCTCGGCACCGACACCGCTTTCGACGAGAAGGTGCTGAAGGTCGGGAAACGGCTCGTCACGAAGATCTACAACGCCGGAAAGTTCGTGCTCGCGCAGGCCGGGCCGCGCGCGCCGATCGACGTCGAGCTCGACCGCGCCTTCGTCGATCGCCTGCGCGCGCTCGTGACGCGGGTCACGAAGTCGTTCGAGGCATTCGAATACGCGCACGCGCTGCAGGACACGGAATCGTTCTTCTGGCACGACTTCACGGACACCTATCTCGAGCTCGTGAAGCACCGCGCGCGCGACGACGGGGGCGGCTCCGCGATCGCGGGCTTGCGGCTCGGGCTTTCCGTGCTGCTGCGTCTCTTCGCGCCGGTGCTCCCGTACGTGACCGAGGAAGTGTGGTCGTGGGTCTTCGCCGCGGAGACGGATCAGCCGAGCATCCACCGCGCGCCGTGGCCCTCGCTCGACGAGCTCGCGGCGATCGCGACGCCCATCGATGCCGCGAGCTTCGACGTCGCGGTCGCCGCGCTCGCGGCGATCAACAAGGCGAAGTCCGAGGCGGGCGTGTCGCCGGGTCGTGGCGTCGCGCGGCTCGCGCTCGCCGCACATCCCCACACGCTCCGCAGCCTCGCGACGGTCGAGGCCGACGTGCTGCGCTCGGCGCGGGTCGAGCGGCACGAGCTCGTCGCGGCCGATGCGCTGGCCCCGGCGACGTTCGAGGTGCGCGCGGCCGAGTGGGTGCCGCCGGTGGAGGCGTGACGCCGTGAGCGAGGATCGTGCGGCGCGGGTCGCGGCGCTCGCCCGCCATCCCGCGGTGCATCGCCTCGTCGCGGCGGCGCTCGAGGAGGACGTCGGCCGCGGCGACGTGACGACCGCCGCCGCGCTGCCGCCGGGGTTGTCCGCGACCGCGACGATCTCGACCGAAACGACGTGCGTCGTCGCCGGGCTGTTCGTGGCGCCGCTCGCGTATCGGCTCGTCGAGCCGACCCTCGCGGTCGAGATCGTCGCGGAGGAGGGCGCGACCGGCGGCGTCGAGACGCCGATCGTTCGGATGCGCGGGAGCGCCGCCGCGATCCTCGCCGGCGAGCGCGTCGTCTTGAACCTGCTGCAGCACCTCGCCGGCGTCGCGACGCTCACGCGCCGGTTCGTCGACGCCGTCGCCGGCACGAAGGCCGCGATCGTCGACACGCGCAAGACGATCCCGGGCCTGCGCTTGCTGGAGAAGCACGCGGTCGCGATGGGCGGCGGCGTGAACCACCGCTTCGGCCTCGACGACGGGATCCTCCTCAAGAACACGCACGTGGCGCTCGGCGGGGGCACGGCGGCGGTCGTGCAGCGCGTGCGCGCGCACGGACCCGCGGCGCTCCGCGTGCAGGTCGAGTGCCGGAGCGCCGCCGAGGTCGGCGCGGCGCTCGCCGCGGGTGCGGACGCACTGCTGCTCGACAACCAGACGCCCGAGGAGGCCGCCGCGCTCGTGCGGCTCGTCGCCGGGCGCGTGCCGGTCGAGCTCTCGGGCGGCATTACGCTCGCCAATGTCGCGGCGTACGCCGCCAGCGGTGCCGACCGCATCTCGATCGGCGCCCTCACGCACTCGGCGCCCGCCGTCCCGATCCATCTGCGGATCGCCGCCGACCGCTGAGCCGATGCACACCGCGGATCGCATCCTCGCGCTCCTGCGCCGCGAATCCGTCGTGTCCGGCGAGGCGCTGTCCGCCGAGCTCGGGATGTCGCGGGCGGCGATCTGGAAGCACGTGGAGGCGCTGCGCGCGGCCGGGTATCGCATCGACGCGCTCCGCGCCCGCGGGTACGCGCTCGGCGCCGCGCCCGACCGCTTGATCCCGGCGGAGATCGCACGCCACCTCACGACGGCGCGCTTCGGACGCCGGCTCGAATGCTTCGAAACGATCGACTCGACGAACGTGCACGCGGCGCGCTTGGCCCGCGAGGACGCGCCGGAAGGCACGCTCGTGCTGGCCGAGCGCCAGACGGCCGGACGCGGCCGGCTCGGCCGCAGCTGGGTGTCGCCCGCGCGCGTCAACCTGTACGCGAGCTTCGTCGTGCGTCCACGGCTCGCGCCGGCGGACGCGCCGCAGCTGGCGCTCGCCGCCGCGGTCGCCGTCGCGCGCGCGCTCGGCACGGTCCCCGACCTCGGGCGCGACCGCATCGCGATCAAGTGGCCGAACGACTGCCTGCTCGACGGCAAGAAGGTGGCGGGGATCTTGACCGAGATGGACGCCGAGGTCGACCGCATCAAGAGCGTCGTGCTCGGGATCGGCGTGAACCTGAACGCGTCCGCGCGCGCATTCCCGCCCGAGCTTCGCGCGACCGCGACGTCGGTCTTGCTCGCGACCCGCGCGCGCGTCGATCGTCCGCGCTTCGCCGCGGCCCTATGCGCGACACTCGAGGACGTCTATGACCGGGTCGTGCGCGACGGCTTCGCGACCATCACGGACGAATGGGAGGCGTACTCCTGCCTGACCGGCCGCGCCGTTGCGATTGATGGCGCCGGACGCCGGAGCAGCGGCGTCGTGCGCGGCATCGATGCGCAGGGCCGCCTCGTCCTCGACGGCCCGGACGGCGAGGAGCGCATCGTCGCGGGCGACGTGTCGATGGTCGACGGCTACCGCGGCCTCGCCCGCCGACGCAAGGAGACGCCATGAGCGACGTGCTGCTCGCGATCGACGTCGGCAACACCCACACGGTGGTCGGCGTGTACGACCGCAACCGGTTGGTACGCCATTGGCGGGTGCTGAGCGACCCGGGCCGCACGTCGGACGAGTACGGGATCCTGCTCTGGAACCTCTACCGCGCGTCCGAGCTGCCGATCCCGAAACGCAGCGACATCATCGTCTGCTCCGTGGTCCCGCCGATGACGAAGGTCGTCGAGGACCTCTGCCGCGATTACTTCTCCGCCGAGCCGCTCGTCGTCGGGCCGGGCGTCAAGACCGGCATGCCGATCCTTTACGACAACCCGAAGGAGGTCGGCGCCGACCGGATCGTCAACGCCGTCGCGGCGTACGAGCGCTATCACGACACGTGCATCGTCGTCGATTTCGGCACCGCGACCACGTTCGATTGCGTGTCGGGAAAGGGCGAGTACCTGGGCGGCGTCATCACGCCTGGGCTCGGCATCTCGCTCGACGCGCTGGTGACGCGCACCGCCAAGCTGCCGAAGGTGGAGCTCGTGCGTCCGCCGAAGGTGGTCGGCAAGAACACCGTCCACGCGATCCAGGCCGGCGTCGTGTACGGCTACGCGGCGCTCGTCGACGGGCTCGTCGCGCGGATTCGCGACGAGATCGGCGCCGGCGCCCGCGTCGTCGCGACGGGCGGCTTCGCCGCCATGCTCGCGCCGGAGTCGAGCACCATCGAAAGCTTCGACGAGTTCTTGACCCTGGAGGGGCTCCGGCTCATTCATCGTCGTAACCAGTAACGCGAGAGCGCCGCACGGGAGGATCGCATGGCTGCCGAAGAGGTCGCACGCATCCGCAACATCGGCATCGTCGGACAGGGGGGCGTCGGCAAGACGCTGCTCGCCGACGCGCTGATCTTGGCCGCAGGCGGTGCGACGCGCCTCGGCCGCACCGACGACGGCACGTCGCTCTTCGACGTCGAGCCGGAAGAGGTGCGCCGGAAGACCTCGATCGGCACGGCGATCCACCACGTATCGTGGCGAAAGCACGAGCTCACGATCGTCGACACGCCGGGCTACTCGCCGTTCCTCGCCGAGACCCGCGCGGCACTCGGGGCGGTGACCGGCGTCGTGTTCGTGCTGTCCCCGCACGGCGAGGTGAAGGTGGAGCTCGAGCGGGTGTGGGGCTGGTGCGGCGAGCTCGGCATCCCGGCGATCGCCTACCTGAGCCGGCTCGATCGGGAAGAGACCGACGTCGCGGACGCGTTGGCGCCGGTCGCGCGCGTTCTCGACGCCAAGGTGATTCCCGTCGCGATCCCGATCGGCTCCACGGCAGACCTCAAGGGATACGTCGACCTCGTGACGATGAAGGCGATCACCGCGAGCGCCGATTTCGCGGCGCCGCAAGCGGGTGCGATTCCGGACGGGCTCGCCGCCGCCGCGGCCGAGTATCGCGATCGTCTTCTCGAGGCGGTCGCGGAAACCGACGACGCGCTCCTCGAGCGCTACCTGGAAAGCGGCGAGCTCAGTGAGGAGGAAATCCGACGCGGTCTCCGGCTGGGCGTGCTCGGGCGGAAGCTCGTGCCGGTGCTGGTGGGCACCGCGGCGCGCGGCATCGGCGTGCATGCGGTGCTCGACGCGTCGGTCGAGCTGCTCGCGTCGCCGGCCGACGTGCCGCCGATCGAGGCGATCGACGCAAAGAGCGGTCACGCCGTCGCGCGTCCGAGCGATCCGGCGGCGCCGTTCTCCGCGTTCGTCTTCAAGACCGTGAACGACCCCTTTGCCGGCAAGCTCTCGATCTTCCGCGTCGTCTCCGGCCGCGCGACGAGCGACTCGACCGTGCTGAACACGACGCACGGATCGAAGGAGCGTCTCGGGCAGCTGCTCAGACTCGAGGGCAAGAAGCAGGCGCCGATCGCGAGCGCGATCGCGGGCGAGATCTGCGCGGTCGCGAAGCTCAAGGAGACCGCGACCGGCGACACGCTCGCCGACGAGAAGGCGCCCGTGCTGTTGCCGAAGCTCCCGACGTTCGAGGCGGTCATGTCCTTCGCCGCCCAGCCCAAGAGCAAGGCCGACGAGGAAAAAGCGACGCAGGCCCTGCACCGCATGATGGAGGAGGATCTCGCGCTCCACATCGAGCGCGACGCCGAGAGCCGCGAGATCATCGTCTCCGGCTCGGGACAGCTCCACATCGAGGTCGTGGTCGAACGCTTGAAGCGGAAGTACGGCGTCGAGGTGGAGCTGAAGGCGCCGAAGGTCCCGTACCGGGAGACGATCAAGGGACGCGCCGAGGCGCAGGGTCGCTTGAAGAAGCAGTCGGGCGGACGCGGCCAGTTCGCCGACACGTGGATCAAGATCGAGCCGCTCGCGCGCGGCACCGGGTTCGAGTTCGCCGACGAGATCGTCGGCGGCGCGATCCCGCGGCAGTACATTCCGGCCGTCGAGAAAGGGATCCGCGAGGCGATGCCGCGCGGCATCCTCACCGGGTCGCCGGTCGTCGACTTCAAGGTCACGCTCTTCGACGGCTCGTATCACGACGTCGACTCGTCCGAGATGGCGTTCAAGATCGCGGCGTCGATGGGCTTTAAGGACGCGCTCGCGAAGGCGCGCCCGATCCTGCTCGAGCCGATCATGCATCTCGAGGTGACGGTGCCGGACGAGTCGATGGGCGACGTCATCGGCGACTTGAACTCGCGGCGCGGCAAGGTGCTCGGCGTCGATCCCAAGCCGCCGAACCAAGTGATCCGCGCCGAGGTGCCGATGGCAGAGGTGCTGAAGTACGCGCCCGACCTCCGCTCGATGACGAGCGGCCGCGGCGACTTCCACATGACCTTCGCGCACTACGAGGAGGTTCCCCCGCACCTGAGCGAGAAGGTCATCAAGGAAGTCCGCGAGCAGCGCGGGGTCGCGGCGGCGCACGCGTAACGGACCGGCCGGGTGGAGGACGAGGCGGGAATCGCCGCGGCGGTCGAGGCGGGAATCGCGGCGGCCGTCGAGGCGGGAACGGACGACATCGCGGTGCCCGACGAGCTCGTCGCGGATCCCGCGCCCGGCAAGGCCGTCGAGGCGAGCCTCCTGCTGCGGCTCCAATCGATGTCCGTCTCAGAGAAGATCAAGCTCGCGCTCCGCGGCAACCGCGACGCGCGCATGCTGCTGATCCGCGACGCGAACAAGATGATCCGGCGGTTCGTGCTGCAGAACCCGCGGATCGGCGACGAGGAGATCATCGCGATCGCGAAGAACCGGAGCGCCGACGACGACCTGCTGCGCTCGATCGGCGACAGCCGCGACTGGACGAAGAACTACCAGGTGCGGCTGAGCCTGGTCACGAATCCGAAAACGCCGCTGGTGATCGCGCTCCGCTTCGTTTCCGGGCTCCTCGACCGCGACATCCGCATGCTCGCGAAGAGCAAGAACGTCTCGCAAACCGTCTCGGCCGCCGCGAAGCGCATCGTGAACTCGAAGGCCGGCGGCGGCTGAGCGGCACGCCGGCACGCGACGGTTCAGCGCCAGTCGTCGAGGGCGAACACGTCCGGCCGGCTGTACGCCGCGACGTTCGGGCGGTGCATCGCGACGCCCTGGATGATCGTGCGGAAGCCGCGCGCGCGCAAGATCGCATACGTCCGCTCGCGCGCGAGGTTCACGCCGGCGACGAGCGTGCCGACTCCGACCTCGGCCGCGAACGCCTCGCACGCGTCGAGCAGCGCGCCGAGGCGCGCGTCCGCGCCGGGCCAGCACGCGACGGCACCGAACTTCACGTAGCAGGTGTTGCTGCCCGCTTCGGTTCCGGCGCCGACGTGACAGACGGCGAACCCCACGACGCCGGCGTCGCCGTCGGAGACGAGCACGACGTCTCCGAGGCCGCCGTCGACGGCCGCGACGATTTCCTCGCCGAGGTCGAGCCCGTCGTACAGCGTGTCCGTGATGGCGCTGCAGGCGTCGCGCGCGACCGACCGTCCCGCGGCGTCGAGCGCGCTGGCGCGCGTCCACGGCGGCGGCGACGCGGGCGGCGACACCGCCTTGGCGCCGACCGCGGTGAGAAAGCGCGGATGGAACCCGTACCGGCCGTACAGCCCGACGTGCTTCGCGCTCTGCGCGAACGTGAAGAGGCCCGCGTGCGTGACGCCCGCGCTCGCGAAGCAGTCCATCACGGGCTCCAGCAGACGCCGGGCGATCCCGCGATCCCAGAGATCGGGCCGCACCGAAAGCGGACCGAAGAAGCCGACGCTGCCCCAGAGCCCGGCGAACACGGAGCCGACGAGGACGCCGTCGACCTCCGCGGCGAACCACCGCTCCGGCGCGATCCGCCAGCGGCTGCGCACGTAGTCGGTGTCGCCGGCGAAGCGCGCCGGGTCCGGCAGCCCGACGAACGTGCCGAACGCGGCGCGAAAGATGCGATCGGCGTCCGGCAGCTCCGCCTCACGCAGCGCGCGGACGACGATCGACATCGCGCGACTTTCTCCGCAACGGGCGCGCCGGTCAAGAACGGTTGCAGCGCTCGACCGCCGCTCCTATGGAGGACGGGCATGGACGCGCCGGTCGCTCTCTCGCTCGTCGTGCCGGCGTTCGACGAGGCGGGCCGCTTGCCCGCGACGTTGCGGCACGCGGCCGACGCACTGCCGCGGCTCGCCGCCGAGAGCGAGATCATCGTGGTCGACGACGGCTCGCGCGACGACACGGCGGGCGTCGCGGAGCGCTTCGCGAGCCCGGTGCCGCTGCGCGTGATCCGTCTGCCGCGCAACCGCGGCAAGGGTGCGGCGGTCGCCGCGGGCGTGGCGGCGGCGCGGCATGCGTTCGTCGCGTTCACGGACGCCGATTGCCCGTACGATCTCGAGCGCCTCCGCCCCATGCTGGCCGCGCTCGCCGCCGGCAGCGCGGACGTCGCGATCGGCGCGCGCGAGCTCGCCGAGTCGGAGGTGAATCGCGGGTACGGCACCTTGCGGCATCTCTCCGGAAAGACGCTGTCCGTGCTGACGAGCCTGACGCTCGGCCTGCCGTTCCGCGACTCGCAGTGCGGCCTCAAGGCGTTTCGCGCCGACGTCGCCCACAGACTCTTCGCCCTCCGCACGATCGACGGTTTCGGCTTCGACTTCGAGATCCTGACCGCGGCGCTGCAGAACGGCTACCGCGTCCAGCGCTTTCCCGTGCGCCTCACGCACAACGACGACTCGCGCATCCGCCTCGTGCGCGACAGCGTCCGGATGGCGCGCGACCTCGTCCAGGTGCGGCGGAAGCTGCACGCGGGCGTGTACCTCGCGGACGTCCGCGACGGCGAAACGCGGCCGTGTCCGGTCTGCGCGAGCGACGAGTACACGCCGCAGGTCGCGGGCCACGGCTATCGCATGGTCGCGTGTCGCGCGTGCGGCCTCTGGTACCTGAATCCGATGCCGGCGGCGGCGACCCTCGCGGCGCTCTACGATCACGGCTACTTCACGAGCGACGCGGCGATGGCGACCGGCTACGCCGACTACGCCGGCATGGCCGACGACGCCCGCGACACGTTCCGACGCCGGCTCGCGCTCGTCGACCGTCACGTCGGCAGCGGCCGCATCCTCGACGTCGGCGCGGGGTACGGGTACCTGACGGAGGTCGCCGCGACGCGCTTTCCCGAGCGCTGGGTCGTGGAGCGTTCGCAGGACGCGGCGGCGCACGTCTCACCCACGGCGCGCGTCGTCATCGGGACGTGGGAGGACGCCGACGTCCCCGAGCGCTACTTCGACGTCGTCAGCATGCAGGACTGCCTCGAGCACTTTCCCGATCCGCTGGCGGCGCTCGCGAAGACGCGATCCGCGCTGCGCCCCGGAGGCGCGCTGCTCGCCGTCACCCCGAACGTCGGGAGCTGGCTCGCACGCCTGCAGGGGCGGAACTGGGTGTCGCTCAAGTTTCCCGAGCATGTCGTGCTGTTCTCGGAGTCGACGCTCCGGCGCGCGCTCGAGACGTCGGGCTTCCGCGTCGAGACGATCGTGCCCGCAGGGCAGTACGCACGGCTCGATTTCCTCGCGACGCGCGCGGCGTCCGGCTTTCCGAAGATCGGCGCCGCGCTCGCGCGCGCGCTCCGGACGCTCGGCGGCGGCGCGCGGCGGGTATACGTGCCGTCGGGATCGCTCGCGGTCGTGGCGACGGTCGCCTAGCGCGCGCCGCGCGGCGTCGCCGGCGATGGACCCGAGGCGAGGTCCGGCGTCGCGCGCGGATTACGACGTGGCGGCGTTCGTCGGCGCCGGCGATGCGCTGCCGCCGGTCGTGGGCGTGACGTTCGTCGTCGGCGTCGCGCCCGTCGCGCTCGTCGACACGGTCGGCGTCGGCGTCAGCGTCACGGTCGGAACCGGCGTGCCGCAGCCGTCGCAGAACTCGAGGTTGTCGCCGCCGCATCCGGACGCGACGAGCGCGATGCCGAGCGCCGCCGCCACCGACCACCACCGAGCGCGCATGGCGGCGGGACATACCGGCGACGCACCATGCGGTCAAGGCACGCGCGTTACGCCGGTAGTGCCTCAGTTTGATTTTGGTTTCCGGTCCGAGGCCAGCGATAGCGCCAGTCGGTCCACCAGGAAATCGCCAGCCACACGATCCCAACTCCAGCGAAGAATGTTGCGGCAAAGGCGATGGGATGCCCGTAGTCAAGGGCGATCTGCACAAGCGGATGTACGTGCCAGGTTTCTGGGTCTGCAGGAGACATGCTCGCCGTCAGCCTTCTTCCGGGGCTGCCGCCTTCGGCTTCCGCCCCGCCTTCTTTCGCGGCTGTGCGTCGTCGAAGCGATCTACCAATGCCACGAGGTCCGACATTTCCCACAAGCGATCTGTGACGTTCGCCGCCATCGCGGGCGTCATGCCGACCGTCTTGTGCATCTTCACGAAGTTGTACCAACACGTGTAGAGCGCGACCATGTGCGCGTGGTTCTCCAGCTTCTTGCTGAACGCGTTGGTCAGCCGCGTGAACCGGCGGTTCTGCATGCGCAGCGTGAGATTCGAGCGCTCGATGAACGACGTCGAGATGTGCTCTGACTTCGGGTGGCCCATGATCTCGACCTTCTCGGCGCCGAGGCACGCGGCCGGCGAGTAGCGGCGTTGATCTTCCTTCGGATCGGCGCCGTACTGCTTTACAAGCTGCGCGTAGTCGACCATGCGACCGAACGCGCCTTCGACGGCCGAGAGGTACGCCGCGTGGCCGTCCGTGGTGAGCTGCACGCGATTCGCGAGCCGGCCCGCGACGTCGGTCATGAACTCGTACGCCGCGCCGGCATCGCGCGAGCCGAGGAACCACGAGAGGATAAGCTTCGAGTCCGCGTCGATCGCGGTCCACGTCCACACGTCGCCGACGTTCGCGGGGCGCTCGTTCTTGTCCGCCTTCGCCTTCGCGGCCTTCTCCTTCATCGCAACGAAGGACCAGATCTCGTCACACTGCACGCGCTTGGACTTCACGTTGCGGACGGTGGCGTCATGGAACGCGCTGCATGCCTTCCCGGCGAGCACCAGGTAGCGGGCGACGGTGTTGATCGAGACATCGGCGACGCGGCTGATCGAGCGCATCGAGGAGCCTTCGCAGAGCATCGAGAGGATCTGAACCCGCGTGGCGACCGGCAACTTGTTCATGCCGGAATCATGTGACAATTCTACTTGAGTGTCAAGCATGAGTTTCAGTTGAAAACCGAACGGTGGTCGGCTACGCATGGTGACGCTGATACTGTGCAGTGAAGAGAGGGCGAAACGCCGTGGCCGCCGATGACCTCAAGCTGACCATATCATTCGAGGGTAGCGCCCCCGGATTGCCGGACGAACGGCTGAGCATAGGCGCGTTCGGAGACGCTCTCCAGAAGTTGCTGCGCGCTTACCGTCGGATCGCGTCTGGACTGATCCGCGACGCGCTCGGCAAGCCCGGCTACGGCGAGAAGGGCGGCTCGTACGCGACTGAAGCCAAGGCCCTTGATCTTGAACTTGCGCAGCTCACGCACAACAGCCCGCTGAGCTTAGATTTCGTGTGTACGGTTCACGACCCTGGTCCGCAGATGCCGCTGTTCCACAGCGGATTGCTTGAGAAGGCGGGCGTAATTCTTCTGGAGAGCATTGAAGCGGAAGGAAAGCAGGAGCTACGCCACGCGCGTGTTCGTGAGTTTCTGCAGGCCCTGCCTCCTGGAATCACGCGTCAGACATACAAGCTGCGCCGGGGAACGAAGGCGGTTCAAGAAGTGGTGTTGCAGGACGTCTCCATTGCGCAGCCGCCGGCCGAACTGCCATCTCTGGTCGCGTTCAACGGCGACGTAGTAGGAGTCGGCTTCGACCCGGGCACCACGGAAGTGAAGCTGAGGCACCACGGAGCCACGAACACGTTTCCGGCCGCCGAGGGGCAAGTAGAAAGCGCGTTGAAGCTGCGCGCCCATGCGGTACGCGCGCTTGCGTTGCGCGGCAAGCGGCAGCGCCTGCTGCGGCTAGGCGCGGCTGGTGAGTCGAAAGAGTCCCGCTCTTTCGGCGAGATCGTCAAGGGCATCGACGAGAAGTGGGGTCCGCTACTTGAGAGACTGGCGAAGTGAGCAGTTCGCCGTGGGAACCTCACATCTCTGTCGGCACCCTAATGGAGCTCTACGCCTCGCGGATGGAGAAGTACGGTGGCGTACCGTCCGCTCCGAAGCATGGATGCTTAGAGGGCTGTCTCGGGAATGCGTGGACGACCGAGTCGTACAATCTGGCAGTCGATGACGAGGAAGAGGACGCAGAGAGCGAGTATCCGCGTCCCGGACTCGTCTTCGCTGCGTATCTGCTGTTCTACCTCACGAATGACCACTGTTTCGCGGACGGAAACAAGCGGCTCGGGTGGTCTGCGATGACCTATGTCCTGGCGCTGCACGACCTGACGGTCGATGCCTCCATCGACGAAGCGGAAGAATTTATGCTGGCGGTCGCTTCGGGGAAGGCAAAGCAGGGAGACGTGATGGAGTGGATCGCGGAGCGGCTGGTTTCTCCGCAGTAGCTTTGATCTTGGCCTTCTTCCGCCATCGAGCCATGGCGGCCTTGGCAGCGATTTGCGTCCGACGCTTCTTGGATAGCTTGGTGGCCCGCGCCTTCCCGCCCGCCAGCCCGCCGCGCCGCATGTGCTCCTTCGCCGGGTCGCGCACCTCGTCTTGAATCTCGCCGGTCGCAATCCGCATGATGTGGACCGCGTTCCCGATCACGTCGGCGGGTCGCTTCTCACCTCGGGGGCCTCTCGGCATCGAGGCGAGTAGTAGCACAGGACGTCAGCGGGTGCGCGGGTAGATCGCGGGGCGCCGGGAATCAAACTGAGACACTACCGTTACGCCGCTCTGCGTTGACACCATGGGGTCGACTCGTTAGTGTCCGCCCCCGTTTCCCGCGGTCTTTCCGCACTCTACGTCACACACGCGAGGGTCTTGGTGAGCGCCTACCGGCACGTGCGAGTTCCTTCCGAAGGCGAGCGGATCGACGTGGGCGCGGACGGAACCTGGCGCATCCCGGAGCGTCCGATCATCCCCTTCATCGAGGGCGACGGAACGGGACCGGACATCTGGAAGGCGTCGCAGCGCGTGTTCGACGCCGCCGTCGCGAAGGCCTACGGCGGAAAGCGCCGAATCGCCTGGATGGAGATCTACGCCGGCGAGAAGTCCTGCGCGCTCTACGGCAAGGACGAGTGGCTTCCCGAAGAGACCAACGACGTGATCCGCGACTTCAAGGTCGCGATCAAAGGCCCGCTGACGACGCCGGTCGGCGGCGGCATCCGCTCGATCAACGTGACGCTTCGCCAGGTGCACGACCTCTACGCATGCGTACGTCCGGTGCGCTGGTTCCGCGGCGTCCCGAGCCCGGTGAGGGAGCCGGAGAAGCTCGACGTCGTGATCTTCCGCGAGAACACCGAGGACGTGTACGCCGGCATCGAGTTCAAGGCCGGCACGCCCGAAGCGGACGCGCTGATCGAGTTCACCCGCACGCGCCTCAAGAAGGAGATCCGTCCGGAGTCCGGCGTCGGGATCAAGCCGATGTCGGCGTTCGGCTCGAAGCGCCTCGTGCGGCGCGCGATCGCGTACGCCATCGCGCAAGGCAAGCCGAGCGTCACCCTCGTCCACAAGGGCAACATCATGAAGTTCACCGAGGGCGCCTTCCGCGACTGGGGGTACGAGCTCGCGGACGCGGAGTTCGGCGACCGCATCGTCCGCGAGGAGAACGCCGGCGGTAAGAGCGCGATCCCCGGCAAGGTTATCGTGAAGGACCGCATCGCCGACTCGATGTTCCAACAAGTGTTGCTCCGTCCCGACGAGTACAGCGTGCTCGCGACGCCGAACTTGAACGGCGACTACATCTCGGACGCGTGCGCGGCGCAGGTCGGCGGACTCGGGCTCGCACCCGGCGCCAACATCGGCGACCGCGCCGCGGTCTTCGAGGCTACGCACGGCACCGCGCCGAAGTACGCCAACCAGGACAAGATCAATCCCGGCTCGGTGATCCTGTCGGGCGTCATGATGTTCGAGCACCTCGGCTGGAACGAGGTCGCCGCGATGATCGTGCGCGGCCTCGAGCGCACGATCTCCGCGAAGACGGTCACCTACGACCTCGAACGCCAGATGCCCGGCGCAAAACTGCTCAAGTGCTCGGAGTTCGGCACGGCGATCATCACCAACATGGAAGGATAGGCATGGCACGGAAGAAGATCGCCCTCATCGGGGCGGGCAACATCGGCGGCACGCTCGCCCACCTCTGCGCGCTCAAGCACCTCGGCGACGTCCTGCTCTTCGACGTCGTCGAAGGGTTGCCGCAGGGGAAGGCGCTCGACCTCCTCGAGTCCGGTCCGATCGAGGGCTTCGACGCGAAGATCAGCGGCACGAACTCCTATGCCGACCTCGCCGGCGCCGACGTCTGCATCGTCACCGCCGGCCTCGCCCGCAAGCCCGGCATGAGCCGCGACGACCTGCTCGCGACCAACGCCAAGATCATCACGACCGTCGCCGAGGGCATCAAGCAGCACGCCCCGAACGCGTTCGTGATCGTCGTCTCGAATCCGCTCGACGCGATGGTCACCCAGATGAAGCGCGTCACCGGCTTCCCGAAGCACAAGGTCGTCGGCATGGCGGGCGTCCTCGACTCGTCGCGCTACCGGACGTTCGTCGCCGAGGAGCTGAAGGTGTCGGTCGAGAGCGTCGCGGCGATCGTGCTCGGCGGCCACGGCGACGACATGGTGCCCGTCCGCAGCGCCTGCACCGTCGGCGGCATCCCGGTCGCGAAGCTGATCAAGGAAGACCGTCTCAGCGCGATCGAGGATCGAACACGAAAGGCCGGCGGCGAGATCGTCGCGCTCCTCAAGACCGGCTCGGCGTTCTACTCGCCCGCGTCGGCCGCCGTGCAGATGGCGGAGGCGTACCTGAAGGACCGCAAGCGCATCCTCCCGTGCGCCGCCCTCCTCGAAGGCGAGTACGGCGTGAAGGGGTTCTACGTCGGCGTGCCGGTGTTGATCGGTGCGGGCGGCGTCGAACGGGTCATCGAGCTCGAGCTGACGGACGCCGAGAAAAAGGAGTTCGCGGTTTCGGTGAGCCACGTCGAGGAGCTCGTCTCGGCGATGGACAAGATTCTCACGGCGTGACTGGACTGACGTGAACATCCACGAGTTCCAGGCGAAGGAGATCCTCGAGCGCTACGGCGTGCCGGTGCTGAAACGCGGCGTCGCGCGCTCGCCCGAGGAGACTGCCGAGGTCGCGAAACGGCTCGGCGGCACGGTCGTCGTGAAAGCGCAGATCCACGCCGGCGGCCGTGGCAAGGCGGGCGGGGTCAAGGTGGTGACGTCGCCGGAGAAGGCCGCGGAGTTCGCCAAAGGCCTGCTCGGGAAGCCGCTCGTCACGCACCAGACCGGTCCCGACGGCCGCGTGGTCCGCCAGGTGCTGATCGAAAGCGGCTGCGACATCGCGCGCGAGCTCTACTTCGGCGTCGTCGTCGACCGCGCGACCGGCAGGGTCGGGATCATCGCGTCGCCCGAAGGCGGGGTCGAGATCGAGGAGGTCGCGGCCAAGACACCGGACAAGATCTTCCACGAGACGGTCGACCCGACCGTCGGCTTCGCCCCGTATCAAGGCCGCCGGCTCGCGTTCCGGCTCGGCCTCCCCAAGGAGATGGTGAACAAGGCGGTCGCGTTCTTCTCCGCGGTGACGCGCGCGTTCTCGGAGTGCGACGCCTCGATGGTCGAGATCAATCCGCTGGTCGTGACGAAGGGCGGTGACCTCGTCGCCCTCGACGCCAAGGTGAGCCTCGACGACAACGCGCTCTTCCGCCACGCCGATCTCCGCGAGTACCGCGACGTCAACGAGGAGGATCCGCGCGAAACCGAGGCCGCCAAGTTCGACCTCAGCTACATCGCGCTCTCCGGCAACATCGGCTGCATGGTGAACGGCGCCGGCCTCGCGATGGCGACGATGGACATCGTGAAGTACGCGGGCGGCGAGCCGGCCAATTTCCTGGACGTCGGCGGCGGCGCCGATCAGAAGAAGGTCGCAGAGGCGTTCCGCATCCTGCTTTCGGACGCGAGCGTGAAGGCGATCTTCATCAACGTCTTCGGCGGCATCCTGCGCTGCGACGTCTTCGCCGAAGGCGTCGTCGCGGCGGCGCGCGAGGTCGGCCTGTCGGTGCCGCTGGTCGTCCGCATGGAGGGGACCAACGTCGACCGCGGGAAACAGATCCTGAAAGAGTCGGGCCTCGCGATCGAGGCCGCGGCCGACATGGCGGAGGGCGCGCGCCTCGCCGTCGCAGCCGCGAAGCGCGCGGGCGGGGTGACGCGATGAGCATCCTCGTCGACCGCAACACCCGCGTCATCGTTCAGGGCATCACCGGCGCGACCGGCCAGTTCCACGCGAAGGCCTGCCGCGAGTACGGCACGCAGGTCGTCGGCGGCGTGACGCCCGGAAAGGGCGGCACGAACTTCGAGGGCTTCCCGGTCTTCGACACCGTCGAGCAGGCCGTGCGCGAGACGGGCGCGGACTGCACGCTCATCTTCGTCCCGCCGCCGTTCGCCGCCGACGCGATCATGGAAGCAGCCGACGCCGACATGCCGCTCGCGATCTGCATCACCGAAGGCGTCCCGACGCTCGACATGGTGCGCTGCATGGAGTTCCTGCAGAGCCGGAAGACCCGCCTCATCGGTCCGAACTGTCCCGGCATCATCACGCCCGGCCAGGCGAAGATCGGGATCATGCCCGGCTACATCCACAAGCCAGGGACGGTCGGCGTCGTCTCGCGGAGCGGCACGCTCACGTACGAGGCCGTCCACCAGCTGACCCAGCTCGGCATCGGCCAGTCGACGTGCGTCGGCATCGGCGGCGACCCGATCATCGGCACCGGCTTCATCGACGCGCTTCGCATGTTCCAGGACGATCCCGGCACCGAGGGCGTCATCCTGATCGGCGAGATCGGCGGCAGCGCGGAGGAGCAGGCCGCAGCCTTCGTGAAGGAACGGGTGACGAAGCCCGTGACGGTCTTCATCGCCGGCCAGACCGCGCCCAAGGGCAAGCGCATGGGCCACGCCGGCGCCATCATCGCCGGCAGCGCCGGCACGGCGGCCGACAAGATGAAGGCCTTCGAGGCCGCCGGCGCGCGCGTCGTGAAGAGCGCGGCCGAGCTCGGCAAGACCATGGCGGCGGCCCTCGGCCGCTGATCCGACTCAAGTTTCTTCCGGAGGACGTCGTAAATGGCGAGAGAGATGACGTTGGCGATCGTGAAGCCGGATGCCGTGAAGCGGAACCTGATCGGCGAGGTCGTTCGCCGCATCGAGCATAGCGGTCTCCAGATCGCGGCCGCCCGCTTCCTGCGCCTCGGCAGAGGCGACGCGGAAGGCTTCTACGCGGTGCACCGCGAGCGGCCGTTCTTCGGCAGCCTCGTCGAGTACATGTGCTCCGGTCCGGTCATGGTGATGGCGCTCGAGGGCGACGACGCGATCAAGCGCTGGCGCGACCTCATGGGCGCAACCGATCCCGCCAAGGCCGACCCGGGCACGATCCGTCGCGATCTCGGCCAGAGCGTCGAGGCGAACGCGACCCACGGCTCCGACGCGCCCGAGACCGCGCGCGCCGAGATCGCCTACTTCTTCCGGACGCTCGAGGTCGTCCCGCGCGAGTGACGCTGCCGGCGCCGCCCGCGAGCGCGGTGCCCGCACCGCGAGCTTCTCTCGACCCGAGCCCGCCGCCGATCATCGCGGCGCCGCCGACGCATCCGACCGTCGCGCCGCGCGCGCGTCGCACCGAGCCGCACACCGCCCGCGATGCGACGCTCCTGTTCCTGCTGACGATCGCCGTCTACTGGGCGACGTGTCCCGGCGCGACGGCGTACGATCAGTACGGCCGGCTCGCGGACGCGCTCCTGCACGGCAGCCTCTCGCTTCCGCAACGCCCGCCGCATCTCGAGATGGCGGAGTACCAGGGGCGCGCATACTTCACGAATCCGCCGACGCCCGCGGTGCTGCTCGCACCGCTCCTCTGGATCGCCGAGCGCGAGCCGCTCCGCACGTGGCTCGTCACGAAGAACGGCGGTTGGGACATTCCGTACGGCTGGTTCCAGACCGGCCTCTCGATCTTCTGCGGCGGCATCGCCGTCGCGTTCGCACGCATCACGCTCGGCCGCGTGCCGGTCACGCGGCAGGCCGCGAACTGGGGCGCCATCCTCTTCGCCTTCGGCAGCATCCATTGGTACCACGCGACGATCGGCTCGGTCTGGTATCTCGCGCAGATCGTCCACGGGATGTTCCTGTGGATCCTGGTCGCGGAGTGGTTCGGCAAGGCGCGGCCGCTCGTGCTCGGGACGTGCCTCGCGTTCGCGTTCTGGTGCCGGATGGAGACGCTGATCGCGATCCCGTTCGCGCTCGTGCCGCTCTGGGACCGCTGGCTGCATCCGCGCACCGACGAGGTCGTGCCGCGACCGCGCATCTGGTGGCTCGTGCAGTTCGCGCTGCCGATCGCCGCGGTGCTCGCGCTGAACTCCGCGTACAACTACGTCCGCTTCGGCGTCTTCGGAAACGCCGCGTACGACGTGCTCATCAACAAGGGGCAGGGCGATCCGCTCTTCCCGAAGGGCCTGATGGACCCGTCGTACTGGCCCGGGCACGTGTACGTCCTGTTCAAGGCGAAGCCGCTCTTCTACGACGCGTATCCGTGGATCCTCTCGGGCGTCGGCGGCATCTCGGTCTGGTACACGACGCCGGCCTTCCTCTACGCGCTCAAGGCGCCGTGGGACCGGTGGACGCTCGCATGCTGGACCGGCATCCTGCTCTTCATTTGCATCCTCTTCCAATTCGGCGGCACGGGCATGACCCAGCTCGGGTACCGCTTCGCGCTCGACTTCTACGCGCCGCTCACGGTGCTGACGATCCGGGGCATGGACCAGCCGCTCGCGCCGCCCGAGCGGCCGAAGCTCTGGTGGGTCGCGTGGATCGTGTCGACGGTCGTGGCCGCGGTGGCGATCTGGTTCGCACCGTGGGAGCGCTGGACCGTCTGGTGGGGGATCGGCCTCGCGCTCGGGCTCGCGTTCGTCTTCGACAACCGCCGACCCATCCAGCCGTGGCGCATCGCCTTCATCGTCGTCTGCGTCGCGATCAACACCTGGTGGACCGTCTCGCTGAACGTCCTGAACCTCGGCCGCTTGTTCTGAGCGGCGCGGCGGTGCGGCGATGACCGAAACGCAGGCGCTCGAGCGGATCGCGTGCCCGGTCTGCAGCGGACGCGACGACGCGCCGGTGCTGACGAAGGACGGATTCGCGATCGTCCGCTGCCGCGCGTGCGGTCTCGTGTACGTGAACCCGCGTCTGCCGGTCGGCGATCTCGTGCAGCTCTACAGCGATCAGGTCATCTCGCCGGCGGCGTACTACGTGCGGACCGAGCAGACCGACGAACGCTCGTTCGCCCGACGGATCGCGCTGATCGAGCGCTGGCGGAAGCCGGGGCGGCTCCTCGACCTCGGCTGCGGCCCGGGCACGTTCTCGGTCGCGGCGCGCGCGCGCGGCTGGACGACCGTCGGTCTCGACATCAACGCGACGTCGGTCGCGCACTGCCGATCGCGCGGGCTCGAGGTGATCGCGGGGGCGTTCCCGCATCCCGCGCTCGCCGGGCAGACGTTCGACGTCGTCGCGATGAACGATTTCTTGGAGCACCTCACCGATCCCGCTGCCGCGCTCCGCACGGTCCGGGGACTGCTCGCCCCGGGCGGGCTCGTGTTCATCTCCACGCCCGACATCGGCTCGGCGATGGCGCGGCTCACCCGCGCGCGCTGGTTGCATCTCAAGCCGAACGAGCACCTCGTGTACTTCGACCGCTCGACGATCGGGCGGCTGCTCGCCGACACCGGCTTCCGCGTCGAGCACGTGCAGTCGATGGGACGGCTCCGCAACCTCGGCGTCGCGCTCGAGAAGGGCGCCGCCTACGGCGAGCTGCCGATGCGGGTCGCGCGCGCGCTCGTGCCGCGCTGGCTCGCGGACCGCGTGAACCTCCGCATCAACCCGGGCGACGAGATGGCGGTGATAGCGCGCGTCGCGTGACGCCCGCGACGATCGCTCACTCCGTCGGCCGCAAGTCCGGACGCCGCAGAACGCGAACGCCGTCGTCCGCGAAGATCTCGTCGTAATCGGGCAGCGACTCCGCGATGAGCTTCTGCGTTTCTTCCGGCAGGGCGCGATTGTTGCGCGTCCGGTCGTGCACGACGACGTACGGCGGCCGCGCGTCGAGCCCGGCCGGCAGATCGCGCCGAGCGAACACGCGGCCGCCGACGTTGCTGATGTCGGGCTGCCAGTCCGGGTCTGCGATGTACGTGTCGTCGTTGATGCCGGTGTAGATCGAGAAGAGGACGGCGTCCTCGTTCAGCATGACGAACGGCTCCACGTGCAGCACGTGCGTGTCGAAGCCGATGCGCCCCGCGTCGATCTCGTCGCGGAAGAGCCGCGCGACCGCGAGCTCGGCCGGCGTCTGCGCCCATCGCCGGTGTCCGGCGCTGCCCCAATAGCCGCCCTTCGCAAGCGCCGCCTGTTGCGCCCAGGCCTCCGCGATCGATTGCTGCGCGTAGTTCGGATCGCCGAGGGGTGCCCGCGGATAGAACAGCACCGCCAGCATGACGAGCGCCGCGACGGCGAACGCCGTGCGGCGGCCGATCCACGCAAACAGAAACCCGGCCGGTACGGTCCACACGAAGGGATACCAGTAATCGACTTTGCGAAAGAATCCTTGCACGGCGATGCGGACTCGCGGATCCGCGAACGTCTGCCACCAGTCCGCCGACGCCTTCTCCGCGGCGGCCCCGAGCGCGATCGCGAGCGCGACCGGTGCGAGCCGCACCGTCGACGCGCGTGGCCGGTCGGCCCAGAGCATGACCGCGAGCCCGATGCCCCCGCAGTAGAAGAGCAGTGGCAACCGGGTTTGATGATCCTGCACGCCGCCGATCCAGGGTGGGGTGCGCGTCCACGCCCACAGCACGCCGAGGGTGAGCGCCCAGCGCAGGAGACGCGTCACGAGGCGCGCGTGCGGCGGCGGCCCCGCGAGGGCCCGCGCGGACGTCGCGATCAGCACGACACCAAGCCCCTGCGCGAGCGTCAGGAGCGGATAGGCGACGGACGTGCGCGTACCGACGCTGATCTCCGGCGCCGCGAACAGCGACGCACCCGCGAGCAGCCCGACGGACGCGACGAAGCGAAGCGCGCCGAGGTCGAACGCGTCGAACAGCACGGTGAGCGCCGCGACACCCATGCCGAGCGTGCCGACGACGGCATGCGACGCGACGGCGGTTCCGAGCACGAGCCCGGCGAGCACCCGCCGGACCCGGCTCGCCGCGGGATCGACGAACCACGCGAGCCCCGCCGCCACCAAGACATACGTGATCGTTCGGCCGTGCGAGTACGGCAGCACGCGAAAAAGCACCGTCGCCAAGAGCCCGAGCGCCGCGAACCCGCCGACGTCGTCGCCGCCGATCGCACGCCCCAGCCGATACACAGCCAGGATCAACAACGCGGCGAGCGGGACGATCGCCGCCGTTTGTCCGAGCGCCGCGAACTGCACGCCGCCGCCCAGCGAGAGAAAGGCGTACAACAGCTCGGCGGCGGGGCATTGCGAGCCCGCGTCCCAGTACCCGTAAGGATCACTGTCCGTCGGCTGATACGTACCGAAGGTCAGCACGCGTTGCGCCGACGCCGGCGTGGCGAGCACGTCCATGAAGGGCGCGACCACGTGGCCCAATTGGATCGCGAGCAGCCCGGGCCCGATCAGCGCGACGGTCGCCGCCACGAGCCAGAGACCCGGCGTCATCGCGACGCGTGGTCGCTCGGGCAGACCGAGGCGCGCGAGGACCGCAGCGGCCGCGGCGACGAGAGTCCAGGTCGTCCACCCGTTCAGGAGCCCGAGCGGCCCGAGGGCGTTGCCGGCAACGAACGCGACGATCCACACGCCGAGCGCGCCGCCGAGCGCGGCATCGACGCCGTCCATCGTGGGATCGATGCGCACCAGGATCGCGGCGAGGATCCCGCCGAACACGGTCCAAAACGTCCAGACGCGCAGCGCCGCGACGACGGTCGCCCCCAGGACGTCGCCGTACTGATACGGCGAGAGCTCGAAGAGGTATCCGGAGAGCGGTTGGGGCAGCGTCGCGACCGCGGCGGCCGCCATGGCGACGAGCGCGATGCCGACCAGCATCACGCCGCGGGGCCGCCGCGTCACGACGTCGGCCGCCGCGTTTCGGACGCGGCAACGCCGTCGACGCGGCGGGACGCGAGCGGCGACGACGCGAGCACGCGCGGCTTCTACTACACCGCCGCCGCGGGAGGCCACCGCGACCCGCGCGAAAGCGCAGGTTGATCGCCTCCATGCGCGCGCGATACACCATGGGGCTCGGGTGCGCGGAGCGACCCGGCCATCAATGAGCGCGAAACGGATCCTGATCACAGGGGCGGCCGGTTTCGTAGGAGCCGTGCTGACCCGCCGGGTCCTCGAGCTGGGTCACGAGGTGCACGTGCTCACCAAGAGCACGACGCCGAGTTGGCGCCTCGCGGACGTCGCGCGCGAGCTGCGCGTCCACCAGGGCGACCTCACCGACGAGGCGGGCGTCCAGACGCTCGTCGAGGCGGCGCGTCCCGAGGTCGTCTACCACCTCGCCACCCACGGCGCGTATCCGTTCCAGACGAACGCCGACGGCATCATCCAGACGAACATCCTCGGCACGTGGAATCTCCTGAAGGCGCTCTCGCGCACCGACTACGAGGTGTTCGTTAACACCGGCAGCTCGTCGGAGTACGGCTTCAAGGACTACGCCATGCGCGAGACCGACGTCCTCGAGCCGAACAGCTACTACTCCGTCGCGAAGTGCGCGCAGACGCTGCTCTGCCAACACGTGGCGAAGACGGAGCAGCGCCCGATCACGACGTTCCGGCTCTTCAGCGTCTTCGGTCCGTACGAGGAGCCGTCGCGCCTCCTGCCGACCCTCATCCGGCTGTGTCTCGAGAACAAGGACCTGACGCTCGTCGATCCGGCGACGGCCCGCGACTTCGTCTACGTCGACGACGTCGTCGACGCGTACCTGCGGTTCGACCAGCTCGCGGGCCTCTGCGGCGAGGTCGTGAACATCGGCACCGGCGTGCAGTGCACGCTGCAGCAGGTCGTCGACGCCGTGCTGCACGAGACGAACGCCACGGTGCAGTGTCACTGGAACGCCATGCCGGCGCGGATCTGGGATGCGACGACGTGGGTGGCCGACTGCACCAAGAGCAAACGGCTGCTCGGCTGGCGCGCGACGACGTCGCTCGGCGACGGCATCGCGCAGACCGTCGCGTGGATGCGCGCGCGCCACGACCAGCGGGAGCGCGCCTAGTGTCCGCCGTCCGAACCACGGACGCCGCGGCCGCGCAGCCGGCGCCGCCGCCCGCCGCGCCCCTCCGCGAGACCCGCTGCATGATCTGCGACAGCCGCGACCACGACCGCGAGGTGTACGCGATGAACTTCCGGCCGGCCGATCTGAGCGCCGACGTCTTCTCGGCGCGGCGGCTGCCGGATCGGCTGCACTACCGGATGGTGCGCTGCGAACGCTGCGGCCTGCTACGCTCGGATCCGATCCTCACCGACGCGGAGCTCGCCCGGCTGTACGCCGGCAGCCACTTCACCTACGCGGCCGAGGCGCAGTTCACCGGCGCGACCTACCTCCACTACCTGCGCGAGACGTTGCCGTTCGTCCGGACGCGCGGACGCATCATGGAGATCGGCTGCGGCAGCGGGTTCTTCCTCGACCGCGCGCTCGACGAGGGGTTCACCGAGGCATGGGGCGTCGAGCCGAGCGTCGCCGCCGTCGAGGCGGCGAGCCCGCGCGTCCGCGACCGCATCCGCATCGGGCTCTACGACCGCTCGACGTTTCCGCCCGACCAGTTCGACTGCATCTGCGCGTTCCAGATCCTCGACCACGCGCCCGATCCGGCGGCAATGCTGCGCGCGTGCCACGCGCACCTGCGGCCGGGCGGCGTCGCGCTCTTCATCAACCACGACGCCGGCGCGCTCTCCGCGCGGCTCCTCGGCGAGCTGTCGCCGATCGTCGACGTCGAGCATACGGTGCTGTTCGATCAGCGGACGATGCGGCGGGTCTTCGAGCGCTGCGGCTTTCGCGTCGAGCGCGTGTTCAGCGTCAAGAACACGTACCCGCTGCAGTACTGGGCGAAGATGGCGCCGCTTCCGGGCGGCGTGAAATCGGCCGCGCAGACGGCGCTCGCCGCCTCGGGACTCGGCCGCATTCCGATCACGCTGAAGGCCGGCAACCTCGGCGCGATCGCGGTGAAGGACTGATCGTGGCTACGTCCCGCCCGAGCCGCGACGACGCGCGCGCGAGCCTGCTCGATCGGCTCGCGGGCCATGCCCGCGCCGTCCGCGCCGCGACCGTCCGGATGGCACACGACGGCAAGACGCCGCACGTCGGGTCCGCGCTCTCCGCCGCCGATCTGCTCGTCGCGCTCTATTTCCACGCCATGCGCATCGAGCCCGGCCGCGCAGACACTCCCGACGACGACTGCTTCATCCTCAGCAAGGGTCACGGATGCATGTCGTACTACGCGACCCTCGCCGAGCGCGGAATTTTCCCGCGCTCGTTGCTCGCATCGTACGCGCAGAACGGAGGCGCGCTGCCGGAGCATCCGACGCCCGGCCACATCCCGGGCGTGCGCGTGGCGACGGGGTCGCTCGGGCACGGCCTCGCGATCGCCGCCGGCATGGCGCACGCGCGCGCGCTCGACGGACGGCGCGGGCGCGTGTTCACGCTGCTCTCCGACGGCGAGTGCAACGAGGGCAGCGTCTGGGAGGCGGCGATGTTCGCCGCCGGCCGGAAGCTCGCAGGCCTGGTCGCCATCGTCGACTACAACAAGCTCCAGGCGATGGGCCGGTCGGACGAAGTCACCGCGCTCGCGCCGCTCGCGGACAAGTGGCGCGCGTTCGGCTGGGCGACGCGCGAGATCGACGGCCACGACCTCGACGCGACCGTCGCGGCGCTCGACGCGCTGCCGTTCGAGCCGAGCCGGCCGAGCGCAATCGTCGCGCACACGGTGAAGGGGAAGGGCGTCTCGTTCATGGAGGACGACCTCGAGTGGCATTACCGGCCGCCGAGCGACGCCGACCTCGAACGCGCGCTCGCCGAGCTCGGAGCGGCGCGCTAGCGGAGCCATGCGGAACGCCTTCATCCGCGCTCTGACCGACGCGGCCGCCGCCGACGATCGCATCGTGTTCTTGACCGGCGACCTCGGGTTCAAGCTCTTCGACGACTTCGCCGCGCGCTACCCCGGGCGCTTCATGAACGTCGGCGTCGCGGAGGCGACCATGGCGGGCGTCGCCGCCGGGCTCGCGCTCGAAGGAAAGAAGCCCTTCATCTACTCGATCGTGCCGTTCGCGACGCTCCGCTGCTACGAGCAGATCCGGAACGACATCTGCTACCACGAAGCCGATGTGACGGTGGTCGGCGTCGGCGGCGGCTACAGCTACGGCCCGAACGGCCCGACGCATCACGCGCTCGAGGACATCGCAGTGATGCGCGCGCTCCCGAACATGACGGTCGTCTGTCCGGGCGATCCCGCGGAAACCGTCGCCGCCGTGCACGCGCTCGCGCGCCACCGTGGACCCGCCTACCTGCGGCTCGGGCGCGCCGGAGAGCCCGCCGTGCATCCCGGGTCCGTGACGCTCGCGATCGGAGAAAGCCTCGTGGTGCGCGACGGCGGCGATGCCGTGCTGCTCGCGACGGGCAACATGCTCGCGACCGCCGTCCGCGTCGCCGACACGCTCGCGCCGCGCGGGATCGCGTGCCGTGTGATCAGCATGCCGACGGTGAAGCCGCTCGACACGGCGACGCTCGACGCCGTGATCGCGACCGGCGCGCCCCTCGTCACGCTCGAGGAGCACAGCGTGATCGGCGGCTTCGGGTCGGCGGTCGCAGAGCATCTCGCCGAGCGCGGCGCGCCGGTGCGTTTTCGCCGCTTTGCCGCGCCCGACCGCTTCTCCCACACCTGCGGCGACCAGGAGTTCCACCGCAACGCCAGCGGGCTCGACGTCGCGAGCGTCGCCGCGGGCGTCGCCGAGCTCGCGGGCGGCGGCGCATGAGCATGCCGGCGCCGGTCACGCGTCCGGCACGCCCGCGGCTCTCGATCGTCGTCGCCTGCTACAAGGACGGGCAGGCGATTCCTCACATGTACGAGCGGCTGGTGCGCGCGCTCGAACCCGAGAGCGTCGACCTCGAGATGATCTTCGTGAACGACGGCAGCCCCGACGACTCGCACGAGGTGCTGGCGCGCATCGCGGCGGCCGATTCGCGCGTCGTCGCGATCACGCACACGCGAAATTTCGGGTCGCAGGCGGCGTTCACCAGCGGCATGCAGATCTGCACCGGCGACATGGTCGTGCTGATGGACGGCGACCTGCAGGATCCGCCCGAGCTCATTCCGGAGTTCCTCGCGAAGTGGCGCGCCGGCTGGGACGTCGTCTACGGCGTACGCGTCAAACGCGAGGCGACGCCCTTCCTCCAGGTCGCGTACAAGGCGTTCTACCGCGTGTTTCGCGCGCTCAGCTACATCGACGTCCCGCGCGATGCCGGCGACTTCTCGCTGATGGACCGCCGGGTGATCGACGCCGTCAACTCGCTCGACGAGCGCGATCGCTTCCTCCGCGGGCTTCGTGCCTGGGTCGGCTTCAAGCAGATCGGCGTGCCCTACGAGCGGCCCGAGCGCATGTTCGGCGTCACGACCAACAACCTGCGCAAGAACATCGCGTGGGCGCGGAAGGGCATCTTCTCCTTCTCGTTCGTACCGCTCGAGATCATCTTCTACGTGGCGCTCGGCGTCTCGGCACTGACAGGCGGCATGCTGGCGCTCTACGCCGTCGTGTACCTGTTCGCGGGCGCCCCGACCGGCTTCATGACGCTTCTCACGCTGATGCTGCTGATGGGCAGCCTCCAGTTCCTCTGCCTCGCGGTGATCGGCGACTACGTCGGCCGCGTCCTCGAGGAGGTGAAGAGCCGGCCGCACTACCTCGTCGCGTCCGTGCTGAACGATCCGCGCACGCGCACCGGCGCGGAGCTGCCGCCGTCGCCGCGCACGCCGGAGACGCCGTGATCGAACGCAACGTCTCGCAGTTCGACGCCGACGTGCGGGCGAACCAGGGCTATCTCTACACGACGAACGCGAAGCGGAGCAGCGTCCTCGCGAACCAGCGCCTCACCGACGTGACGCGTGCGATGGTCGACCTGCGCGGCCGGCGCGTCATCGACGTCGGCTGCGGCGACGGCACGTACACCGCCGAGCTCCAGCGGACGTGCGGACCGGCGTCGATGGTCGGCGTCGACGCGTCGACCGAGGCCGTCGAGCAGGCGAATCGCCGCTTCGGCCGACCCGGCCTGCGCTTCGACGCCTGCAGCGTGTACGACCTGCCGTACGAGGCGGGCAGCTTCGACGTCGCGGTCGTGCGCGGCTTGCTGCACCATCTCGACGACGCACGGCGCGCGCTCGCCCGCATCGGGACGCTCGCGACCGAGCTCGTCGTGATCGAGCCGAACGGCTACAACCCGACCCTCAAGCTGATCGAGCGCTTCTCGCGCTATCACCGGGAGCACGGCGAAAAGTCCTATGCGCCGTCGCTGCTGCGACGCTGGATCCGCGAGCTCGGCGGCACGATCGAGCGCGAGGCGTACGCCGGGCTGGTGCCGTTCTTCTGTCCGGATTGGATGGCGGCGGCGTTGAAGGCGGTCGAGCCCGCGGTCGAAGCGGCACCGCTCGCGAAGCAGCTGTCGTGTGCCGTCTACGTCGTCCGCTACCGCGCGCGGTAGCAGGTTGCTGAAAAAGGCCGATCTGCTTCGTTACTCGGTCGCTCACTTGTGCGGCGTAGCTCCGCTACGCCTCCGCGTTCGCTTCCTCGCGCCTCGCATCTCGACCTTTTTGAGCAACCTGCAGGGCCGGCGTGTGCAAGAGCCAACGTTGCCTCCCTCTAGCTATTGCGTCGCGAGGGTGCGTTTGCGGTACAGCTGGATGCCGGGGCGCTTCACGAGCTCTTCGTAGCGGGCGGGGTCGGGGGCGTGGCCGGCGCCGTCGTAGTTCGCAACGAGGACGTACGGCGGCTCGGCCGCGAGCGCGGCCGGCAGATCCTGCATGGGCCGCACGCGCGTGCCGACGAGCCAGATGTTGTCGGCGCTCCATTGCGGCGTGTACGGGTCCATCGAGATGCCCGTGTAGAGCGCCATCTCGACCGAGTTCACGCCCGGCGTCACGTAGACGACGTGCGTGTCGTAGCGAATGCGGCCGGCGGCGACCTCGCCCAAGAGGACGTCGCCGACCGCGCGCCACCGGTCGTCGACGACCCAGCGGCGGTCCGGCAGTCCCGAGTGATAGCCGCGCGCCGCGTTCGCGAGGTGGAAGCCCCACGTCTCGGCGAGCGACAGCTGCGACGCGTCGTAGTCGAGCGGCTCCTGCACGTAGCGGAACGGATAGATCACGAGCGTCGCGACCAGGAGCGTCACGGGGATGCGCGCGCGGCCGCGGGCGAGCCACGCGAAGCCGACGCCCGCGACGAGCGCCATCCAGAACGGCGACCAGTAGTACGCCATCTTGGTCGTGATCTCGGACGCGAGCGAGCGCGCGTCGAGCGAGCCCTCGAACCGATACGGGCTCGCGACCGCGTAGACGACCATGCCGACGAGCAGCGTGAGGGCCGGGATCGCGGCGCCCGCGCGGCGATCCGGGCGGCGCCAGACCGCCGCCGCCGCGGCCGCGAAGCCGGGCGCGCAAAGGAGCGCGAGGCCCGCGTACCCGAACCACGAGTCGTCCATGAACTCGAAGCGGTGCCGCGCGTGTACCGCAACGAGCGCGAAGGCGGTCCCGAGGATCGCGACGAGGCGCGCCCACGGCCGCGGCTTCCACGGCCGCCAGCCGCGCTCCGCGAGCCACGCGGCCCCGGCAAGCGCGGCGACGCCGACGAGCGCGGCGATCGGCAGCACCCAAACGGGCGCGGGGCGGCTGAGCCCGATCAGCACCTGGGGCGACGCGAAGATGCTCGCCGCCCCGAGCGTCGCGACCGACACGACGATCGGCACGCCGCAGTCGAGCCATGCGACCACCGCCTGCACCGACGCGACCAGCATGCCGACCGCGCCGATCAGCGGATTCACCGTGACCGCGGTGCCGAGCGTGAGGCCGCCGAGGAAGGTGCGCGTTCCGCTGCGCCGCCCGGCGAGCAGCGCGAGCCCCGCGGCGACGAGCGCGAACGTCAGGCACGTCCCGCGGATGTCCATCGTGCGGCGCCACGCGAAGGTCTGCAGCAGGAAGAGCGTCGCGAGGCCGCCCGCCACGCTGCCGTACGAGCGTCGTCCGAGGAGGTAGAGCGCGGTGATCTGCATCAGCCCGGCGGGCACGATGAGCGCGCTGATCCCCAAGTGTCCCGGAAGACCGGCGACGAGCGAGACGAACGAGAGCGGCGCATCGTAGCCGACCGAGCCGCGGCCGAGCGCGATGATGCCCGAGGCGTCGTTCGCGAACGGGTCGTAGAATCGGAACGTCACGACCTTCTGGACGGCCGCGACGAGCGCCAAAATGTCCATGAAAGGCGAGACCGGCGACCCGATCTGCATCAGGACGAGCGGGACGATCACGAGCGCGACGGTGAACGCGGCGACCCACGCGCCCGGCGGCCATGCCCGGCGCCGACGCGCGGCCGCCGGCGCGTCGCGGCGGGCGCGCAGCAACGCGATCGCCGCGACGACCGCGAGGAGCAGCCGCAAAACGTTCGGCCGATAGAGGCCGAGCGGGCCCAGCACGAGCAGCGCGACGTCCGTGATCGCCCACAGCACGACGATCGCGCCGAGGATCGCCTCCGACGTCAGGAGATCGGGCGCGCGCCCGCGGAGCCATCGGCAGACGGCGGCGATCGCGAGCGCCAGCACGCACCACACGACGAGGAGCGCGGGGACGGTCGTGTCGGCGATCGACATGGCGCCCGTCCACGCCGCGGCGAGGTCGATCGGGTAGGGATAGTTGCCGAGCCGCAGCACGGCGAGCTTCGCCACGACCGCCGTGACGACCGCGACCAGCACGATCGTGCCCACGGTGTGCGCGCGCGGCGCGCGGGCAGGGACGGGCGGCGCTGCCTCGAGCCGGACGGCCTCCATTCGGGCGCGCACTAGACGTCGCGCCGGTGCGAGAGTCAACCGGCGAGCGCGGGTTCGCGCGGCCTCCATCGCGGATGACGCGGACTGTCAGGTGCGCATCGGTTTCGCTATGCTGCCCCGACCATGCGGCTCTCGACCATGCGGCGGGTCGACTACTACGTCGGCATTCCGCTCTGCTTCCTCCTGACGGCCGCCGTCCGTGCGCTCGGCTGGCTGCGGGGGCCGCGCGCGGCCGGCGCGCACCGGAAGATCCTGTTCATCGAGCTGTCCGAGATGGGCAGCACGATCATCGCGTCCGCGATGATCCGCCGCGTGCAGGATCGCTACCCCGAGGCGGACCACTGCTTCTGCATCTTCAAGAAGAACGCCGCGAGCCTGCGCCTGCTGGGCCTCTTCCGTGAGGAGAAGATCTTCACGATCCGCGACGACTCGCTCGCGCACATGGCGACCGACGTCTGGCGCTTCATGACGTTCTGCCGTCGCGAGCGCATCGACACCGTCATCGACCTCGAGCTCTTCTCGCGCATCTCGTCGCTGCTGAGCCTCCTCTCGGGCGCCACGACGCGCGTCGGCTTCCACAACTATCGCGGCGAGGGCCTCTACCGCGGCGAGCACCTGACCCACCGGGTCAACTACAACCCCTACCACCACATGTCGCAGAACTTCATGGCGCTGGTGGAGGCGCTCGAGGCTCCGGACGAGCTGCCGACGCCGAAGCGCGTCATTCCCGCGCAGCCGCCGCCCGTTCGCGTGCCGCTCGACCCCGAGGCGTTCGCGTACGTCCAAGCGGAGCTGCAGCGGTGCTTTCCGCTCACCGCACAGCACAGCGTGATCGTCGTGAACCACGACGCCGGCAGCATGCTGCCGATCCGCTCGTGGCCGCGCGAGCGCTACGTCGCGTTGATTCAACGCCTTTTGGCCGCCGACCCGCGGCGCGTCGTCGTGCTGATGGGCATCGGCGAGGCCGCGGAGTCGGCGCGCGACATCACCGAGCGCGTCGGCGACCCGCGTTGCATCGACTTCGTCGGCCGGACGCGCACGCTGACCGACGTGCTCCAGCTGTTCCACCAGAGCGACCTGCTCATCACGAACGACAGCGGGCCGGCCCACTTCGCGACGCTCACGCCGATCAAGAGCATCACGCTCTACGGACCCGAGACGCCCGTGCTGTACGGCACGCTCGGCGAGCACAACGTCGACCTCTTCGCGAAGCTCGCGTGCAGTCCGTGTCTCAGCGCGCTGAACCATCGCCACAGTCCGTGCACCGACAACAAGTGCCTGCAGGCGATCGGCGTCGAGGACGTGCTGCGCGTCGCCGAGCGGCTGCTGGCGGTGCCGTCGACGCGCGTCGCGATGCCCGCCGCGGTCGAGGCCTGAGCGTCATGGCGCTCCCCGACGTCCTCGATTGCTCGCGGGCCGAGCTCGACGCGTGGTGCGCCGCGCGCGGCATCCCGGCGTATCGCGCGGGGCAGATCGCGACGTGGCTCTACCGCCAGGACGCCCGCGAGTTCGCCGCGATGACGAATCTCCCGGCCGAGCTCCGCGCCGATCTCGCGTGGTCGTTCCGCATCGGTCTGCCGGAGCTCGTCCGCGTCGCCCGCTCGAGCGACGGGACGCGCAAGCTGCTGCTTCGACTCGACGACGGCGCCACCATCGAAAGCGTCCTGATCCCGGACGGCGAGCGTCTCACGCTCTGCGTGTCGACGCAGGTCGGCTGCGCGATGGGCTGCGCGTTCTGCGCGACGGCGACGCTCGGCTTCGGACGCCACCTGCGGCGCGGCGAGATCGTCGGCCAGCTGCTGGTCGCGCGCGCGCTCGTCCGTGACGAGCAGGAGCGGCACGAGGGTCCCGAGCGCATCACGAACATGGTCTTCATGGGCATGGGCGAGCCGCTCCACAACTACGCCGGGACCGTCGGCGCGATCGAGACGCTGACCGCCGATTGGGGCGTCGATTTCTCGCATCGCCGCATCACGGTGTCGACGGTCGGACTCGTGCCCGAGATGCAGCGCTTGCTCGCCGACACGCAGGTGAACATCGCGGTGTCGCTGACGGCGATCGACCAGGACGTCCGCAAGCGCATCATGCCGGTGTCGAAGAAGTACCCGGTCGAGGACTTGCTCGCGGCGTGCCGGGCGCTTCCGCTGCCGCGACGGAAGCGGATCACGTTCGAGTACGTGATGCTCGACGGCGTGAACGACGCGCCGGCGCAGGCGCGGACCCTCGCGCGCGCGCTCCGCGGCATTCGCTGCAAGGTGAATCTGATCCCGTTCAATCCGTTTCCCGGGGCGCCGTTCGGCCGGAGCGACGACGTGGCGGTCGCGCGTTTCCAGGACGCGCTCCGGAACGCCGGCGTGCACGCGACGATCCGCGAGAGCCGTGGACCCGACATCGCGGCCGCCTGCGGACAGCTGGTGGCCGAGGAGGAGCCGCGCCGCGCCCGCGCGCACGCAGGAGACGTGCGCTGAGCGGAATCGGCGTCGTCGTCAATCCGAACGCCGGCAGCAACCGCCGCCGGCCCGACCGCGCGAAGCGCTTCGAGGACATCGTCGGCGACGCCGGCGTCGTCCGCGTGACGCCCGACCTCGCCGCGATGGACGAGGTCGCGGCCGAGTTCGCGGCGCGCCGCGTGGACATCGTCGCGACGTGCGGCGGCGACGGCAGCCAGTTCCGGACGCTGTCGGCGCTCCGCCGAGCATGGCCCGACGAGGACCTGCCGCTCTTCCTGCCGCTCCGCGCGGGGACGATGAACTACATCGCCCGCTCGATCGATTGCATGCGCGGCGGTCCCGAGCACGTGCTCGCGCACGTCGTGCGCGACTACCGCCACGGCCGGACGCACGACATCGTGCATCGCCACTTGCTCGTCGTGAACGACGTGCATGCGGGGTTCGTCGTCGGCTGCGGCGTCGTCGTGAACTACCTGCGGCTCTATTACAGCGAGAAGCGTCCGGGTCCGGTGACCGCGACTCGACTCCTCGTCCGGCTCGTCGCGTCGGCGGTCGCCGGCACGTCGCTCGTCCGCGGCGTCTTTCGACGGGTCGAAGCCGACGTCGATTGCGACGAGGAGCGCGTGCCGTTCCGGACCTTCACGGTCGTGCTCGCGGGAACGATCACCCACGTTGCGCTCGGATTTCGCCCGATGTATTTGGCGGCGCGCAAACGCCGCCATTTCCATCTCCTGGCGGGTCCGATCGGCCCGCTCAGCCTGGCGCGCAAGATCGTGCGGTTCCACCGCGGCTTTCCCCTCGAGGAACCCGACTTCTACGACAACCTGGCACGCACGGTGACGATACGCTTCGCGAGCCCGACGCATTTCATGATGGACGGCGACGTCCTCGAGCCCGTCGACGCGCTCACCATCACGACCGGGCCGTTGCTCGCGATGATCCGCGGCTGAGCGCAGGGAGGATTCCGTGGGATTGAAGATCGGCATCATCGGCGGCAGCGGGCTCTACGAGATGGAGGGCCTCGTCGACGTGCGCGAGCTGACGGTGGAGACGCCCTTCGGGGCGCCGTCGGACGCGATCGTCCACGGGAAGCTCGGCGACACCGAGCTGTTCTTCCTGCCGCGCCACGGCCGCGGCCATCGCCTGCTGCCGTCGGAGCTGCCGTTCCGCGCCAACATCTGGGCGCTGAAGCACCTCGGCGTCGCGCGCGTCATCGCGGTCGGCGCGGTCGGCAGCCTACGCGAGGAGATCGCGCCGGGACATCTGGTCGTCCCCGACCAGTTCCTCGACCGTACGTTCAACCGCACCGCGACGTTCTTCGGAAACGGCATCGTCGGCCACGTCGCGTTCGGCGATCCCGTCTGCCCGGTGCTGTCGCGGAACGTCGCGGAGAGCGCCCGCCGCATCGGCGCGACGGTTCACGTCGGCGGCACGTACGTCTGCATGGAGGGTCCGCAGTTCTCGACGCGCGCCGAGTCCGAGCTCTATCGGAGCTGGGGCGCGTCGATCATCGGCATGACCAATCTCCAGGAGGCGAAGCTCGCTCGCGAGGCCGAGCTCTGCTTCGCGACCCTCGCGCTCGCGACCGACTACGACTGTTGGAAGCAGGGCCACGACGAGGTGTCGATCGAGGACATCCTGCGGGTCATGCACGCGAACGTCGCGCTCGCGAAGCGCGTCGTGCACGACGTCGTGCCGTCGCTGCCGGCGACGCCGGGCTGCGGCTGCGCCGCTGCCCTGCGGGACGCGATCATCACCGACCGCGCGAAGATCCCGGCCCGCGTGAAACGGGACCTCGCGCCGATCATCGGGCGGTACGTGCCGGAGGAGGGCTGAGCGTGGGCGGACGCACGGAGCAATCTGGAGCGCTGGTCGTCGTCGGTTCGGTCGCGATCGACACGATCGAGACGCAAGGCGGGCGGGCAGCGGAAGTCCTCGGCGGCGCGGCGGCGTACTTCGCCGTCGCAGCGAGCTTCTTCACGCCCGTGCGGATGGTGGGGGTCGTCGGCGACGACTTCCCGCAGCGCGATCTCGAATGGTTCCGCTCCCGCGGCATCGACCTCGCCGGCGTCGAAGTCCGTCCCGGACGGACGATGCGGTGGACGGGCCGCTACCACGAGGACATGAACGTCCGCGACACGCTGAGCTTCGAGGCGAACGTCTTCGACGGCTACCTGCCGACGCTGCCCGCGGCGTATTGCGACGCGCCGTTCGTCTTTCTCGGCAACATCTCGCCGGCGCTCCAGGGCCGGGTCCTCGACCAGATCCGTTCGCCGCGGCTCGTCGGTGCGGACACGATGAACTTCTACATCGAGGGCGCGCGCGCCGAGCTCGAGGCGCTCCTCTGCCGGGTGCCGCTCCTCATCATCAACGACGAGGAGGCGCGCCTGCTGTCGGGCGAGCGCAACATGATCCGCGCCGCGCGGAAGATCCTCGCGCTCGGCCCGACGAGCCTCATGATCAAGCGCGGCGAGTACGGCGTGCTGTTCTTCTCCGGCGACACCGTCTTCTCCGCCCCGGCGTATCCGCTCGAGGAGGTGTTCGATCCGACCGGCGCAGGCGACACCTTCGCGGGCGGCGTGATGGGGTGGCTCGCCGCGACCGGCGACGTGTCCCCGGCGGCCATTCGGAAAGCGATCGTCTACGGCAGCGTCGTCGCGTCGTTCACCGTCGAGGCGTTCAGCCTGGAGCGTCTGCGGACGCTGACGCGCGACGACATCGAGCGGCGCTACCGCGAGTTCGTGAGCCTGACGAGCTTCGACGTCGCGTCCCCGGTGTGACGCCATGCCGCAGCTCTCGATCGTCGTCCCGGTCTACAACGAGGCGCCGAACGCCGAGGCGCTGGTCGCGGAGCTGAAAGCCACCGTCGACCGCCTCCGCGAATCGAGCGAGATCGTGCTCGTCGACGACGGCAGCACCGACGAGACGTACGCGCGCCTCGTCGCCGCTGCCGGCGACGATCCGCGCATCCACCTCGTCCGACTCATGCGCAATTTCGGGCAGACCGCCGCGCTGGCGGCCGGCATCGATCACGCGTCCGGCGACGTCATCGTCACCATGGACGGCGATCTCCAGAACGATCCCGCCGACATCCCGCGCCTGCTCGCGACCCTCGACGCCGGCTACGACGTCGTGACCGGATGGCGGCGCGATCGGAAAGATCCGTTCGTGTCGCGCCGCCTGCCGTCCATCATCGCGAACGCCATCATCGCGTCGACGACGAACGTCTCGATCCACGATCACGGCTGCGGCCTCAAGGCGTTCCGCTCCGACATCGCGAAGTCGCTGAAGCTCTACGGCGAGATGCATCGGTTCATCACGGCGATCGCCGGCGATCTCGGCGCCGCCGTCACGGAGATTCCGGTGAACCACCGGCCGCGCCTGCGCGGGCAATCGAAATACGGCATCTCGCGCACGGTACGGGTCGTGCTGGATCTCTTGACGATCAAGTTCCTTTCGGGATTCGCGACCCGGCCGATCCACGTGTTCGGCACGTTCGGGTTGGTGACGATGCTGACCGGTCTCGTCATCACCGGCATGCTCGGACTCCAGAAGATCTTCTTCGGCGTCGAGCTCGCCGGCCGGCCGCTGCTGCTGCTCGGCGTGTTGCTCGTGCTCGGCGGCGTGCAGCTCGTGACGCTCGGACTCCTCGGCGAAATGCTTGCGCGCACCTATCACGAGTCGCAAGGCAAACCGATCTATCGCGTGCGCGAAACGCGCAGTCCAAGCGCGGCACCCGGGTATGCGGCGGGCGGCGCGGGCGCCTGAAGCCCCTGTGCAGAATGCTATTTGACGGTCGGGGGGTCGGTCGGTACCTTCGACGCACCCCCAGCGGTGGGCGCGGCTGCCCGTCCCGCACGGTCCCAACGGAGGCAATGTGAAAGTCTGTGTCATCGGAACGGGCTACGTCGGCCTGGTCGCCGGAACCTGTTTCGCCGAGGGCGGCAACGACGTGATCTGCGTCGACATCGACGAGCGCAAGATCGAGATGCTGAAGCAGGGGTCGGTCCCGATCTACGAGCCGGGCCTCGAAGAGCTGATCCGCCGAAACCTCACCGAGCGCCGCTTGTGGTTCACGAGCGATCTGGTGGCGGCCGTGCGCGCCTCCGACATCTGCTTCATCGCGGTCGGCACGCCCGAAGCCTCCGACGGCTCGGCCGACCTCCGCGCCGTGCTCGCCGTCGCCGGCGCGATCGGCCAGGCGATGAACGGCTATCGCGTGATCGTGCTCAAGAGCACCGTGCCGGTCGGCACCGCCGACAAGGTCCGCGCCGCCGTGAAGGACCGGACGACGCACGAGTTCGACGTCGTCTCGAATCCCGAGTTCCTGAAGGAAGGCGCCGCCGTCGAAGACTTCATGAAGCCCGACCGCGTGGTCATCGGCGGCGAGAATCCGCGCGCCATCGACATCATGAAGTCGCTCTATGCGCCGTTCGTCCGCACCGAGAACCCGATTCTCGTCATGGACAACCGCAGCGCCGAGATGACGAAATACGCGGCGAACGCGTTCCTGGCGACCAAGATCTCCTTCGTGAACGAGATCGCGAACCTCTGCGAACGCGTCGGCGCGGACGTCAACGACGTCCGGCGCGGCATGGGCTCGGATCGTCGGATCGGTCACCACTTCCTCTTCCCGGGCACCGGGTACGGCGGCTCGTGCTTTCCCAAGGACGTGCAGGCGATCATCCGCACCGCGCACGACGCGGGCATGGAGTTTCCCCTCTTGAACGCGGTCGAGACGGTCAACGAGAAGCAGAAGCACCTCCTCGTCGACAAGGTCGTGAAGAAATACGGCGCGAAGCTCGGCGGGCGCTGCTTCGGCGTCTGGGGCCTCGCGTTCAAGCCGCGCACCGACGACATGCGCGAGGCGCCCTCGATCGTGATCATCGAGGAGCTCCTGAAGCGCGGCGCGCGCATCGAAGCCCACGATCCCGAGGCGCTCGGCGAGGCGCGCAAGGTCTTCGGCGATCGCATCAACTACCACCGCGTGAACTACGACGCGCTGCCGGGCACGGACGCGCTGCTGGTCGTGACCGATTGGAACGAGTTTCGGCGGCCCGATTTCGCGCGCATGAAGTCGCTGATGAAGACGCCGGTCATCTTCGACGGCCGCAATCTCTACGAGCACGACGTCATGCAGGCGCAAGGCTTCACCTACTATCCGATCGGCCGGTCGGCCGTGGAGGCGAACTGACGATGGCGCGGATCCTGGTGACCGGCGGCGCGGGCTTCATCGGCTCGCATCTCTGCGAGCGGCTGCTCGCGGAAGGCAACGACGTCATCTGCATCGACAACTTCCTGACGGGCTCGCCCGACAACATCGCGCCGTTCCTCGGCAACCAACGGTTTCAGTTCATCCAGCAGGACATCACGAACTTCATCTACGTGCCGGGGAAGCTGGACGCGATTCTCCACTTCGCGTCGCCCGCGAGCCCGATCGACTACCTCGAGCTGCCGATCCAGACGCTCAAGGTCGGATCGCTCGGCACGCACAAAGTGCTCGGCCTCGCGAAGGAGAAGAAGGCGCGCATCCTCCTCGCGTCGACGTCCGAGGTCTACGGCGACCCGCTCGTGCACCCGCAGAAGGAAGACTACTGGGGCAACGTGAACCCGATCGGGCCGCGCGGCGTCTACGACGAGGCGAAGCGCTTCGCGGAAGCCATCACGATGGCCTACCAGCGGACCCACGGCGTCACGACGCGCATCGTCCGCATCTTCAACACGTTCGGCCCGCGGATGCGCAAGGAGGACGGTCGCGTCGTCCCGAACTTCATCGCCCAGGCGCTCCGCGGCGAGGACGTCACGGTCTACGGCGACGGCGGGCAGACGCGCAGCTTTTGCTACGTGAGCGACCTCGTCGAGGGCATCCTGCGGCTCCTCTGGAGCGACTACCCGACGCCGGTCAACATCGGGAACCCGCGCGAGATGACCGTGCTCCAGTTCGCGAAGCTCATCATCGAGCTGGTCGGCTCGAAGAGCACGATCGTCCACAAGCCGCTGCCGGTCGACGACCCGAAGGTGCGCCAGCCCGACATCACGCTCGCCCGTAAGGTATTGAACGACTGGCATCCGGTCGTGCCCGTCGAGGAAGGTCTGAAGCGCACCATCGACTACTTCAAGACCAAGATGCAGGAGGAGGCGGCGTGAAGATCCTGGTGACCGGCGGCGCGGGGTTCATCGCGTCGCACATTTCCGACGCGTACATTGCTGCGGGGCACGAGGTCGTCATCGTCGACGACCTGTCGTCCGGCAAGCGCGCCAATCTGCCGGCGGCCGCGAAGTTCTATCACGCCGACATTCGGAGCCCGGAAGCCGCCGAGATCGTCCGCAACGAGCGCCCGCAAATCCTGTCGCACCACGCCGCGCAGATGGACGTCCGGAAATCGGTCGCCGACCCGGCGTTCGACGCCACGGTCAACGTGCTCGGCATGATCAACCTGCTCGAGGCGTGCCGCGAGGTCGGCGTCCAGAAGGTGCTGTTCGCCTCGTCGGGCGGCGCCACGTACGGCGAGCAGGAGACGTTCCCCGCGCCCGAGACGCACCCGCACAATCCGCTGTCGCCGTACGGCATCACCAAGGCGACGGGCGAGCACTACCTGTTCTACTACCACGCGATCTACGGCATGCCGTACGTCGCGCTCCGGTACGCCAACGTGTACGGGCCGCGGCAGGATCCCCACGGCGAGGCCGGCGTGGTCGCGATCTTCACCGAGCGCCTCCTCGCGAACCAGCCGCCGGTCATCAACGGCGACGGCAAGCAAACGCGCGATTACGTCTTCGTCGGCGACGTCGTTCGGGCGAATCTCCTCGCGCTCGACAAGCCGTTCATCGGCTCGGTCAACATCGGAACGGCGATGGAGACCGACGTCGTGACGCTGTACGCGCACCTCCGCGTGCTGACCGGCAGTCCGCACCCGGCGCAGCACGGCCCCGCGAAGCCGGGCGAGCAGCGACGCAGCGTGATCGCGATCGACCGCGCGAAGCAGGTGCTCGGCTGGCAGCCCGAGGTGCCGCTCGAAGAGGGCCTGCGCCGCACCGTCGAGTTCTTCCGCGCGCGTCTGCAGTCGCAGAGCTAGGACGCGCTAGGTTCCCGTACTTCGCAACGGCGCGGGCTGTGCCGGCCAGCTCACGGTGAACGTCGAGCCGACGCCGAGCTCGCTCGCGACGGCGACGTCGCCGCCGAGGAGATCGACGAGGCGCCGCACGATGTGCAGCCCGAGGCCGACGCCGCCGAACGTTCGCGTCGACGACCCGTCGGCCTGACGGAACATCTCGAAGATCACCGGCAGGCTGTCTTTCGGGATGCCGACGCCGGTGTCGCGGACGGTGAGGCGCACGCGGTCCGCCTGCCATTCGGCGCGGACGTCGACCGTGCCGGCGGTCGTGAACTTGAGCGCGTTGCCGACCAGGTTCTTCAGGATCGTCTTGAGCTTCACCTTGTCGGTCACGAGGGCGTCGCCGTCGATCCGGTTGTCCCAGCGCAGCACGACACCGGGCGCGACGAGCGGCCCGAGCTCGACGTCGAGCTGCCGCAGGACCGCATGTACGTCGACCGTCGTCGGCACCACCGAGTCGCGGCCGGCCTCGAGCCGACCCATGTCGAGCGTCGCGTTCACGAGGTCCAGCAGCTCGATCCCGGCGCGCTGCACGCGCGCGAGCGTGTCGCGCTGCTCGTCCGCCAACGGCCCGACGACGCCTTCCGCGAGCATGTCGCTGTAGCCCAGGATGATGTTGAGCGGCGTCCGCAGCTCGTGCGACATCGTCGCCACGAACTCGGACTTGAGACGGCTCGACGCCTGGAGGTCGTCGATGAGCCGCGCGTTCGCGATCGCGATCGCCGTCGCGTCCGCGACGCCCGTCGCGAGCCGGCGCTGCTTCGTGGCGAACGGCCCGGTGCGCACGCGGTAGCCGTGCACTTGCATGCCCATGAGCGTGCCGGCGAGGCGGACCGGCGCGTAGAGGACGGCCGCGGCGCCGAGACGGCGGAGGACCGCCGGCGCGTCGGGGTCGCGCGCGACGTCCGGAATCTCGACGACGGTCACGGCGCCCGCGCCGTCGCCGTCGCCATCGAGGCGTAGGCAATCGACCGCGAGCGGTGCGTCGGCGAGCGACGCCGCGACGTCGACGGCCAGCCCGGCCGACGCGCCGAGCGTCAGCGTCCGCCCGGCGTCGTCCACGAGAAACGTCGCGCTCCAATCGCAGCCGAGCGCGCCGACGGCGAGCGCGGTCACCCGCTCCAGCATGTCGGGCTTCCCGAGATGCGTGCTGAGCGTCCGCCCCACGTCGACGAGCGCCGCCGCCGTTTCGGCCGCTTCGTCGGCGAGTCGCTCGGCGCGCTTGCGCTGGATCACCGACCCGAGCTGCACCGCGACGCCCGCGAACACGTCCATCGCGCGCGCGTCCTCGTCGTGAGACTCGCGGACGAAGAACTCGAGCACGACGATCGCTTCGTCGTCCGCGAGCACGGGGATCGCCATGCCCGCCGACAGCCCGAAGCGACGCGCGAGGTCGGCGCGCGGGAAATCCGGGTCGGCGCGCACGTCCCGCACCCACGCCGGTTGGCGGCTCCGCCACACGCGGCCGGGCAGCCCGTCGCCGGGCGCGAACACGAACGAGCGGCTCGCCTCGTGGAAGCGCACGCCGATCGCGTCGGTCGACCACCACGCCACGCATTCCAGCGCCGTCCCGTCGGCGCGCGGCGCCCACGCTTGGCCGAGCACCCAGCCCGACGCCTCGCACATCCGGCGGAGCACGACGGCGAGCGCGGACTCGGGATCGGGCGCGGCGCCGACCTCGAGGCTCACGGTCTGCAGCAGCCGGAGCTCGGTTTCGAGCCGCAGCCGGTCGTGCCGCGCGCGCTCGAACGCATACGCGACCGCGACCGACCCGAGCAACAGCACCGTCGCGGGCGCGGCGGCGTACCCGAGCGTCACCAGGGAGCCCGTGCAGAGCCAGATGGACGCGGCGCCCGCCAGTGCGGTGACGCCGACGGTCGCGAGCTGGAACCACGGCCCCCACGGCATGAGCGTCGCCGAGATGAGGCACGTGACCAGCGCCGAGAGACTCGTGCCCTGGGGATTGCGCGTGACGACGTCCGACACGACGCCGGACGCGAAGATCCCCGCCAAGACGAGCACCGGCACGCACGCCGCCGCCGACCGGTGGTGCGCGCGGCGCAAGGCGACGAAGCCGGCGCCGATGCACGCGGCTTGGAAGAGCGTGATCGCCGTCAGCTCCTCCACGAGCGCGGGGTCGAAGCCGACGTCGGCCGCCCACAGCACGGCGAGCGCGACCAGCATGATCCAGAGACCCGCCCGGCCGCGCTCGATCAGCAGCGCGGTGATCGCGGCGTGCGGCACGGCGGCGACGCCGGCCGCGGCGGTATTTTGGTGACGGTCCGGCATGCGAATGTCCAGGTCGGCCGCGAAAGGCCGCGCCGCCGACGTGCACGAGCTGACGCATCCGAGGTCAGCAACCCGCATGCCGCTCGCGCATCGTGACGATCCGTGCGAAATTCCCGGGGTGCAGGATCCGCGCTACATCCGCAATTTCTCGATCATCGCCCACATCGACCACGGGAAGTCGACGTTGGCCGACCGCCTCCTCGAGCACACGCACACGGTCTCGAAGCGCGACATGGAAGCGCAGCTCCTGGACGACATGGACCTCGAGCGCGAGCGCGGGATCACGATCAAGGCGCGCGCGGTCCGGCTGATGTACACGGCGAAGGACGGCCGCGCGTATCAGCTGAACCTGATCGACACGCCCGGACACGTCGATTTTTCGTACGAGGTGTCGCGAAGCCTCGCCGCATGCGAGGGCGCGATCCTCGTCGTCGACGCCGCGCAAGGCGTCGAAGCGCAGACCGTCGCGAACGTCTACCTCGCGCTCGACAACGACCTCGCGATCGTGCCCGTGCTGAACAAGATCGACCTTCCGGCGGCCGATCCCGAGCGCGTGCGGCACGAGATCGAGGACGTGATCGGGCTCGATGCGTCGGAAGCGGTCCTCGCGAGCGCGAAATCCGGCCTCGGAACCGAGGACGTGCTCGAGGCCGTCGTCCGCACCATCCCGCCGCCGCAGGGCGACTCGACGGCGCCGCTCGAGGCGCTGCTGTTCGACAGCTGGTTCGACCCGTATCACGGCGCCGTCATGCTGGTCCGCGTCTTCGCGGGGACCGTACGGCCCGGCACGCGCATCCGCCTGATGGCGACCGGCAAGGAGGCGGAGGTGAACCGCCTCGGCATCCTGCGGCCGGCGATGGCCGACGTCGACGCGCTCGGCCCGGGCGAGGTCGGCGTGGTCATGGCGGGCATCAAGGAGGTCGCCGACACGCAGGTCGGCGACACGATGACGGAGGCGGATCGGCCGGCCGCCGCGCCGCGCCCGGGCTTCCAAGCGGTGCAGCCGATGGTGTTCGCCGGCCTCTATCCCGCCGAGTCGCACCAGTACGGCGCGCTCCGGGACGCGATCGAGAAGCTCAAGCTCAACGACTCGTCCTTGTCGTACGAGGCGGAGAATTCGGTCGCGCTCGGCTTCGGATTCCGGTGCGGGTTCCTCGGGCTCCTGCACATGGAGATCGTGCAGGAGCGGCTCGAGCGCGAGTTCGGCCTCACGCTCATCACGACCGCGCCGACCGTCGCCTATCACGTCCACACGACCGACGGCCGGACGCTCGTGGTCGACAGCCCCGCGAAGCTGCCGCCCGAAGGCGAGATCGCGAGCATGGACGAGCCCTTCATCCTCGCCCACATCCACGTCCCGACGGAGCACCTCGGCAACGTCATCGCGCTCTGCGAGGAGAAGCGCGGCCGGCAGCGCGAGCTCAAGTTCGCGGGCGAGAAGCGCGCGCTCCTCGTCTACGAGCTGCCGCTCAACGAGATCGTGCTCGACTTCTACGATCGGCTGAAGTCCGCGAGCCGCGGCTACGCGTCGCTCGACTACGAGCCGCTCGACTTCCGGACCTCGTCGCTCGTGAAGCTCGACGTCCGCATCAACGGCGATCTCGTCGACGCGCTCTCGGTCATCCTCCACAGCGAGCGCGCGTACTACCGCGGCCGCGAGCTCACCCAGAAGATGCGCGAGCTCGTGCCGCGCCAGATGTTCGAGGTCGTGATCCAGGCGGCGATCGGCAGCAAGATCATCGCGCGCGAGACGGTGAAGGCGCTCCGGAAGAACGTGACCGCGAAGTGCTACGGCGGCGACATCACGCGCAAGCGCAAGCTCCTCGAGCGGCAGAAGGAGGGCAAGCGCCGCATGAAGCAGGTCGGCCGGGTCGAGATCCCGCAGGAGGCGTTCCTGGCCGTCCTCAAGGTCGGTGAATGAGCTGCCGGTCTTCTGCGGCCGACCTCCTAGCGGGCGGCCGACGCTTGCCCTAGTATGCCGCGCGTGACGAAAAGCCGCACCGGTGTCGCCGGCGAGGCCGAGAGCGAGGGCACGCGGCCGGTGACGCGCGCGGCGGTCAAACCCAAGTCGACGGTTCGCGAGTACGCCGAAGCGCTGGCCGTCGCCTTCATTCTCGCGCTCTTCATCCGCACGTTCCTGGTGCAAGCGTTCAAGATCCCGTCGGGATCGATGCTGGAGACGCTCCAGATCGGCGATCACATCCTGGTGAACAAGCTGCGCTACGGCGTCCGCCTGCCGATCGTCGGGAAGCGCGTCGTCAAGTTCACCGATCCCCGCCGCGGCGACGTCATCGTGTTCGTGTATCCGGTCGACCCGAGCAAGGACTTCATCAAGCGCGTCATCGGCGAGCCCGGCGACACCGTCGAGGTGAAGCACAAGCAAGTCTTCATCAACGGCGAGAAGCTCGACGACCAGTGGGGGCAGTTCGTGGAGGGCCCCGGCGACACCAGCCGCCTCACGCCGCGCGACAACTTCGGTCCGGTGAAGGTTCCCGACGACCAGGTGTTCGTCATGGGCGACAACCGCGACCGCAGCTACGACAGCCGCTTCTGGGGCTTCGTTCCGCTCGACGACGTCCGCGGCAAGGCATTTGTGATCTACTGGTCGTGGGACGGTGAGGATCGCTGGGTCCGTTGGGAGCGCATCGGAGATTTGATTCATTGACGGCGCGTGACGTCGTCGTCGGCTGACGGCGCGTGACTCCCGACCAGCGCGACGATCGTCCGATGCCGTGGCCCGCGCTCGCGGGCGCCCTTGCCGTGCTGACGGCGTTGCAGTTCGTGACGCCGAACCTCGTCGGAAACGACTCGTACTTCCACATCAAGTACGCGGAGGTGGTTCGGGACGCCGGGGTGCGCGGGTTTCCGCCGCAGTTCCCGTGGCTGCCGCTCACGATCCTCGCGCCGGATCGCTACGCCGACCACCACATGCTGTACCACGTGCTGCTCGCGCCGTTCACGATCGGCGACTTGCGGATCGGCGGCAAGGTCGCGGCCATCGCGGGTGCATTCGCGATGGTGGTCGCGTTCGCGTGGGTGCTGCGGCGCGCCGGCGTCGTCCCGCTCTCACTCGCGATCCTCGCGCTCGGCGCGTCGTCGGCGGATCTCTTCTTTCGTCTCAGCATGACCCGCGTGCAGGCGCTGTCGCTCGTCTGCATCTTCCTCGGATTCCACTTCGCGCGCACGCATCGGCACGGCGCGCTCGCAGCGCTCGCGTGCGTCTACGCCTGGCTCTACGACGGCTTTCCGCTGCTCGTCGTGCCGGTCGGCGCCGTGATCGTCGCCGAGCTCGTCACCGAGCAGCGGCTGCGCCCCGGCATCGCGGTCGCAACGATCGCCGGGTTCGCCGTCGGGCTCGTCGTGAACCCGTACTTCCCCGAGTACTTCACGTTCATGTGGCACCACATGGGGGACAAGCTCGTCGAGCGGGAGACGCTGCGGATCGGCCGCGAGTGGTTTCCCTACGACCCGCTCGGCCTCTTCGTGAACGCCGGGGCGTCGCTCGCCTACGTCGCGTTCGGCGTCGCCGTGTTGAGCGAGAGCCGCTGGCGGCGGGACACCGCCGGGGTGGCCGGGCTCGTCGTCGCGTTCGTCTTTCTGGCGCTCATGCTGCGCTCGCAGCGCTTCGTCGAGTACTTCGCGCCGGCCGCGGCGTTCTTCGTGGCGCTCGCCGGCGGCGACGTGATCGCGGGGACGTCGGCGACGAAACGCCGCGCGCTCACCGCCGTGCTCGCGGTCGTGATGATCGCGAACGTCGTCGGGATCGGCTCGATGCTCGCGCGGCGCTCGAAGAAGACGCCGTACGACCGCTATGCACCGGCCGCGGAGCTCGTCGCGCGCGACGCGCCGCCCGGCGCGATGCTCTGCACGACGGACTGGGACGATTTTCCCTGGCTCTACTTCTACAACGTCGAGAGCACGTACCTGATCGGTCTCGATCCGACGTACCTCCACAGCCGCTTTCGCGACGCGTACTGGGCGTGGGTCGACGCGTCGCTCGGCCGCGTGCCGCGGCCCTCGGACGTCTTCGGCGCGCGGCTTCCGTGCGCATACGTAATGAGCGATCGCGATCACAAGGGATTCCTCGAGCTCGCCGCACGGGACTCGGGCCTCGAAGAGATCCTCGCGAACGAGCGTCTCGTGCTCTACCGCGTGAAGCGCGACGGTCCCGTGCCCGTGCATCCGACGAGCGTCGAGTGAGCTGACGACGTGCGTCACACCCGCGGAATACTCGTTGCGGCTGCTTCGATTGCGTCCAACGAAGCGCTGGGCTACCTACGGTCGCTCACCGACCAAGGAGGGTAGTCCATGCATCGAACCACGACGCGCATCCTGGGTATCGCCCTCGGTGCGATGCTCACGATGAGCGGAATCGCCGGCGCCGACGTGGCCGTCGGCGACAAGATCAACAGAGAGAGCGCCGACAAGGTCAAGGATCTCACGTCGCCTGCGATGTACTGGCTGGTGCAGCACGGCTGGCCGATGACCATCGCGGAGACGCAGAAGATCACGTTGCGCAAGGCGTTCGTCGAAGCCACCGAGAAGTACTCGCCGCAGGTGAAGCTCAGCGCCGACGGCCTCAAGCTCGAAGGGTGGGTGGCCGGCCGCCCCTTCCCGCGCATCGACACCAAGGATCCGCAGGTGGCGATGAAGATCATGCAGAATTTCCGCTACGCGATCGCGTTCGACGATCTCGATCTCCGGAACTTCGACGCCGACACCGGTCCGATCTCGCTCGAGCGGCCGCTGCAAGTCGAGCGTCACTTCCTCGTCGACCATTTCCGCCGGCTCTTCTACGTCGGCCGGTTGTACGTCGACCCGAAGCCGCAGATCCCGAACAGCGAGGGCTACGAATACAAGGAGACGCTGCACCCGCTGATCGAGCCGTTCGACCTGAAGGGCGTCGGCTTCACGTATTACCGCTACACGGACCCTGCGAAGCAGGACGACAGCTGGCTCTATCTGCCGTCGCTGCGCCGCGTGCGGCGCCTCTCGACCGCGCAGCGCTCCGACGCGCTCTTCGGCCAGGACACCGACCAGGACAGCTACGGCGGCTACGCCGGCGCGCTCGCGTGGATGGAGTGGAAGTTCCTCGGCGAGAAGGAGTGCCTGGCGGCGTTCCACGCCGATCACTTCCCGGTCAAGTGGGCCGAGGGTGCCGCGGACTTCGCGTTCGACGACAAGTGGGAGAAGCGCAAGGTGTACGTCGTCGAGGGCACGTCGAAGCTTCCGCAGTACGCCTTCTCGAAGCGCGTGCTCTACATCGACCAGGACGTCTACGCGGTGCCGTACAGCGACATGTACGACCGCGCCGGTGAGCTCTGGAAGATCTGGGTCAACAACTTCTCGTGGCGGAAGGAAGCGTTCCCGGGGTCGCCCGTGAAGTACGACGAGGACACGCCGTTCCCGTCGGCTGCCGTCATGGTCGACATCCAGCTGGAGCACGCGACCAAGGCCGCCTTGCCGAGCCACCGCTTCCCGGGCGAGCCGGGCTGGTACTGGCACCACGGCGACAAGGCCGGAACGACGGAAGACCAGTTCACGATCGCCGAGCTGATCGGCTCCGGTCACTGATCGATCCGTCGCCGTACGCTCGTTCCGGCGCGGCATAGCGCTCGAACGATGCTCCGATGGACCGGGGCTCCCGACGTCGAGTCGGGAGCCCCGTGTCATTTAGGCGACCGTTCTCCCATCGCCCAAAGTCGCTCGAGCGCGGCGGCGACCTCGGCGGGGTGACGCACGGGCCACCAGTGGCCGGCGTCGACCTCGAGGAGATCGGCGCCGATCCGATCGGCGAGGCGCCGCCCGAAGCGGCGATCGACGAACGGATCGTCGACCGGCCACACGACGAGGGCCGGGCAGCGAATCGCGTCGAGATCCGGCGCCCAGCGCGGGCTCACGTCGACCGCGCTCCGATAGAGCCGCAGAATAGCGTCCCTCATGCGGTCGTCGATCCGCGCAACCGCGTCGGTCGCGTAGTCCCGCGGCAGTCCGGCGCCGACGAGACCGTCGATCGCGAGATCGCCGCGCATCATCGTCATGAGCTGCTCGCCGACGCCCGGCGTCTGCCAAGCGACCGCCGTGTCGTGCCATGCGTATTCGACGTCGACCGGACCGCTGCCGGTCGCGAGCGTCCGCACGAGATCCGGCCGCAGCGACGCGATCCGCAGCGCGAGGATGCCGCCCCAGTCGTGGCCGACGAGATCGACCGGCGCACCCGATCGCGCGACGTCGTCGATGAGCCACGCCGCGTACTCGTCGCACGAAGCCCCGAATCCGTCCGGCGTCGGCACGCCGAACCCCGGAAGCGTCGGCGTGACGACGTCGCGGCGCGCGAGGCGCGCACGGATCGGGTTCCACACCGCGGGAAAATCCGGGACGCCGTGGATCAGGTACGCGGGCATCGTCGTACCGGGCTCAGCGGAGCGTCGGGCGCCCGAGCGTGCCGCCGACCGAAATCCGGCGCGCGCCGCCGTCGGCGCTCGCGCCGGGCAGCATGCCGACCGCGACCTTCAATCCGTCCGGCGCGCCGGGAGCGGGACTCACGACGAGACTCAAGTTCAGCGGGCTCGCGCCGAGCGGCTCGCGCAGCAGGACGTCGCCGTCGCCGCGCAGCCCGAGCTCTTGGCCGTCCGCGACGACCTCCTCGACCTGGAGACGCCCGTTTTTGACCGTGCCGGTCAGGTGCACGTCGCTGAAGTGCAAATCGGGAACGACGATGCCGCGCACCTTGGTTCCCTCGAGCGTGAGCCCGTCGATCCGCAGCCGCACGTCGCCCGCCGCTGCCGCGGGTCCGCGGCCGTTTCCGTCGAGCTCGACCGCGCCCTCGAGCCGACCGCGCACGGTGCCTTCGAGCCACGGACGGAGGCCGGTGTAGCGGGCGAGGTCGACGCCCTCGAGCTTCGCATCGACACGGAAGCTCGCCGGCCGCGGATCGAACGTGCCGCGCACGCTGCCGCCGTAGAGCGTCGCATCGAGCGCGATCGGGTACGGCGTGCCGCGCAGCAAGCCGAGGCGCGACGGCGCCACGCGCAGCGCCTGCGCGAGCAGCAGCGGGTCGTGCCCGTCGCCGTCGCGCATCTCGACGCGCAACGCGTCGACGCCGTACGCGAGCGTCCAGCCGAGGCCGCCGCGCTCGGCGACGACGCGGATCGACGTGCCGGCCGTCGCCGCCGTGAGGGCGCGTTGCAGCATCAGGTCGTGCGGAAAGACGGCGGCGAACGATACGACGAAGGCGGCGAGCGTGAAGAGCCCGTACCAGACGACCGCCGCGCCGCCGCCGACCCGGCCGGCCCACGCGCGGGCCCCGGACGTCAGCCGCGCGAAGCCGTCGACGACCATCGCGTCTCCCGTCACGGAGTCGTCCCGGCGCCCGTCGGTCGCAGCCGACCGACCACGAGCGTCGCGTCGTACACGAAGGGCTGATCGAAGCGCTTCTTCATCTGGATCCGGCTCACGAGCAGGGGCAGGTCGGTCTTCTCCACGCGGTACAGCAGCCCGACGAGCTCCCGCAGCGACACGCCGGCGAGACGCATCTCCACGTCCTCTTCTTGCAGGTCTTCCGCGACCGTGCGCGTCGACGGATTCATCGCCGCGACGCGATCGCGGCTCAGCGTATCGCGCGTCACGCCCTCGAGGTGCGAGAAGAGCGAGAACTCGTTGCCGCCGCGGTCGAGCTTTCGGCGGACGACGTCGCGCTCCGCGCGGAGCTGGAGATAGCGGTCGCGCAGTCGGCCGATCTCCGCGAGATCGCGCTCGCTCGCGGCGATCTGCGCCTGGAGCGTCGTGCGCCGCTCCGCCAGAGCGCCGGCGCCGAGCCATACGAGCACGACGAGCCCTGCCGCCGCGCCGACGCCGAGCAGGACGCGTTCGCGCGGCGACAGGCGCTCGAACAGCGCTGCGGCGCGTTGGAGCAGCTCGCTCACGCGGCTCACGGCTTCATGTCCTCGCCGACGTCGAGGCTCAAGCGGAAGTCGACCTTCTGGCCGTCGACCGACTGCCGCACGTCCTTGGCCTCGACGTTCCGAAACTCCGGCCGGCTCGCGAGCCCCCGCTTGACCGCCTCCACCGCTTCATACGTGTTCGTCGACCCACGGATCCGCAGGGTCTCGCCGTCGAGCGAAAGCTCCTCGATGTCGAGCGTGACGTCCGGGGGAACCGCCGCGGTCAGCGCGCGCAGCACGTCGATGGCGCGCGGCGCCGACGGCGCGAGGCCGCCGAAGAGCCGGCGTTGCTTCTCGAGGGCAGCGATCTCGTTCTGCAGCTGCGCCTTCTCGTTCACGATCGTCCGGACACCCGGCAAGGCTGCCGTGAAAAGCGTCCGGATCTCGGCGCGTACCGCGTCGCGGCGGGCGGCGAGCTGCCGGGCGTCGAGGAGAAAGCTCGCCACCATGAGCGCGACGGCGATGGCCGCGAGGATGCCGGCGCGCGCGAGCCCGCGCCAGACCGCCTCCCGCTCGCGATGGTACGCGAACTCGCCGCGGCGGAGGTCGACGCCGAACGGCGCGGCGTCGCCCGTTTGGCGGAGCGCGAGCCCGAGCGTCGTCGCGAACTGCGATTGCTTGCCGCGAAGCGCGACCGGGACCGTCGCGAGCGCGACCGCGTCGAGCGTCTGCGGCGTCGTCCCGAGCACGCGTCCGAGCGCGGCCACGGCGCCGGGCGTGTCGACCGCGTCGCCGCCGACCCACAGCGCGTCGAGCGCGTCGCCGTCGGCGAGCGCGAGAAGCGACCAGCGGACCTCGCGAAGGCACGCGTCGAGATCGCCGCCGGCGACGCCGCCGCTCACGACGCGAAAGCCGGTCAGGCGGCCGTCGTTCAGCACGGCGACGGTCGCCCGCTCGGCGTCGAGCGTCACGAACGCGACGCGTCCGCCGCGCGCCGCCGCAGCGTCGCGCACGAGGTTCAGTGCCGCGAGGCTCCCGAGATCCACGAGGCGCGGATCGACGCCCGCGTCCGCGAGCGCCGCGAGATGCGCGCGGACGGCCGCTTTCGGCGCCGACACCGCGAGGACGCGACTCGTGCCGTCGTCGTTCGAACCGAGCACCTGGAAGTCGATGACGGTCTCGTCGAGCTCGAACGGCAGGTGCGACTCGAGCTCGAACGGCACGGTTTGCTCGAGGCGCCTCCGGTCGGCGAAGGGGAGATCGAGGATGCGGTGGGTCACGGCGTCGCCCGGCAGCGCCGACACGACCTCGTCCCACGCGATCCCGTGCTGCGCCGCGAGCGCCCGCAGATCCGCGGCGAGGTCGCCGCCGCTTCCGCGCGGGTGGGCGTAGACGCCGAGCACGCGCTGCGACCGCAGCGTCCGCTCCACCAGGGCGGCCCGCAGCGTGCGTGAGCCGACGTCGAGGGCGAGCGTGTGATTGGGCATCAGCGATCGCCGAAGACCGGCAACGTCGCGAGGAAATCGGAAGGGGGTAGGGATGTCAAGGTGAGCGTCGTCGCGCTGGGCGTCCATGTGAAGCGCGTCACGCGCTTGCCGTCGCGCTTGACGACCTCCAGGATCCCGCGGCGGACGTCGTTCACCTCGCCGACGCCTTCGATGCGGAAGTAGGCGCTGTTCGTTCCGATCAGCTCGCGCTCGGCGCCCGGCAACGCTTCGGAGGCGCCGGTGACGTTCTTGAAGAGCTCGTCGGGGGAGAGAAACGGCTCCGTATCGCGCGTCGCGATCACGCGCTGCACGACACCGGGGTCGTCCGTCATGCCGCGCGAAAGCGCGCTCAGCACTTCGACCGGCGCGGTGTTGACGTTGACCTTCAACGTCCCGGTCGGCGGCAAGACCGTCACGAAGGGCTCGAGCCGCGCGAAGATGCTCGGCGTGACGCCGCGGACGAGCCGCAGCTCGCGCAGCGTCAGGAAGGGCTTGTTGCGCACGTAGGTCGGCGGCCGGAGGCCGAAGTAATCCGTCTGCTCCGCGCCCGGCGGCCCGACGTGCGGCGCCGCGTCGTCGTCCATCCAGTCGACGATCGCCCACAGCACCCGCTCGTCGATCGCGAGCGCGCGGAACAGGCGCTGGAAGACGGCGACCCGCTCGGCCTTCGCCGCGCCGCCGACGACGATCTCGTTGACGTTCAGGAACCGCGCCTCGTCGCGCACGCGGAACGTCGCGGTGCCGTCGCCGAGCGGCAGCGGCGGATACGGGCCGGCCCAGAAGTCCTGCGGGCTGTCGCGGCCGGACTGCACCAGGCCGTCGTATCCGACGAGCGCCTCCGCGACGTTCACCGCCGAGCGCGCGAGGTACGTAGCCTGGAGCGCGTTCCGCGCGCTGAGAGCCAGATGGGTCTCCACCTGCGCTCGGTCGGTGAACTCGATCACGACGATCGTGAGCAGCGTGATCGAGAGGAGCACGACGAGGAGCGCGACCCCGGACTCGCCGCCGCGGCCGCGCCCGGTCATTGGCCGACCCCCGTCGTCGCGGGCGCCGCCTTCTTCGCAGCGCCGCCGGACGATTGCGCGCCGCCGCCCGACGCCGACTCTTCCACGAACGCCGGCACGTGGTCGCTCAGCGGCAGGTCGACCGCGGTCGTGAAATGGTGGACGCCGCCGGTGCCGTCGTAGAGCGCGAGATCGATGCCGACGGCGCGAGGAAGGCGCGCATTGTGCTCCTCCGAGTCCCACGTCTCCTGCCAGTCGCGGCCGTCGAAGAACCGGAACGCGAGGCTCGCGACGTCGTCGACGAAGACCGTCGCGCGGGCGTCGTCGATCGTGCGGTTCTCGAGGAGCAGCGCCTCGCGACGGAGCAGGCGATGCGGCGCCGTCCCGAGCGGCGGCACGGGCGTCGGCCCGAACGCGGCGAAGTAGTCGTCGACGTCGTCGCCCGACATGAGGTCGATGCCGTTCCGCTGCGCCTTCGCGCCGTCGGGGCGCTCGACGTCGCGGCGGCCGTCGGCGCCGGCCGTGGTGCGCCGGTCGCCGCGCAGCGCGCTCCGATCGCGGGCGAAGAAGTACGTGAGGAACCGCTGGTCGCTGCTGCGACCCTCGACGCCCGCGGGGCGCGCCGACAGCGCGGTGAACATCAGGGCGTCGAGCGGCGCCTCGTCCGTGCCGCCGCGCAGCACCCGGAAGATCGCCGGCGCCGTGCCGCCGCGCGGATAGAACGCCGAGCCGATCTCCTCGGCCATGCGGTTCACCGCCGCGCGTCCCGTACGGGTCACGTCGGCGCGCTCCTCCGCGAGCGCCTTCGACCGGAGCGTGCGCGAGAACGTCCCGTAGAGCGTTACGGTGACGAGCCCGAAGATGCCGAGCGCCAGCATCACCTCGAGGAGCGTGAACCCGCGCCGCACGTCAGCGCCGCCGCACGAAGTAGGTGAGGGTGACGTCGTCCCCGGATTCCTGCTCGCCGCGAAACACGCGAACGCGCACCTCGCGCACGTCGGGAACCGGGCCGGTCAGCACCTCCCGCTCCCACTGCACTCCCGGGTAGAGCTCGGGATAGTCGAGCTCAAAGTCGCCGTCGGTCAGGCCGAGGTCCGGAAACGGTCCGGCGTCGACCTCGGCCATCAGGCCGCGCGCCAGCATGGTCGCTTCGGTGACGCGCTGATCGCGCGCGATCAGGTCGATGTTCCGGACGTGCAGCGCGAGCAGGCTCACGAGCGCGAGGCCGAGCACCGCGACGGCGACCAGCACCTCGAGCAGCGTGAAGCCGCGCCGATCGTCAGCGTGACGCATCCCGCCTCGCGCGCATCCCGCTCGATCCCGTCGAGCGCGTCGAGCCTGCACCGTCGCCGCTCCCGAACGCCCCGTCCTCGCGGTCGCGTGCCGCGCCGTCGCGGCGGTCGTCGTCCGGATCGAGGACGACGTAGCGGTCGGCGACGCGGGTTCGGCCGGTCAGCGAGTCGATCGCCATGGTCGCGTCTCCGCCGGCGCGGCCCCGCAGGTGCACGACCAACGGGTCCGCCCAGCCCTCGGGAGAGAACTGCGCGAACACGACGCCCTCGGTGACCGTGCCGAGCGCCGGAAGCACGACGTCGGCGATCGACACCGCGTCCGGCAGCGCCACGGGGCGCGCGAGCAGCGACGTGCTCGGCACGAACTCGGGCGCATCGGGGTCCGACCCGAGCTCGGTCACGAAGTACGTCTGGTGATCGAGGTCGATGTTCAGGCGCATCGGCACGCGCCGATACGCAGCCTCGTCGTAGAGATAGCGGGCGGTGTTCGCGAGGCGCTCGGTGGCGGACGAGAGCGCGAGCGTCTCGGGGTCGCGGAGCCGCGGCACGAGGAAGCTCGCGGCGATGCCGAGGATCAACAGGACGACGACGAGCTCGAGGAGGGTGAAACCGGACGACGCGTCGCGCGCGCGCTCAGAGCTGGGTCCGGCTGTCGATGTCGGCATACTTGCCTTCGCCGCCCTCCGACCCGTCCGCGCCGTAGGACTTGATGTCGTAGCTGTCGCCGTCGCTCAGGAACGCGTACGGGTTGCCCCAGGGGTCGACCGGCACCGACTCGAGATAGCCGTCGGGGTTCCAACGCTTCGGGATGTTGCCGCTCTCCGGACGCGTGACGAGCGCCTGCAGGCCCTGGTCGGTCGTGGGATACGTGCCGTTGTCGAGCTTGTAGAGGTGAAGCGCTTCCTCGATTTTCTTCACGTCCGCGACGGCTTTCACGCGGCGTGCCTCGTCGGTCCGGCCGACGATGCGGGGCGCCACGAGCGTCACCAGGAGGCCGAGGATGAAGACCACGACCATGATCTCGATCAGGGTGAAGCCCGCCTCCGCGCCGCGACGAAGCATTCCGCGTCCTCCCACGGGCGGACAGTACCAAGGAGGGAACGGCCCCTCAATGCGGGGGGCCGGGCGACGTGGCGATGCTCAGGGCAGGAACGCCTTCCACCACGGCGCGCCGCTCTGCTGGTACTTGGCGCTCGCAGCGGCGGGTGCCTTCTTCGGTGCGGCCGATGTCGTCTTCGGGGCCGTGCTTCTGGTCGTCTTCGGCGCCGCCGTTCGGCTCGGCTTCGGCGCCGCGGCCTTCGCAGGCTTCGCCGCTTTCGTCGTGGTGCGCGCACTCGTCACCTTTGCGGCGCGAGCGCGGACCGAGGACGGGCGCGCAGCGCCCTTCTTCTTCGTGGTGCGGGACGAGGTCTTCGCTTTCATGCGGCGGTCCTTAGTGGAACGCTTCTCGACCCGCAACCGCGATGCGCGCGTCGCGCGTCTATTTGACGATGCGATTCAGCTCGAAGATCGGCAGCAGGATCGCGAGCACGATGAACAGCACGACGCCGCCCATGAACACGATGATGATCGGCTCGAGGATCGACGTCAGCGCGCCGACGGCGTTCTCGACCTCGTCGTCGTAGGTGTCGGCCGCCTTCCCGAGCATCGCTTCCAGCTCGCCGCTCCGCTCGCCGACCGCGACCATGTGCACCACGAGCGGCGGGAAGAGGCCGCTCTCGCGGAGGGGAGGCGCGATGCTCGCGCCCTCGCGGATCGCGTCGCGGGCGCGCTCGATCGCGCGCGTCAGGACCGTGTTGTCGACGATGCTCTTCACGATGTCGAGCGCGGGCAAGAGCCCGATGCCGCTCGCGAGCAGCGTCGAGAGCGTCCGCGCGAAGCGCGCGACCGCGAGCTTCTGCGTCAGGCGCCCGAAATACGGCACGGCCAGCATCCAGCGGTCGACGCGCTCGCGTCCGGCCGGCGTCCGCGCCCACCGCATCGCAGCGAGCGCCGCGCCCGCGACGGCGAGCAGGATCAGCCACCACCACCCCGCGACGAAATCCGACACGCCGAGGAGGAGCCGCGTCGGCAGCGGAAGCTGCTGGTGCGTCTCCTGGAAGATGCGCGTCACCTTCGGCACGACGTACGACAACAGGAAGAACAGGATCGTCGCGCTCAGCAGCAGCATGATCGCGGGATACGTGAGGGCGCCGCGGACCTTCGCGAGAAGGCGCGCCTGGTTCTCGGTGTAGTCCGCGAGGCGCTCGAGCACGACGTGCAGCGCGCCGCTCGCCTCGCCGGCGCGCACCATGTTCACGTACAACGACGCGAAGAGCCGCGGATGGCGGGCGAGCGCGTCGGCGAGCGAGCTGCCTTCGGTGACTTCCTGCCGGACCTGCGCGAGCGTGCGCGCGAGGGCCGGGCGCTCCGCCTGCTCGGCGAGCGCGCCGAGCGCCTCGACGAGCGGCAAGCCCGCCGCGACGAGCGTGCTGAACTGCCGCGTGATCGCGGCGAGCTCGGCGGCGGGCACGCGCTCGGGCCGGCGCGCGAGCGTCCACGCCGCGCGCGGAGCGTCGCGGCGCTCCTCGTTCAGATCCGTCGGAAAGACGCCCGTCCTGCGGAGCTTCTGGCGCGCGCCCCGCGGGCTGTCCGCGTCGACGACGCCGCCGACGGCGCGCCCGCCGGCGTCGAGGCCTCGATACGCGTAGAGCGGCATCAGCGGAGGCGGCCGGCTGCCGTCACAGCAGGTCTTCTTGCGTGACCCGCAGCACTTCCTCGATCGTCGTCTCGCCGGCGAGCACTTTCGCCGCGCCGTCGTCGCGCAGCGTCGCCATGCCGGCGGCCGTCGCGGCGCGGCGGATCGCCGTCGCGTCGGCGTTCTTCATGATGAGACCGCGAATGTCGTCGTCCACGACCAGCAGCTCGTGGATGCCCGTCCGGCCGCGATAGCCGGTCTGCTTGCACGCGTCACAGCCGGCACCGCCGGCATAGAGCGTTCGCCCGCTCGCCTGCTCCGGCGTGATGCCGACCTCCGCGAGGAGCTCGGCCGTCGGCCGCAGCACGCGCCGACACGAGTCGCACACGCGGCGCAGGAGGCGCTGCGCCATCACGGCGAGCACGGACGACGACACGAGGAACGGCTCCGTGCCCATCTCGACGAGGCGCGTGACCGCGCTCGACGAGTCGTTCGTGTGAAGCGTCGAGAAGACGAGGTGGCCGGTCAGCGCCGCCTGGATCGCGATCTCGGCGGTCTCGCTGTCGCGGATCTCGCCGACCATGATGACGTCCGGATCCTGGCGCAGGATCGACCGGAGCCCGCTCGCGAACGTCAGCTCGATCTTCGGGTTCACCTGCATCTGGCCGACGCCCTGGAGCTGGTACTCGATCGGATCCTCGATCGTGATGATGTTCCGCTCGGTCGAGTTGATCGTGGAGAGCGCCGCGTAGAGCGTCGTCGTCTTGCCGCTGCCGGTCGGACCGGTCACCAGCACGATGCCGTGGCTCTGCCGGATCAGCCGGTCGACCAGCGCGAGATTGCGTCCGGTGAGGCCGAGCTCCTCGAGCCCGAGCAGCGTCGCCGCCCGGTCGAGCAGACGGAGCACGACGCGCTCGCCGTACGCCGTCGGGATGACCGAGACGCGGACGTCGATGTCCTTGCCGGCGACCTTCGTGCGGATGCGGCCGTCCTGCGGCAGACGCTTCTCGGCGATGTCGAGGCCGGCCATGACCTTCACGCGCGAGATGATCACGGGCTGGAACCGCTTCGGCGGCGAGATGACGTCGTAGAGGATCCCGTCGATCCGGAAGCGTACCGTCAGCACGCGCTCGAACGGCTCGATGTGGATGTCGCTCGCGCGGTCCTTGACGGCCTGGAAGAGCAGCGAGTTCACGAGCCGGATGATCGGCGCCTCGTCGCTCGCCTCGAGAAGATCGCGCGGCTCCTCGAGCTCGGTCGCGATGAGGTCGAGCCGCTCCTCCTCGAGGTTGCCCATGAAATCGGCGGCGCTCCCGGAGGCGAGATCGTACGCGCGATTGATGGCGTCGGTCAGCGCGTCCGACGGCACGACGACCGGACGCGTCGGCGCGCCGTAGAGCACGCGCAGGTCGTCGAGCGGGCCGAGAGTGCGCGGATCGCCCACGGCGACGGTGACGCCGCCGTCCTCGCGACGGAGCGGCAGCACCAGATTTCGGCGCGCGAACTGCATCGGGAGCGCCGCGAGCAGCTCGCCGTCGACGTCGGTCGCCGCGATGCGCGCCAGGAACGGGAGGTCGTACGCGGCGGCGCGCGCGCGCGCATCCGCCTCGGGACCGCCCAGCGGCGGGACCGCGGACGACGTGCGTGCCGGCGTCACCATGCGACGACTCAGTGCTCCTCGTGCTCGGACGCCGCCGACGCTTCCGGTCGGGCGGCGCCGAGCGACAGCGTGAGGGTACCACCCCGACTCGTGAGGTCATAGGCCGGCGGCACGTCCGTCGTGAGATCGATGACGAGCCGCATGCGGCCGTCGTGGTGCGCGACCCGGACGCGACGCACGAGCGGGTCGATCACCTTCATCAGCTCGACCTTCGCCTGCTTCCGGCTGTCGCCGAAGAGGTCGATGACGATGCGGCCCGGCTGCGAGAGAGCGTAGTGCGCGATGTGGGTCGGCGGGCCGCCGACCGCGAGGACGATCGCGGCGCCGTCGGCGCGCCGGTCGACCGACACCGACGACACCGCGAGGGGCACGCTCACGCCGTTCGCGCCGGGCGCGGGGACGGCGGACGCGCCGGGCTGTCCCGGCGGGACCTCGCGCTCCTCGGGCAGGTTGAACGACGGCATGTCGAGAGGATCGGGCCGCCGGCGCGGCGCGCCGGCCGCGTCCATCAGGTCGCGGAAGCGGTCGCGCTCGGCGATCGACACGTCGGCGGCGTCCTGCTCGTCCTTGATGATGTGCGGCGTCAGGAAGATGAGCAGGTTGATCTTGCTCTTGTTCCGCTCGTTGTTCTTGAAGAGGTTCCCGAGGACCGGGACGTCGGCGAGGAACGGCACGCGGCTCTCGCGATTGTTGATCGAGTCGGAGATGAGCCCGCCGATCACGATCGTTTGTCCGTCGCGGACGTTGATCGTGGTGCTCGCGCTGCGGACGGTGGTCGTCGGACCGACCTCGTTCGCGTCGAGGATCGGGTTCGGCACGATCGCCGACACCTCCTCGAAGAGCGCGAGGCGCACCATCGCGCCCTCCGAGATCTGCGGTGTGAGCCGGAGCGTGATGCCGACGTCCTCGCGCTCGATCGTCGCGAACGTGTTGTTCAGGTTCGTCTCGCTGGTCGCGCGGCTCGCGACGAAGGGCACGTTCTGGCCGACAACGATCTCGGCCTCCTCGTTGTCGGTCGTCAGGATGTTCGGCGCCGAGAGGATGTTGACGTCGTTCGAGTTGTCGAGCGCGCGCAACAGGGCGGCCTGCGCCGGCACTTTCGTCCCGTCCGGCAGCGTGACGGTCTGCTCGGACACGGCGGCGAGGATGAGACCGGGGAGGCTTCCGGGGTTGCTGAGCACGCTGTTGATGTTGCCGAGATTGGTGCGACCGACGCCGATGCCGTTCGGCAGTCCGACGCCGCCCTGGAGCTCGATGCCGAGCTGGCGGATGCGGTCGAGCGTCACCTCGAGCAGGATCGCCTCGACGTAGACTTGCCGGCGGCGGATGTCGAGCTTCTCGATGACGCCCCGCAGGATCGCGAAGTCTTCCGGCACGGCCGCGATGATCAGCGAGTTGGTGGCCGGGTCCGCGGTGATGCGTACGTCACCCGCGAAATCGATCGCAGATTGACCTTGCGGAGCCGCCGGCTGGTTGCCTTGGCGTTGCTGTTGCTGGCGGCTCTGCGACGCCCGCCGCAGGCTGCTGCCGTTCAGACGCCGGCGGCTGCCGGTGCGGCTGGTGTTTCCCGGCTGATTTTGCTGACGGGTGCGGATGACCGATTGTCCGCCGCCGATCCCGGTCACGTCGAGGAGCACCGGGAGCAGGTCTTCGGCGTTCGCGAATCGCAAATAATACACGTGCACGGTGCCGCTTCCCGGAGGAAGGGGCACGTCGAGCCGCTCGACCATCGCGCGGATCTGCTGCATCTGCTCGGGCGGCGCGTTCACGATCAGCGTGTTCGTGCGGTCGTCGGCCGTCAGCTTGAACGCGCGAAGCGCGCCGGTCGTCCCCGGCTTCCCCTGCGCGGGAGGCGCGGCAGGCGCGGCCCCGCGGTCTTCCATCGCCGCTTGGATCGTCTCGGCGAGCTCGCTCGCCGCGGCGTAGCGCAGCTGGATCATCGTCGTCTGCCGGCGGCTGCTCGCGACGTCGAGCTCGGCGACGAGCTTCCCGAGCCGCGCCACGTTTGCGGCCGAGTCGACGATGATGAGCGCGTTCGTCTGCGGATAGCCCGTCACGAGGCCGTCGGGCGACACCATCGGCTGGAGCACGCCGATCAGATCGCCGACGTCGACCTGGCTGAGCGGGATGAGACGCGTGACGTACTCCTCCGCCGGCGCCGTCGGGCCGCCGTCGACCGTGCGGAGGCTCGTCGCCTTCGCGTCCTTGGTCGGGATGATCCGGACCGCGGCGCCGCTCGGGACGGTCGTGAAGCCCTTCACCTGCAGCACCGCCTGGAAGACCTGGTACGCCTCCTCGGGCGTGATGCGGGTCGGCGAGACGACGGTGACCTTGCCCTGGACGCGCTCGTCCATGACGAAGTTCTTGCCGGTGATCTCGCCGATGAACTTCACGAGGACCGCGATGTCGACGTCCTGGAAGTCCATCGTGATGTAGCGCTCGCCGTCGCTCTCGACGATCGCGGGGCCGTTCGCGGGTCCCGGCGACGCGTTGCCACCGCCCGGCGTCGCGGCCGGCGCGGCACGGTCCGGGTTGCGCGCCGGGCTTTCCTGGCCGCGCGCGGGACCGGCGCCCACCACGACGCCGGCGATCAGCGCCGCGAGAAAGGCCGCCAGCCGCTTCATTGCCTTGGGTGCTCCCCGTGCTGCCACGATCACCGCCTCTCGCCCCGCCGGATACGGGTCAGCGAATTTCGTAGGAAAAGTTCTTCGCCTGTTTGTTGCGCTGCAGATCGACCGCGATGTGTCCTTCGTTCTGCAGCTCGGTGAAGAGCGAGATGGCCTTGGTGGGATCGGTGAGCTCGACGCCGTTCACGCGGTTGATGACGTCACCGTTCTGGAGGCCGATCTTCTCGAAGACGGAACCGGGTTTGATGGCGAAGACGCGGAAGCCCACCGTCTTGCCGTTCTCGAAGTACGGCACGGCCCGCGCCTGGGTGAACACCTCGTTGATGTTCTTGACCGTCGACTCGAGCTCGCGACGGTCGATGAGGAACTTGTTGTCGGCGGTCTTGCGGATCCGTTCGCCCGCCGCGGCCGGCGCGGCACCGCCCGCGGGCGCGGCGTCCTTGCCGCTCGCGCGCGCCGACGAGATGTCGAGCACTTCCTCCACGCCGTCGCGGCTCAGGACGACGCGATCCCATTCGACGCGCGCGAGCGTCGCGACCTCGAGGACGGTGTCGCCCACGCGGTAGAGATTCTGCCGGCGCGCCGCCTGGTCCTCGATGATCGCGTACGACTGCGCGGGATCGCGCGCGAGCGCCGTACCCCAGAGCTTCAGGTTCAAGTCGGACCGCTTGTACTCGGCCGGCGTCGCGCTCGCGTCCGCATCCGCACCGCCCGCATGCTTCACCGCGTTGAAGACGTCGCGCTCGGCGATCACCGCGTACGCCGATTCGGGTTCGACCGCGCCTGCCGCGACCGGCGCCGCAGCGGCGCTCGGAGCGCGCGCCGCGGGCGTCGCCAGGCGCGCCGCGACCACCGTGCTCGCGATGCGCGCAGCGAAGAAAGCGATGGTCGCCAACAGAAGCAGGTTCAAGGCGATCAGCGCCGGACGCCACGACGCGGTCAGCATCAGGCGCACCTCATAGGGTAAAGGGGGTGGCCGTTCAAGCGAGGGTGAGCGCTATCTCCATGAAATGCCTGCCCTTGTCTTTCCATCCAAATCCCCGCATACGAGCGTGATGGAAGCGGAGCACGAGCAGGTTCTCGTCCGCCGAAAGAAGCTCGCGGAGCTCGTGCGACTCGGATGCGCGCCGTATCCGAACGACTTCCGACCGCGCGACAGCGCCGGCGATCTCGTGACGCGGTACGGCGCGACCGACGCGGCGACGCTCGACGCCGAGCCCGTCCGCGTCGTACTCGCCGGTCGGCTGATGGCGATCCGCGACTTCGGCAAGGCGGCCTTCGCGCACCTGCAGGACGCGACCGGCCGACTCCAGATCCACGTGCAGCGCGCGGTGGTCGGCGACGACGCCTGGGCCCGGTTCCGCCAGCTCGACCTCGGCGACCTCGTCGGCGTCGCGGGTCGGCTCTTCCGCACGAAGACGAACGAGCTCACGGTCGCGGCCGACGAAGTGCGTTACCTCGCGAAGGCGCTCCAGCCGCTGCCCGAGAAGTGGCACGGTCTCCAGGACGTCGAGCGCCGCTACCGCCAGCGCTACCTCGATCTGCTCGCGAATCCGGAGACGCGCGAGGTGTTCCGGAAGCGCGCCCGGCTCCTGCACGGCCTTCGGAGCTTCTTCACCGCACGGGGCTTCCTCGAGGTCGAGACGCCGATGATGCAGGCGATCGCCGGCGGCGCGCTGGCGCGGCCGTTCGTCACGCACCACAACACGCTCGACCTCGAGCTCTACCTGCGCATCGCGCCCGAGCTCTATCTCAAGCGCCTCGTCGTCGGAGGAATCGATCGCGTCTTCGAGCTCAACCGGAACTTTCGGAACGAGGGGATGTCGACCGAGCACAATCCCGAGTTCACGATGCTCGAGTTCTACCAGGCGTACGCGACCTACACCGACCTCATGGATCTGACCGAGGAGCTGTTCGTCACCCTCGCGCGCGATCTCACCGGCGGCGTCGTGCTGCCGTGGGGTGAGCACACGATCGACCTGACGCCGCCGTGGACGCGCCTCACGGTGAAGGACGCGGTCGCCGAGTATGCCGGCATCCCGCGCGCGGACGTCGAGGACGAGGCGAAGCTCCGCACCTACGCCGCGACGCACGGCATCCCGGTTCCCGACGACGCGCCGTACGGCAAGGTGCTGATCGAGATCTTCGAGAAGACGGGCGAGGCGCGGCTCATCCAGCCGACGTTCATCACCGAGTATCCCGTCGAGGTGTCGCCGCTCGCGCGCTCGAGCGACCGCGACCCGGCGATCGTCGACCGCTTCGAGCTCTTCGTCGCCGGCCGCGAGCTCGCGAACGGCTTCTCGGAGCTGAACGACCCGGCGGAGCAGCGCGCGCGCTTCGAGATGCAGCTCGCCGCGAAGGCGGGCGGCGACGTCGAGGCGCACGCGATGGACGAGGATTACGTGCGCGCGCTCGAGCACGGCATGCCGCCGACGGCGGGCGAAGGGATCGGCGTCGACCGGCTCGCGATGCTGCTCACGAACTCGGCGTCGATCCGCGACGTCATCCTCTTTCCGCAACTCCGTCCGGAGCGGCGTTAAGCCGCGCGAGCGTCGTCCGCGTGCGTTACGAGCTGATGGTCGGGCTGCGCTACCTCCGCGCGAAGCGGACGGAAGCGTTCATCTCCCTCATCACGGTCATCTCGATCGTCGGCGTGATGATCGGCGTCATGACGCTGAACATCGTGCTCGCCGTCATGACCGGGTTCGAGGAGGATCTCCGCGACCGCATCCTCGGCTTCAATCCGCACATCGTGGTCGTGTCCTACGCGGGAACGATCGCCAACCCCGACGACGTCGTCCGGAAAGTGAAGGACACGCCCGGCGTCGCCGCGGCGGCGCCGCTCGTCTACAGCCAGGTGATGTTGAGCAGCGGGCAGAGCGTGTCCGGCGTCGTCGTGCGCGGCGTGCCGCCCGACATGGAAGAAGCCGTCATCGACCTGAAGGCGCACCTCACGAGCGGCTCGCTCGACGGCCTGGGCGCGCCGTTCGACGTGCCGGTCGAGGACGGGGACACGGACGCGAACCACGACGGCCGGACGGACACGACGAAGCTCTCCGGGATCATCCTCGGCCAGGAGCTCGCGAAGCAGCTCGGGATCGTCGTCGGCGATCCGGTGAGCGTGGTCTCGCCGCTCGGCACGCCGTCGCCCGTCGGTCCGATCCCGAAGGTGAAGCGCTTCGTCGTCGCCGGCACGTTCGACTCCGGCATGTACGACTACGACTCCGGTCTCCTCTACATGGGGCTCGCCGACGCGCAGAAGTTCTTCGGGCTCGGGAACGCGATCACGGGCGTCGAGGTCCGCGTGACCGACCTCTACGACGCCGAGCAGGTCGCGCGCCGTCTCGAGCAGTCGCTCGGCACGCCGTTTCGCGCCCGCGACTGGATGGAGGTCAACCGCAACCTCTTCCTCGCGTTCAAGCTCGAGAAGGTCGTGTACTTCATCGTGCTGACCCTCATCGTGCTCGTCGCGGCCTTCAACATCGTCGCGACCCTCATCATGGTCGTGATGGAGAAGCGAAAGGACATCGCGATCCTCAAGTCGATGGGCGCCACCGATCGCAGCATCGCCCGGATCTTCATGCTGAAGGGGCTCATCATCGGGACGGTCGGCACCGTGCTCGGCGTGCTCGGCGGCTGGGCGGGGTGCTGGGTGCTCGCGCGCTACCAGTTCGTCGAGCTTCCGAAGGACGTGTTCTACGTCTCGACGTTGCCGGTGCGGGTGTACGGCGAAAACTTCGCGACGGTCGCCGTCGTCTCCGTGGTGATCTGTCTCTTGGCCACGATCTACCCGGCGCGACAGGCCGCAGGACTGGCGCCCGTGGAGGTGATCCGCTACGAGTAGGCGCCATTGATCGCCCTCCGCAAGCTCTCGAAAGAGTACGTCGACGGTCCGCGGGTGGTGCGGGTGCTCTCCGAGCTGGATCTCGACATCGGACGCGGAGAGCGGGTCGCGATCGTGGGAGAGTCCGGGGTGGGAAAGAGTACGCTGCTGCACATACTGGGCACGCTCGATCGGCCGACGGGAGGCGAGGTGTGGTTCGACGGCGAGAACCTGACGGACAAGAGCGATCGTGACCTGGCGACCTTTCGCAACCGCGAGATCGGCTTCATCTTCCAGTTCCATCATTTGCTGCCCGACTTCACCGCGCTCGAAAACGTCATGATGCCGGCGCTCATCGCCGGCACGCCGGCCGACACGGCCCGCCGCCGCGCCGCGGAGCTGCTCGCGCGGGTCGGGCTCGCGGAGCGCTTGGAGCACAAGCCGGGCGAGCTGTCCGGCGGCGAGCAGCAACGCGTCGCCGTGGCCCGCGCGCTCGTGCAAGAGCCGCGCGCGATCCTCGCCGACGAGCCGACCGGCAACCTCGATCCGGCGACGGGCGAGGGCGTCCAGCAGCTCCTCTTCGAGCTGAATCGCGAGCACGGCAGCACGCTGGTCGTGGTGACGCACAGCGCGAGCCTCGCGGGCGCGATGGATCGGACGTTGCGTCTGCGGGCGGGGCGGATCGCGGCGGACACGCTGCACGCCGCCGCCGTCTAACGAATGCGGAACGTGCGGAGGTGGGGATGAGGTCGCTCGGAAACCGCAAGAGATCGATCGCCGTGCGCGCGGCGGTGCTCGGCCCGTTGGTCGTCGTCCTGTGCGCCGTCGCGCCGGCGTCGGCGCGGCCGGCCGCGGCCCGCGCGCCGCAGACCGCCCCGTCCGATCGCATCGCGGCGGTGCGCATCGAAGGCAATGCCCGCGTCGACGAGGAGGCGATCCGCATCCACATCCAGACCCGTGCGGGCGCGCGCCTCGACCGCGCGACCGTCGACAGCGACGTCCGCGCGATCTACGCGATGGGCTTCTTCGAGAACGTCGAGGTCGATCGCCAGGACGGCGCGGAAGGACCGGTGATCGTGTTCCGCGTGCGCGAGCGGCCGCAGATCACGAGCGTCACGATCGAAGGAACGAACAAGCTCCGCACCGAGGACGTCGAGGCGGCGCTGAAGGTGCGGCCGCACACGATCCTCGACAGCGAGAAGATGCGCCGCGGGATCGCCGACGCGAAGAAGCTCTACGAGGAGAAGGGCTACCTCGACGCGACCATCACGCCGAAGACCGAGCCGGTGCCCGGGGCCGACAACGAGATCGCGCTCACGTACGTCGTCGACGAGGGCAAGATCGTCCGCATCCAGGACATCGAGATCGAAGGCAACGCCGCCTTCAGCGATCGGAAGCTGAAGCGCGTGATGACGACCGGCGAGGAGAACATCCTGTCGCGCTTCACGGGTGCCGGCGTGCTGAATGCCGAGGCGCTGAAGACCGACACCGAGCGCCTCACCGCCTTCTATTACGACAACGGCTACATCACGGTGCGCGTCGACGAGCCGAAGGTCGAGCGCCGGGAGGACGGCCTCTACGTGACCATCAAGGTCGCGGAGGGCGATCAGTTCAAGGTCGGGTCGATCGGCTTCAAGGGCGACGTCCGCGACGACCTTGCGCTCGCGAAGGATCTCGAGCTCGCGACCGGCGACACGTTCCAGTCGAGCAAGCTCCGCCAGGACATCCTCAAGATCACCGACAAGTACGGCGACGTCGGATACGCGTTCGTCAACATCGAGCCGGAAACCGAGATCGACCAGGACAAGAAGACCGTCGACATCGCCTACAAGATCGACAAAGGCCCGGAGGTCACGATCGACAAGATCCTGATCACCGGCAACACGAAGACGCGCGACAAGGTCCTGCGCCGCGAGCTCAAGGTGCAAGAGCAGGAGCGGTTCTCCGGCACGAAGCTGAAGAAGAGCCGCGACGCGCTGAACCGCCTCGGCTTCTTCCAAGAGGTGAACCTCACCACCCAGCGCGGCCGCAGCGAGGAAAAGCTGAACCTCCAGGTCGACGTGAAAGAGGGACAGACCGGGTCGCTCACCGCCGGCGCCGGGTTCAGCTCCGCCGACTCGCTGCTCTTCAACGCCCGCGTGCAGGAGAACAACCTCTTCGGGCGCGGCTATCGCGCAGTCCTGAACGCCGACTTCGGCAGCCGGCGCCAGAACTTCATCGCGAGCTTCACCGACCCGTGGCTCTTCGACATCCCGCTGATGGCGACCCTCGACGGGTTCCGCTGGCGCCTCGACTACGACGACTTCACGCGCGGCGGCACCGGCGCCGGCCTTCGCGTGCTGTATCCGCTGACCGCGCTCGGCTACGACCGGCTCTACGGAGGCTTCTCGCTGGAGGAAGTACGGATCGGCGCCGAGTACCGCTTCGAGCAAGCCGAGATCACCGACATCAACCGACGGTCGCCGCCGACGGTCGTCGCGTCGGAGGGCGAAAGCATCACGAGCTCGATCCGCCCGCTCGTCAGCCGCAACACGTTGAACAGCTACTTCGACCCGACGCGCGGCTCGGCGCAGGAGTTTTCGATCGAGTACGCCGGGCTCGGCGGCGAGAGCGAGTTCATCAAGATCGACCTGAAGACGCGCCATTACTGGCCGATCTACAAGTCGGCGTCGTGGGGCACGTTCGTCTACTCGATCGCCGGCCAGGTCGGGTACGGTCGCGGCTTCGAGGGCGTGATCGGCCACGAGCTGCCGCTCTTCGAGCGCTACTTCCCCGGCGGCATCAACTCCGTCCGCGGCTTCAAGACGCGTACGCTCGGCCCGCGCGAGCAGGTCTTCGAGCCGCAAGGCAACGAGATCAACACCGACCCGATCGGCGGCAGCCGCCAGCTCGTCGTCAACAACGAGTTCATCTTTCCGATCGTCGAGCCCCTCGGCTTGAAAGGCGTCGTGTTCTTCGACGCCGGCAACTCGTGGCTCGACTCGGACGGCTGGGACCTCGGCGACCTGCGCTACGCGGCGGGCGCCGGTGTCCGCTGGCAATCGCCGCTCGGCCCCATTCGCATCGAGTTCGGCATTCCGCTCAATCGTAAGAAGCACGACAAGACGTCCGTCGTGCTCTTCTCGTTCGGCGCACCGTTGTAGGCACCGGACGCAATCGCATCCAACGTTTCGAGGAGAACACTTCATGCAACGTTCCATTCTGGCCATTCTGCTGCTGACGGCGATCGCGACGGTCGCCGTGCCGGCGTTTCCCGCGGCCGCGGAGCTCAAGGTCGGCATCGTCGATCTGCAACGCGCGCTCAACGAGTCGTCGGCCGGGCGGCGCGCGAAGGATCAGTTCAAGGGCGAGTTCGACAAGATGCAGAACGGGCTGAAGTCCGAGAAGGACTCGCTCGATCGGCTGAAGGACGACCTCGACAAGAAGAGCGCGGTCCTCAGCGACGATCAGAAGAAGACCAAGATGGAGGACTTCGAGCGCCGCCGCCGCGACCTGCGGCGGAAGCTGGAAGACTCCGACGCCGAGCTCCGAAAGAAGGATCAGGAGCTCACTGGGAGCATCTTGAAGGACCTCGCGGTCGTGATCCAGGAGATCGGCGAGCGCGAGGGGTACACGGTGATCCTGGAAAACTCGAGCAGCTCGGTGCTCTACGGGTCGAAGTCGATCGACATCACCGACTCGGTGATCAAAGCCTTCGACGCGAAACGCTGAGCGCGGGGCGGCGGTGCACGCCGAGGACGCGGCCGACGCCGCGGCGATCGCTCGCCTGCTGCCGCAACGCTATCCGCATCGGCTGATCGATCGCGTGCTGCTGTGCGAGGACGGCGCACGCATCGTCGCGCGCAAGGGCGTCACCGCGGGCGAGCCGTTCTTCGCCGGCCACTTCCCGGGGTGGCCCGTGATGCCGGGCGTCCTCATGTGCGAAGCGTTGGCGCAAGCGAGCGTCCTCTTGGTCGCACGCTCGACGCCGCCGCCGCCCGACGGCGCCAGCGTCCGCCTCACCGGACTCGAGCGCGTGCGCTTCCGGCAGCCGGTCCGGCCGGGCGACGTCCTCGAGCTCGACGTCGCCGTCACGAGCCGCAGCGCCGACGCGTGGAGGTTCCGCGGACGCGTTCGGGTCGGGGACGCCCTGGTCGCGGAAACCGACTTCGACCTGACGGTCGCAGGTCCGACGCCCGCCGCGATCCACCCGACGGCGGTCGTCGCGCCCGGAGCGGCGCTCGGCGTCGACGTCCGCATCGGACCGTACGCCGTCGTCGGGCCGCACGTGCGGATCGGCGACCGCACGACGATCGGACCGCACGCGGTGCTGGACGGCCACACGACGCTCGGAGAATCGAACCGCGTCTTCCAGTTCGCGAGCGTCGGCGCCGACCCGCAGGACCTCAAGTATCGCGGCGAGCCGAGCCGCCTCGAGATCGGCGACCGCAACGTCATCCGCGAGTTCGCGACCCTCAACCCCGGCACCGCGGGCGGCGGCATGCTGACGCGCGTGGGCTCGGACAACCTCTTCATGAACTACAGCCACGTGGGCCACGACTCGGCGATCGGCAGCCGGTGCATCCTCGCGAACAGCTCGGCGCTCGCCGGCCACGTGACGCTCGAGGACTTCGTCTTCGTCGGCGGACTCGCGGCGGTGCATCAGTTCGTCCGGATCGGCGAATCCGCGCTGCTCGGCGGCGGCGCGATGGTCACGCACGACGTGCCGCCGTTCTGCAACGCGTCCGGCGACCGCGCCCGGCTCCGCGGTCTGAACGTCATCGGACTCCGCCGCCGCGGGTTCACCGCCAGCCGCATCCGCACCATCAAGCGCGCGTATCGCGTATTGTTCGATTCCGACCTGCCGCTCGCCGACGCGCGCGAGCGCTGCACCGCCGAGCTCGGAAGCGACGCCGACGTCGCCCGCATGCTCGCGTTCATCGCGGCGTCGAAGCGCGGGCTCTGTCCTGCAGGCCGCGCGATGTCGGGTGCCGACGACGATGACGGCGACGACTGAGCGCATCGGCCTGATCGCCGGCAACGGCCGGTTTCCGCTGCTCTTCGCCGAGGCGGCGCGGCAGGCGGGCATCGAGGTCGTGGCGGTCGCGCACCATCACGAGACGCCCGACGAGATCGCGGGCCTCGTGCCGCACGTGACGTGGGTGCGGGTCGGCGAGCTCGGCAAGATCATCCGCACCTTCAAGCAGGCGGGCGTCGTGCGCGCGGTCATGGCCGGCGGTATCCGGAAGCCGCGGCAGCTGTCGGACTTCCGCCCCGACTTCCGCGGCGCCGCGTTCATCGCGAAGACGCGCAGCCTCCGCGACGACGTGCTGCTGCGCGGCATCGCCGCCGAGCTCGAAAGCGACGGGATCACGATCGTCGAGTCGACGCTCTTCCTCGGCGATCTCGTGCCGCGGGCGGGCACGCTCACGCGGAAGGCGCCGAAGACGCGCGAGTGGGAAGACGTGCGCTTCGGCCTCGAGGTCGCGCGCGCGATCGGACGTTTCGAGATCGGTCAGAGCGTCGTCGTGAAGCGCCGCACGGTGCTGGCGGTCGAAGGCATCGAAGGCACCGACGCGGCGATCCGGCGCGGCGGCGAGCTCGGTCGCGGCGGGGTCGTCGTCGTGAAGGTGAGCAAGCCGGGACAGGATCTCCGTTTCGACGTCCCGGCCGTCGGCATGACGACGATCGACGTGATGCGCGAGGTCGGTGCGCGAGTGCTCGCGCTCGAAGCCGGACGGACGCTGATGATCGACCGTGCCGACGTCGTGCACGCGGCCGACGCCGCGGGAATCGCGATCGTCGCGATCGAGTGATCCCGCCCACGAGTTGAAGCGCGCACGGGGAGTGGTTTACTCTCCAGATTCCCCGGCGAGACGGCGCCCGGCGGGCGGGGGCGACAGGGGTCGTGCAGACGTGCCGTTTCTCCGTTTCGTGCGCCCTTGCGGGACCGCGCCACGCGATACCGCAACGGCGTTACGACGGAACGTGGCATATCGATTGCTGATCTCGCCGTCGGATTTTCAGGCCTCCGCGCATGCGGCCAGCCTTCCCACATAGATTCCTCGCTACCGACGCGACGTTGACCCTGGGCGGCATCTCGCCGACGGAGAAAGTGATCGCGTTCTGTCGCGTGCTCCTCGCGACGGCGACGTTCGCGATCATGCTCGTCGATCCGAAGGCGCCGCTCTGGCCGGTCGTCGCCTACCCGCTCGTCGGGTCGTACGTCGCGGTGAGCTTGGTCGTCTTCCTGCTCGTGCGCAGCGAGGTCGTGCGCGGCCGGAAGGTCGGGCCGTACTCGGTCGTCCTCGACATGGTGTTCGGCGTGCTGATCACGCTCTTCACCGAGCGCGGCGCGACGCCGTTCTTCCTCCTGAACCTCTTCGTGATCGCGAGCGTCAGCGTGCGCTGGGGATTCAAGGCGTCGGCGCCCGTCACGATCTTTCTCGCCGGCCTCTACCCGGTGTTGATCTTCGTCGCGAGCCGGTGGCTCGAGCCGGACTTCTTCAGCGTGCAGCGCGCGCATTTCTTCCGGCCGATCTATCTCGTCGCGCTCGGCTATCTCATCGCGTACCTCGGCGAGCACGAGCGTCGCTCGAAGCAGAAGCTCGGCGTGATGCTCGATCTCACGACCGCGATTCGGCCGGGCCGCCCACCGGGATGGGCGCTCACACACATCATGCGGCGCATCCTGCATCACTACGACGCGCCGCGCGGCGTCGTCGTGCTGCGGGATCCGGAGAGCCGCCGGTACTTCACGTGGGACATGGACCGCCAGTACGGGCGGCTGAAGCTCGGCTTGCGCATCTCCGAAAGCGACCCGTACCCGCTGCCGTTTGCGAGCTCGACCGAGGCGTTCTTCTGCAACACCTCCGATCCGCGCGGCCTCACCGCGCTCTGCTACGACGTCGTGAGCGGCGCGACGCAGCGGAAGGTCGTCGCGGGTGACGTGCGGCTTCCGGGCCACGGCGCCGACCAGGCCCTGCTGATGGTACCGATCCTCATCCAACGGGAGCTCCGCGGCCGAGCGATGGTGCTTCGCAAGCGTCGGCCGCGCTTCGCGCGCGAGGACATGGAGTTTCTGCTGCTCGTCGTCGGGCAAGCGGCGGCCGCCTTCGAGGCCGCGCGCCTGCAGGCGAAGGCCGAGGAGGTCGCCGTCCTCGAGGAGCGCGCGCGAATCGCCCGCGATCTGCACGACGGCTTCATCCAGTCGCTCGCCGGCATCGACCTGCGCGCGGAGGCGTGCCTCAAGCTGATCGAAAAGGATCCCGCGCGCGTCCCGCGCGAGCTCGCGGACCTCCAGCAGACGGTCGAGCGCGGCTATCGCGAGGTGCGCCACTACTTGAACGTGCTGCGGAGCTCGAGCCGCGAGGCCCACGACCTCCGGACGACGCTCGAGCAGGTCGCGGCGGAATTCTCGATCCGCGAGCGTTTGCGCGTGACGCTGGAGGTGCCGCCGGACGAGACCGACCTTCCGCCGTCGACGGCGTACGAGCTCACCCAGATCGTCCGCGAGGCGCTCCGCAACGCCGTCCGCCACGGCGCCGCGAAAGACGCGACCGTGAAGCTCACGGTCTACGGAGCACACTGCTCGCTGCTGATCCAAGACAACGGCCGCGGCTTCAAGGCACCGTCGGGGGCGGTCGGTGCCGACGGCGTCGTGCAACCGAACGCCGTGCCTTGGTCCATCCGGGAGCGCACTGCTTCGCTCGGCGGCACGCTGCGCGTGCGCAGCCAAGCGGGGGAGGGCGTCGAAATACACGTGGTCGTGCCGGCCACCGCCCCCACGGACCACGAAACGATACGCAGTAGGAGGATCGCATGACCACCATCCAACCCCGACGGCGCCGCGTCGTCATCGTCGACGACCATACGCTCTTTCGCGACGGACTGCGGACCATCCTCGGCATGGAGGACGATTTCGAGGTGATCGCCGACGTCGAGAGCGCCGAGGACATCGTCGAGCTCATGTGGGAGACGAAGCCGGACGTGCTGCTGCTCGACATCCGCATGCCGCAGGGCAGCGGCCTCGACGCCATCCCCGCGATCTGCCGCATCAGCCCGAACACGACCGTGATCGTGCTGACGGCGTGCGACGAGATGGAAGAGCACGTCCGGGCCTTCAAGCTCGGGGCGCGCGGCGTCGTGCTGAAGGACTCGGCGCGCCAGACGCTCGTCCAGGCGATCCGGTCGGTGTGTCGCGGCGAGGTGTGGATGGATCCCCGGATGCGCGGCGTCCTCGTCGCGGAGCTCGCGCGCAGCGACAGCGACGCCGGCGACGGCCTCGCGATCGACCGCGACGACGGGCTCACCGACCGCGAGCTCGAGATCGTGCGGCTCGTGGCGGCAGGCAAGAAGAACAAGGAGGTCGCCGAGCAATTGGCGATCAGCGAGCGAACGGTACGCACCAACTTGACCAGCGTCTTCCAGAAGCTCGGCGTCCGCGACCGCATCGGTCTCGTGATGTACGCCCTCCGGCACGGGCTCACCGCCGCGGCCTGAGCCGGGCGGGCGGGCGAGCAGAAAACGAGAGAACGGCAAACGGGCGGCGATCGCGCGCCGGTCCGATGTCGCGAGCGGCGTCGGCGGAGCGCGCGATGGCCCCGTCGCGCCGCCCGTGGTACGCCGAGCCGCCTTGGAATCGGCGCCGACGACCAAGCCGCTCCGCGCGGCCGTGGTAGGGGTGGGGCATCTCGGACGCTTCCACGCCGAGAAGTACGCCGCCCTCGACGGCGTACGGTTGGTCGGCGTCGTCGACCGCGACCGCGACCGCGCCCACGAGGTCGCGGCGGCGCTCGGCGCGACGGTCTTTCCCGACCATCGTGCGCTCGCGGGCGCGGTCGACTGCGCGAGCGTCGCCGTCCCGACCGGCGCGCACGCCGCGGTCGGCGGCGACCTCCTCGCGGCCGGCGTCGACGTCCTGATCGAGAAGCCGCTCGCGTCGACGGCCGCCGAAGGCGCCGCGCTCGTTCGCGCGGCGGCAGAGCACGGGCGCGTCCTCCAGGTCGGACATCTCGAGCGGTTCAATCCGGCGCTCCGCGCCGCGCGGGCGGTCGTCACCGAGCCGCGCTTCCTCGAGTGCCACCGGCTCGCGCCGTTCGTCGACCGCGGCACCGACGTCGACGTCATCCGCGACCTGATGATCCACGACCTCGACGTCATCCAGAGCTTCATCGCCGCCGACGTCGAGAGCGTCGAGGCCGTCGGCGTGCCGGTGCTCACGCCCCGCGTCGACATCGCGAACGCGCGCCTCCGCTTCACGAACGGCTGCATCGCGAACGTGACGGCGAGCCGCGTGTCGATGAAGCGCGAGCGGATGCTCCGCCTTTTCCAACCCGATGCCTACGTCGCGATCGACTACGATCAACGGCGAGTGCGGATCGTGCGGCGCGAGGCGGGCGCGCCGGGCGAGGCGCTTCCGCGCATCGCCGCCGAGGAGCACGACGCGGGGCAGGGCGATCCGCTGCGCGACGAGATCGCCGCGTTCGTCGACGCCGTCCGCACGCGCGCGACGCCCGTCGTGAGCGGCCACGAGGGTCTCCGCGCGCTCGAGCTCGCCGAGCGCATCGCGGCGTCGGTGGCACGCGCGCTCGAGCGGGTGTCGTGACGGCGGCGGCGCCC
>JADMIO011246846.1_pt1 | contig 73862 bp, 62 predicted proteins | sample 8958161 | NCBI WGS metagenome assembly JADMIO01 (sample SAMN16585339, study PRJNA669376) | soil metagenome | isolation source: Crop rotation soil | place: USA: Cullars Rotation, Alabama | collected 2011
CCGCGACTTCAAGTCACGTGAATTCCAAGCTTCGGATCCCACTGTGCTGGAAAGAGGCGACTTTGGGCACGACGCATTTGTTGAAATGCTCGATCTGCTCAAGGCAGCCAAGGTTTCCCAGTTTGGCGGAGGTCACAATCGGACTGAAGCGCACCAGCCACTCGTGATCAACTTGAAGGGGATCCGCATTGCCCTGTTGGGATACAACGAATTCAAGCCGCGGTCGTTCGAAGCTACCGACACGACTCCCGGTTGTGCCTGGAGCGTGGACGACCTGGTCGTGGCCGACATCGCCGCGGCGCGGAAAGTCCATCATGCCGACCTGGTGATTCCCATGATGCACTGGGGCTGGGAACACGAACCGGAGCCCAACGACAGGCAACGTGCGCTGGCTCGAACGATGATCGACGCCGGGGCCGATGTGATCGTTGGCGGTCATCCCCACTGCACGCAGGGAACAGAAAAATATCACGGCAAACTGATCGTCTATAGCCTGGGCAATTTCGTCTTTGACGGCTTCGATCGGCCCTCAGCCAAGCGCGGCTGGGTATTGCGGCTAAAACTCAACCGCCAAGGGCTTGTTGACTGGGACACGGTGACTGCGGAAATGGATGACGAAGGAGTGCCGCACCCGGCCAAGCAGGATGTAAAGAAAGGCGAGCCAGGGGCGTAAGCCTTCGAGGGCCGCGCGATTATCGCATCGGAGAGCAGTACGTGTCACAATTCGCGGTCATTCTGCTGGCAGCCGGCGGCAGCAGTCGTTTCAAAGATGCTCATTACAAGAAGCCGTTTGCGCCGCTGGACAATCGAGCAGTCTGGCTCCACTCAGCCGAGAAATTTCTCAATCGCAAAGACGTCAAGCAGCTCATCCTTGTCGTGTCACCCGAGGACCAGGAAGAATTCCAATCAAAGTTCGCAGCCAACGTGATGATCCTGGGCATCGATGTGGTCAACGGCGGCGCCGAACGAACCGACTCCGTGCAGCATGCGCTGGCCCATGTGAAGCCAAATTGTGATTTCGTCGCAGTGCACGACGCTGCCCGTCCCTGCCTGGCTGATGAATGGATCACCAGCGTCTTTGAAACGGCCACGCGCACCGGGGCCGCAATTCTTGCCATACCTGTTTCTAGCACGCTGAAGCGGGTACGCGACGATCGCACGATTGGCGAGACCGTTTCGCGCGCCGGCATGTGGGAAGCACAAACGCCGCAGGTTTTCCGCCGTCAGTTGTTGCTGGATGCATACGCCAGGCGCGGCAACGCGCCCGCCACCGACGACGCCGAATTAGTCGAACGGTTGGGGCAGAATGTAACCGTGGTGCCAGGGTCGGCATTGAACCTGAAGATCACAACCAAGGAAGATTTGAGGCTGGCATCGCTGGCCATCAAAGCTCTTCCCAAGCCGAAGCTGCAAGGTCCTGCCCACCCCTTCGCGGATGACGACATGTGGCGTTAAGGGCGATTCCTTCGGTTCTATCGCGATGCAGCGTTGCTGTTGTGGACGCGTCCGCGAATCCAGATGTCTTCCGCGAGGTGCTCGACTATCACATCGGAAAGTCCCATCGCGTGCGCCATATCCGCTACTCCGCGACCGGCCACCGCGGAAGGCGCCTCCGCACCACCAATGACGCGCGGAGCCACGAACACGCTCACTTCGTCTACTGCCTGAGCATCGAAAAAACTGCCCAACAGTTCGGCGCCTCCTTCGACCAGAACGTTCGTCATTCGGCGGCGGCCCAGTTCGTCGAGCAGTTCACCTAACCGCGCGTCGGGTGAGTCTCCCGGCAGCAGCAACACCTCGCAACCGAGCTGTTGAAGCTTCGCGACACGGCCGGGATCGGCATTGGCCGCCGTGGCGACGATCATGGGTACATCGTTTGCTGTTCGAACCAACTGGCTGTCAGGCCGCAGTTGCAACTGGCTGTCGAGCACGATGCGCGTGGCCATGCGAGGCCCCGGAGGACGGGCCGTAAGCAGCGGGTCGTCCGCTTCCGCGGTGCCGCGACCCACGATGATCACATCAACACGGCCGCGAATCTGATGAACCATCGCACGTGATGCCTCACCGCTGATCCAGCGACTGGTGCCCGCGACCGTGGCCAATTTGCCATCCAACGTCATCGCCCACTTGGCAATCACCCACGGACGGCTGCGGCCGAGCAACTTTAAATAGGGCGCATTGAGTCGGCGGGCATTGTCTTCCAACAACCCAACCTCGGTCGAAATGCCGGCTTTTTCCAGTGCCACCAGCCCGCCGCCATCGACCTGCGGAAACGGATCACGCATCGCTACCACAACGCGCCGGACGCCGGCCGCAACGATTGCTTCCGTGCACGGGGGCGTCTTGCCATGGTGGCAGCAAGGTTCCAGAGTTACATACATCGTGGCACCGCGCGCCGCGGCACCGGCGATGGAAAACGCCTCGATCTCCGCATGTGGCCGGCCGAACGCCGTGTGCCAGCCTTCGCCCACGACGATGCCATTGGTTCCCACAACCACGCAGCCGACCATCGGGTTCGGCTCGACACGTCCCTGGCCGCGCGCGGCCAGTTCGAGCGCACGCGTCATGTGCTGCCGATCGAGCGTGGATGAATCGTTCGTCACGAACCAGGGGTCCAGATGACCGATTTCTTTCCTCCAGCGGGAGCCGGAGCATCTCCACCCGGCGTCCAAATCTTCGCGGCTGGGGAGGGCGGCGGCGCGCCGGCCATCGCCATCTCCGGCGGCATGCCCGCTCCGCCCGCCGGTATCAGGCCGGCCTGCGCCAACAGGTTCATCAGCGCCTCGCCCACACCCGGCTCCTGGAGATGTTGGTCGCGAATGTGCGCCAGCAATCGCTGGAAGTTTTCTTCGTCCCCTTGCTCCAGAGCCACCGCCAGTTCCGACAAATCCCACGGAGCCGACGATTCACCTCGCTTCTCCGCAACTTGTCGGGCGGAACTAATGTGTCGCATCCGCTCTGCCGAATCTTCGGCGATCTCCGCCAGCAGCCCGTGGGCTTCCGCCTTATCGATTTTGTTGGGCTCGTTTTCCAGGCTCGGTCGCCGAATCACTTCTTCGGCCAGACGCTTCATCGCAGGCACGAAATGCAACCAAGCTGCACGGCGATAGACATCGATCAGGTCGTTGTCCGAGAGTTTTTCCACTTCCAGCCGCGCCAACCGCGGCGCCGGCAGCGCCTTGAGATCCAGACCCGTCGGGTCGATAGGCTGCGGCGCCGTCAGACCCAGCTGCTCGCGCAACTCGGCTATCGGGCCATCTCCTTCCACGCCGGACGAGGCCAGCTCCAGATTGAGCACGAGAGCCGACAGCGCGATCCGATTACCAGGATCTGCAGCCGCGTCACGGGGCGTCTTTCCTCCCAGTACGGGGTTAGGTAGCGTCGGCCAAACATCGACAATGACGTGGCGATGTTGCTTTCGCGTCAAGTCAGCTCGCTGCTGCGAAGTGATATCTGCCGGCAAGTGCCATCTCCAGGTCATCGCCTGCTGGATTGGGGACGTGCGGCGCACCACTTCTTCTTTTTCAGGAAAGCCCAGTGGCTGTGCCAGCAGTTCACTGAGGACCTGGCGGGCGGCTTCAAACTCCGCCCCGCGGGTGGCGATCAGTTCGATTCGTGCTTCACGATCGGTCTGCCGACCAAAGACGGCCAACTGTCCCAGCACATTGGGAACATTCTCGCGACTGAGCGAATCGGCCGCCTTTGGAGTGGCCCGATCAGTCAATCGGAACAGTGCCAGAGGGGGCGGCTCTTCGCTGCCTGCCAGAGAAGCCGGATCGAAGGCTATCCGCAGTGCGCGATCTGCCCCGCCTAACCGCGTCTGGACGTCGGCCGCGTCGGCAATCGTCCACGTAGCAGCCACGACGTCCACCAGATCGCGGTCGTTGGCTGTGGATAGCAGTTGGGCCAGTGCCTCCGCCTCGATGGCATCGTCCGGCGGAACGGGCAGAGCCGCGAGTTTTCGCAGTGCAACTTCAGCTCCAGCCTGATCGGCAACGTACGCCTTGAGCAGTCCCAAGTTGTGCCACACCTCGGGCACACCCGCCGCGACCGCGCTAAATTGTTCGAATCGCTGCGCAGCTGCGAGCCAGGCGCCTCGATTGGCCTGTTGCATCGCCTCCTGATATCCCTTGGCCGCAGCGAAACCCGCGGGTGCGGGTTTCAAATGGTGATCATCCTTGATCAACAGGGGGACCTCTTCGGCTCGACTCAATCGAGCCAACAGCGAGATCGTTGATTCCGAACGCCCGCCGGAGAGGGCCAATTCCAGTAGCAGGTGGGCGCGCCCCGCCATGAGAAATCCACGTCCCACCAACAACCGGCCCAGGATGCTGATCGCCTCGAACACGCGCCCTGGCATGTGATCGGACGAGGCAGCAATCGCCCGTTGCAAAGGCTCGACACCCGCCTGCGGTCCATCGGTCTCGGCGCGGGTCAATGCCGTCTCGGCCAGCGTGACGGGATTGTCCGGGAATTTCTCGGTGAACGCAGCCAGCGTAGCAGCGTGCTGATCGCCCTGATTGAGGTCGTCCTCCAGCAGGCACTGGATCGACAGCAGGCACGCCCGGTCGCCAAATTGCGCACGAGCTTTGCGCACTCGCTCCAGCGCCGCCAGCCGCTGTTCGCCCTCCAACGAGCGCTGGATATGCTCCAACTCAGCCGTCAGATCCGCACAACAGAATTTGATCTTCTTCCCCGTTCCGCCGGGGCACAATGCATATCGGTCGAGTGCCATGATGTTAGATGATAGCCCTTAAAAACGTCGGTTCGATAGCCCCCACCGAAATGTAAGTAGCCGAAGCCGAAAGACTTCGGAAAGTGTAGTGATCCCACGATTTTTATCGAGTCGTGTCGGCCCAATTTGACACCCCACCTGCCGTGCGCCATGATGGTTGCATTGAAAAAATGATCCAAGATTGCCTGGTCGCGAACGAATGATTAGGCACTGGCGCGGGTCCTTTTTCATAAGGGGTACGGACCGATGCTGGATAAAGTATTTTTGATCGCAGCCATCGTCGGCGGGACCGTGATGGTCTGCCAGTTTCTGTTGACGATCTTGGGCCTGGGGCATCATGGCGACGGCCTGGGGGACGTGCATGGTGGCGATTTTGCCGGCGGGCATGCAGACGGGTTGGACGCCCATTCTGGCGACGCGGCGCATGCTGCCGCGCACGATGCACATCACGACGGGGCAGGGCGGAGCATCGGCGACTGGCTGTTCGGAGTGATTACGCTACGGACCGTCGTGGCGGCGCTGGCGTTTTTCGGGCTGACGGGAAAAGCCATGCTGGCGGCCGGCAAACCCGCGGGCACTTCGCTCGGCATGGCAGTGGCGGCCGGTGCCGCAGCCATGTACGGCGTATATGCCTTGATGCGGGCCATCTACGGTTTCCAGTCGGATGGCACGTTCCGAATTCGCTCCAGCCTTGGACAGCGGGGCACGGTCTATATTCCAATTCCTGCGGCGCGGCAAGCAGCGGGAAAAATTCAACTCAAAGTGCAAGGGCGGCTCGTGGAACTGGCGGCCATGACGACCCATGGCGAGCGGCTGCCAACAGGCACGGTGGTGGAAGTGATGGAGATCATCGCACCGCGTACCGTACTGGTCGCGCCTGTTGTTGCCGATGTGCCGGCGCAAGGCGCCGACGCGCTGCGCGGACCGCATCAAACCACTATTCAAAACCTGTCTGCTGGTACGGATGTCGGCACCTAACCTTATCCGTTTCGACTTTGTCCGGGAGACTATGCCATGAATCCCATTGTCCTTTTGGCCGCAGATGAACTTGGTCCCGAAGTGTATTGGGGTCTGCTGGCAATTCTGGTCGCCATTTTTTTCATCGGCTTGTTTGTGCTGCTGCGAATGCAGTACAAGCGTTGCCCCAGCAATCGTGTGCTGGTGATCTATGGAAAGACTGGCGGCGGCGTCTCGAAGCCAATTCACGGTGGAGCTAAGTTCGTCGTTCCGCTCATCCAGTCGTACGACTACTTGAGCTTGGAGCCGATCCAGATCGAGATTCCGCTGCGCGGCGCACTGTCGGCGGAAAACATTCGCGTCAACGTTCCCAGCGTGTTCACGGTGGCCATCGGCACCGAACCCGAAGTGATGCAAAATGCGGCGATCCGTCTGCTGGGCCTGGGCATCCAGGAAATCCGCCAGCAAGCGGAAGAAATCATCTTCGGTCAACTGCGGCAGGTCATCGCCTCGATGCGAATCGAGGACATCAACCGCGACCGCGATACATTTCTGACGCACATTCAAACGTCGCTGGAGCCGGAGCTGGCCAAAATCGGTCTCGTGCTGATCAACGTCAACATCACCGACATCACGGATGCTTCGGGCTACATCGACGCCATCGGCCAGAAAGCGGCCTCGCGCGCCATTCAGGAAGCCCGCGGCGACGTGGCTGAGCAGGAGAAAATCGGCGAAAGCCGCGTGGCGGAAGCCAACCGGGACAAGGTGGTGCAAGTCGCCAATGCCGACAAGGTGCGCGAGATCGGCACGCGCGATGCGCAGCGCGAGCAGGCCGTGCGGATCGCCGAAATGGCCAAGCAACAGGCCATCGGCGAACAGACAGCGGCCTACGAGCGCGACACGCAGGTGAAAAGCGCCGAACGCGAAATGCGCGTCGCTGTGGCCAACGCCGATGCCACAGCCATCGACGGCGAAAACGTGGCCAAGGCTTCCGTCGCCCGCAGTAATGCCAAGCTCGAAGTTGAGCGGGCTGAAGCCTACGAACTGGGCGAAGGTCGTAAGCGCGAGGCCCAGGCCAAAGTCCTGGAAGTGCAGAACGTGGCCATGGCCAGGGCGGCGATCGCCGAAGCTCAAAAAGTGGAAGCCGAACGGCGAGCTGCTGTCGAAGCACCCGCTAAGGCCGAAAAGGCCCGGATCACAGTCGAGGCCGAAGCCGAAGCCGCGAAGCGCCGCATCGAAGCCCTGGCTGATGCCGACGCGATTTACGCCAAGCTCGAGGCCGAAGCCCGCGGGCAATTTGAAATCCTGGCCAAGAAGGGGGAGGGTCTGAAACAGATTGTGGCGGCCTGCGGTGGCGCCAAAGAGGCGTTCCAGTTGCTGATGTTGGAGCATTTGGACAAATTGGCGGAAACGTCCGCCAAAGCGATTTCGAACATCAAGTTCGACAAGGTGGTCGTCTGGGAAGGGAGCGGCAACGGCCGCAGCAACACCACCGAGTTCATTCAGAGCATGGCCCGCACAATGCCGCCGATGATGCAAGTGCTTCGCGACATCGGCGGTGTGGAATTGCCGGAATCACTGGTCAAACTGAGCGGAGAAACACCGACGGCGGGAAGCACGGACTCTACGCGCGCCCAAACGAACGGCGAACCTGCGGCGGTCGGGGGCGAAAAGACAGGCGGCTGAACCTCAAGCAGGGCGTTTAGAGTATCGCCGGATGCTCGCTTATGGCGCAGGCGTTAGTCCATGGCGCCGCATGACGGCGGCGATGGCTTGCAGGTCGGGTGGGCCGCCAGCGGCAGAATCGATAACGGCCGCGATTTCCCGGAAGTAGTCCGGTCTAAGGATGCCGGGCGAGATGATGGCCAGGGCCTTCGCTTCGGCAGATTGAAAATTGTCGAAACGGTGAATCGCCCCGCGCGCGATGCATAGCAACTGCCCCGGACCGATGTCGTTGCGCTCTCCGTTTACGGTCCAGGTCATCATTCCTGTGAGCCCGTAGATCGTTTCTTCAAATGCGTCATGGCTGTGCGCGGCCGGCACCTGGGCACCGGCAGGTACGGTGACTTCGAAGACGGCCACTGAGCCTCCCGAAGCCTGGCCCTCCAGCAAGTACTGAATCGTCAGTTGCCCGATCTGGATCGGTTGCATTTTATCTACCGCCATCATCGTTGCCCTCGGATCCCAAAATGCCTGAAAAAAGAACTGTGGCCCGAAGAAGCCTAGCTTACAACGTCCGACGCACCAGCTCGCTGTCTATGCCGACACTGAAGCGCCAAGCAGGCCCGCCAGATGCTCACGCAACAACACCGCCAGATTGCCGTATTGCGGATCCGTACGCTTCAGATCCGCACGGACGACGAACTTGATTTTGACCGCGTCCCGGTTCGTCCCATTGGTGGCCACGGTGCGCGAGGCGCCCAAATGAGCCACACGGCCCAGGGGAGCGATGCCGCGAGGGCCGTTAAGCACCAGTTCCACGGCATCGGGGCGCTTCGTGTGGAGCGTGGCCCAGGGGTCGCGCTGCCCCTTCAAAAACAGGTGCACCAATTGCTGGTTGTTCCACAGGAATTGAAACTCACCGTCGGGAACCGTCTCTTCCAACAGGTTGCAAAGATCTTCGAGCAACTCCACCGACCAGACCGGCGGGCGCCCGGGCGGAAACCCCTTGCGCGAGAAATGCCATTTCTGTCCCATCACCCGCCAGGGCATCACGTCTTCGGGCGTTTGCTCTTTCTTGGTCGCGATCTTTTGGAAGCCAGCCACCGCTTCGTCCAAGAATTGCCAGAACTCCTTGTAGTCGATCTCGGTGAGCGAATTGACTTTGAGCTCCACTTCCTGCCACGGGCCGCGCAAGTTTTTGACCGCCACGCGACGGTCAGTGCCATAGACCGGCAAATCTTCCATGTCATTGAGAGGCGTCATGCCGATGCGCTGGATTAACGACTCTCGTTCGAAGGTGCGGCGAGCCACGCGGAACTTGAGCTTCACCAGGTATTCTTCGCTCGTCAGGGCATGAAAGAACCAGCCATCAGATTTCTTCAGGCCGGTGATCTCTACGCGGCTGCGGTCATTCCAGTCGGTGGGGCTGAACTCGGCGCGGCGATGGATTTCATCCACCAGTCTGCCCAGCACGGCACCGTCCCACTTGGCCGGTAGTCCGTTGCGGGCGACGCGATCGCGCGTGTGCCACTGCGGACCGTCTACTTCCCACGGCATCTTGGCTTCGCGACCAACCTCCTTGAGTTGAACGTCGCCGGTCCGTTTGGCGTGATCGGCCGTGGGATCGTAGAACTTGCGCGCTTCGTGTGGGCCGGCGGCCAGGATGTCGATTAGCGCTTCGCCGGTGTGAGACTTGAGCGGCACGCTGCTAGACGCCGGTTCTTGCACGCTTGGATTGGACGTTGGCTTTTTACGACGCGCCGCCTCCGGGGGCTTATGCCCCCGGCTCGCCTTTTGCTTTGCGTGCGCAGCCACCCGCTCGGGTGTGCCGGCCACGACGATCTGCCCGCCGTCGGCGCCGGCCTCTGGCCCCAGGTCGATCACCCAATCGGCTGACTTGATCACATCGAGGTTGTGCTCGATCACGACTACGGAGTTTCCAAGATCCACGAGCCGCTGCAGCACTTCGAGTAGTCGGGCCAGGTCTTCAAAATGCAAGCCCGTCGTTGGCTCGTCGAGCAAATACAACGTCTGGCCTGTGTCTGGCCGGGCCAGCTCGGCCGCCAGCTTGACGCGCTGAGCTTCGCCGCCGCTTAAGGTTGGCGCGGGCTGGCCGAGCTGCACGTAGCCCAAACCCACGTCGCAGAGCGTTTGCAGGATCCGACGCACGGGCGCGATGTTTTCGAACAGTTTAAGCGCCTGCTCGCACGACATTTCCAACACGTCGGCGATCGACTGTCCGTGAAACTTGACCGACAACGTTTCCGGTTCGTAACGTTTTCCACGGCAGGTGTCGCATTCCACCCAGATGTCCGGCAGGAAGTGCATTTCGATCCGCTGCTGACCGTTCCCTTCGCACGACTCACAACGGCCGCCGGGCGAATTGAAGCTGAACCGACGCGGTGTGTAACCGCGCACGCGAGCGTCGGGCAACTGGGCAAATAGTGCCCGGATCAGGTCGAAGACGCCGGTGTACGTGGCCGGATTTGAAGTAGGCATGTTGCCGAGCGGCCGCTGATCGACGCGGATCACTTTATTGATCTGTTCCACGCCGCGCAACTCGTCGTGGGCGCCCACCACCGTGGCCGCCCGATGAAGCCGCCGGGCCAAAGCGTTGTACAGCACGTCATCGACCAGCGAACTCTTGCCGGAGCCGCTCACGCCCGTCACCGCAGTGAATGCTCCGAGCGGAATGCGGCACGTCACGTCGCGCAGGTTGTTCTGTCGGGCACCAACGATCGTCAGCCACGGTCCATCCTCCGGCAATGGGCGGCGATTTGTCGGCACCGGAATAGCCTTACGACCGCTGAGGTACGGACCTGTGATCGAATCCTTCGCCTTGGTAACTGCGGCAGGCGTGCCGCGGGCCACAATCTGTCCCCCATGCCGGCCAGCCGCCGGACCAAAGTCGAGCAACTGATCAGCCGCCGCGATCACTTCGCGATCGTGTTCGACCAGCAGCAACGTGTTCCCCAGGTCGCGCAGTCGTTTGAGCGCCGAAAGCAAGCGCAGGTTGTCGCGCGGGTGCAGGCCGATCGTGGGCTCGTCGAGAACGTAAAGCACGCCGCACAGCCCGCTGCCGACCTGGCTTGCCAGCCGTATCCGCTGTGATTCGCCGCCGGAGAGTGTTGGCGCCGGGCGGGAGAGCGTCAGGTAATCCAGACCGACGTCGATCAGGAACTCGACCCTGTTGCCGATTTCTCGCAATAGCTCGCCAGCGATCTTTTTCTGCTGAGGGTCGGGTTTCCAACTCGAAATGAGATCGCGAAGCTGCGTGAGCGGCATGGCGCACAGGTCGCCAATGGTGCGGTCCCAGAGGCGCATGGCTGCCGCATCGTCGCGCAGTCGGCTGCCAGAACAGGCCGAGCACTCGACTTGATCTACCAGGTGCTCAAGGCGGGCTCTCAGGCGCGGTGAGAGTTTGGCGGCTTCGTCGAGCGCGGGATAGAGGCCTTTGAATTGGAACTTCAACAGCGGCAAAGACTCCAGAGGCTTACGCCCCCGGCTCGCCTCTTTTTTGTTCGGTTCGACCTCAATCCACTGTTCGCCACTGCCATACAGCAAGATGCGCCGTTCACGCGTGTTCAGTTCGCCCAGTGGTTTGTCGGCCGGCACGCCCGTCTGTTGGCAGAAGGCATCGAGCATCGCACCAAATAGCGAGTGGCCGGGATCGGGCCACAGACGTACGGCCCCCTGGCGAAGCGTGAGCTTGGGATCGCGCAATAGGGCCGCGGGATTCGCCCCGGTTTGTGTGCCAAGGCCCTCACAGGCGGGACACCAGCCAAGGGCACTATTGAACGAAAAATGGTGAGGAGCCAGGGGCTCAAAACTCCGCCCACATTTGTCGCAGGCGAAATGTTGGCTGTAGACCTGAGTTTCCCATCGGGGCTCGGGGCGGGCATCGTCCACTAAAGCCGTCCGCATCACGCCCGCGCCCAGGTCGAGCGCCGCTTCGACGCTTTCGGCGATGCGCGAGCGCAGATCGTGCCGCACCGTGATGCGATCGACTACGACTTCCACTTCGTGCTTGCGGCGGCGATCGATTTCAGGCGGGTTATCGACCTGATGCGTCGTGCCGTCTATGCGGATGCGCTGGTAGCCTTGCGAGCGAACTTCGCCCCACAACGCGTCGTAACTTTCGCCGACGTTGATGCTCAGCGGAGCCAGCAGGTAGAGTTTGGCTCCAGCAGGCTGCGCCATGATCTTGTCCACGATCTGATCGGTCGTCTGCGTGCCGATCGGCAGTTCGCAGCCCGGACAATACGGCGTGCCGAGCCGGGCCATAAGAACGCGGAAATAGTCGTAGATTTCCGTCACCGTGCCGACGGTCGAGCGGGGCGTATGCCCCATGTGCTTCTGTTCAATGGCGATCGCCGGCGAGAGACCTTCGATGTGGTCCAATTGCGGCTTCTGCATCTGGGCCACAAACTGGCGGGCATAGGAACTGAGGCTCTCGACATAGCGTCGCTGCCCTTCAGCGTAGATCGTGTCGAAGGCCAGCGAAGTCTTTCCCGAGCCGCTCACGCCGCAGCAGACCGTCATCTTGTCGCGCGGCACTTCGACGTCCACGCCCTTGAGATTGTGCTCGCGAGCGCCGGTAACCCGGATTGTGCCATCGCTCGACGCCGCGCTGGCAACTCGCTTCTTCCGCGCCGCCGTCTTAGACCCCGGCGACCCGCTCGGGGTCAGCAGGGTCTGCAGCGCACGTCCCGTGTACGAGTCCTTATTTCGCGCCACGTCCTCCGGCGTCCCAGCCGCCACGATCGTTCCACCCGCGGCGCCCCCTTCCGGCCCGAGGTCGATCACCCAGTCGGCTGTTTTAACCACGTCCAGATTGTGCTCAACCACCAGCACCGTGTTGCCAGCAGCCACAAAGCCGTGCAGAACCTTCAGCAACATCTGAATGTCAGCGAAGTGCAAACCCGTGGTCGGTTCGTCGAGAATGTAGAGCGTCTTGCCGGTGCTCCGCTTGACCAGTTCGCGGGCCAGCTTGATCCGCTGCGCCTCGCCACCGCTGAGCGTCGGAGATGGCTGACCCAGTTTGAGGTAGTCGAGTCCAACATCGTGAAGCGTCTGCAACTTGTCGTGAACTGCGGGGATGTTCTGGAAGTGCGTAAGCGCCTCCTGAATGTCCATTTCCAGCACGTCGGATATCGATTTGCCTTTGAAACGAATGTGCAGCGTCTCGCGATTGAAGCGATGTCCTTTGCAGACGGGGCAAGTAACCCACACGTCGGCCAGAAAATCCATCTCCAGTTTCGTCGAGCCGTTTCCTTCGCACGCCTCGCAGCGGCCGCCACTGACGTTGAAGCTGAAGCGTCCGGGCTTGTACCCGCGCGTCTTAGCTTCTGGAAGCTGCATGTAGAGCTTGCGGATGTCGTCGAACACCTTGATGTACGTGGCCGGGTTGCTCCGCGGCGTGCGGCCGATCGGCGACTGGTCGATGGCGATCATCTTGTCGAGATGTTCCAGCCCAACGATCTTTTTATGCGTGCCTGGTTCACCACGCCCGCCCCCCAGGTCGCGCCGCAGGGATTCGATCAAGATGTCTCCGACCAGTGAACTCTTGCCGGAACCGGAAACGCCGCTCACACAGACGAATTTGCCCAACGGAATCTCGACGTCGATCCCTTTGAGGTTGTTGTGCGTCGCGCCCACGACGGTAAGCGACTTGCCGTTGCCAGGGCGGCGCTGCGCGGGTATTTCGATTCGCTCGCGCCCGCTGAGATAGGCCCCCGTAAGGCTGCGCGCGGCCTCGGCCACGTCGTCGGCCGAACCGTCGGCCACGACTTCTCCGCCGCGCACACCGGGTCCGGGACCAAAATCGATAATCCGATCGGCCGCGCGCATCGTGTCTTCGTCGTGTTCGACAACAACAACCGTGTTTCCCAGGTCGCGCAATTGTCGCAGCGTACTTAGCAGCCGCTGATTATCGCGAGGGTGCAGCCCGATCGATGGTTCGTCGAGCACATAGAGCACGCCGACCAGCCCACAGCCGATCTGCCCGGCCAGCCGGATGCGCTGCGACTCTCCACCGGAGAGCGTGGGGGCGGTGCGGTCGAGGCTCAGATAGTCCAGGCCCACGTTGAGCAGAAACCCGAGCCGGCCGCGGATTTCCTTGAGCACGGCGGCGGCGATGCGCTGCCGAGTGTCGTCAAGCTTCAGTTCGTGAAAGAAATGCACGGCGTCGCTGATTGGAAGTGCGCAGACCTCGGGCAGTGTCTTGGCGCCGTCGGGTTGGAATTGGCGTTCGGCCGTTTCGACGGTCACCGAGCAGGCCTGCGGATTGAGCCGTTTTCCCTGGCAGTCCGGGCAGCCGATGATGTTCATGTACTTTTCGAGCTGGCGGATCTGCGGCGTGCTGTGACTGTTGCGGTACTTGTTCAGCAGGTCGGGAATGATCCCTTCGTACGTGCCGCCATATTTCTGGCCATTCTGGCCACTGCGCCAGGTGAACGTGATGTGCTGCGTGCCGGTGCCCCACAGCCAGAGATACTGCAGCTCTTCGTCAAGCTTGCCCCACGGCGTATCGAGCATCGTTCCTTCGGGCAGCTCGCGCACACGCTCGACAGTTTCGGCCACGCCCCGATAGATATGTCGGCGCCAGCGACCCATGTCGTTCCACGGGCCGACCAGTTCGACGCACCCTTCACGGAACGACAGCTTCGGGTTGGGAACCAGGAGTTCTGGATCGAAGCTGAAAAACTCTCCCAGCCCGTCGCATTCCAGGCACATCCCCTGCGGGCTGTTGAAGCTGAAAAGTTGCGGCGTCAGCGGCTCGAAGCTCGTGCCGCAATGGGTGCAGGCATAGTGGGCGGAGAGAGTGATGTCCGAGGGCGAACGGGAAATGCGAGCTCTCTGTTTCTTGGCGCGAGTTTTGGTCTTGGAGCCTCCTTCTTGTACATCAACTTCCCCCGGCTCCTCGCTGACGGAAAGAGGAGCCGCGGCAGCCGCCTCCTCCGGCGCGACAATCAAATTCCCCTCGCCCAACTTGAGCGCCAACTCCACCGCCTCCGCCAGCCGCGAGCGAACGTCTTTCCCCGCCTGAAGTCGATCGACTACGACTTCGATGTTGTGCCGCATTTGGCGATCGAGCTTGAGATCGTCGGCCAGCGAAACAATGGTTCCATCGACGCGTGCTCGCACGAAACCCTGCTTGAGCAGATCGGCCGCCAGGTCGCGGTGCTCCCCTTTCTGGCCGCGAACAATCGGGGCCAGTACGGAAAACCGCGTCCCTGTCGGCAGCCCCATGATCCGCTCGACAATCTGCTCGCGCGTCTGGGCCGTAATCTCCCGCTTGCACTGGGGACAATGGCCCAAACCGACGCGGGCATACAACACGCGCAAATAGTCGTAGATCTCCGTAATTGTCCCCACGGTGGAGCGTGGGTTCTGTCCGGCCGTCTTCTGCGAGATGGAAATTGTGGGGCTGAGGCCCGTGATCGAGTCTACCTCCGGCTTGGGCATTTGACCCAAAAACTGCCGAGCAAAACTGGAAAGGCTTTCGACGTAGCGACGCTGCCCTTCGGCATAGACCGTGTCGAACGCCAGCGAACTCTTACCTGAGCCGGACACACCGGTCAGGCAAATCAGTTCATTTCGGGGCAGCCGGACATCGACGGAGCGTAGATTGTGCTCGCGGGCCCCTCGAACAACGATGTCAGCGGCAGGCATGAGGCGTGGCGAGGCAATCCGTTTGGTGGGCCGACGGGACTGCTCCAATATTTGTCCCAGCAACATAGGGACGGTCCCCGTCCAGGGCGAACCCAAAATTATAGGGGACGTGCGTACACAGAGGCAATCCGGGCGCAATACTCAGCAGGCTCCCCTCGCATCTGTCCAAGGGGTGGACGGCGAACGATAATGGCCGTTCACGGGCGTTTCAGAAACATACTGAGATTCACAAAGGATCGCATGCTATGAGAACTCACCTTGCTGCATTGAGTTTGGCCTTCGTGCTCGCTCTCACGTCGTCTCTGTCCGCGGCGGACGCGCCGAAGCCGGTTCGGATGGGTTGCGGGCAAATGACGTTCGATACAGTTCCCGGGTGGGGACTTGGCAGCGACGGAAAATCGATCCTGGGATCCACGCATGGCGGAGTCGCCATCGACAAGGCCGGGAACATTTACACGAGTTCAAGCCTGGGAGTGTTTGTCTTCGCGCCCGATGGAAGCCTGGTGCGACGCTTTGTGGGAGACCAGTATTCGAACATTCATGATCTCAAAGCTCGTGAGGAGGATGGCAAGGAGTTCATCTATGCTGCCCGCAACGTCGCAGGCGAGGGGATCAAGTTCAACGCACAGACCGGCGAGATCGTGCTGAAGCTTGGTATTCCGAAGGAAGCTGGCTTGAAGATCAACAAATGGAGCCCCACAGCGATCACCGTGGTTCCCAATGGTGATATCTTCTTGTCCGATGGTTATGCCAGCGACCACATTTTCAAGTTCGACAAGACGGGTAAGTACCTGTCGCACTTCGGAAAGAAGGGAAATGAGCTGAAGAACTTCAATACGGCGCACGGCATGACGCTCGACACACGCTATAATCCGCCGCGCCTGCTCATCTGCGATCGAAATCATGCCCCCAAGGGCCGCCTGCTACATTACGATCTGGACGGCAATTTTATTGAGGAAGTGGTCACAGGACTCGGCATGCCAACTTCCGCCTCGGTTTCCGGAGACTATGTTTCCGTTCCCGATCTCCAAGGGCGAGTTGTGATCCTCGACAAGAGTAACACGATCATCGCAGTGCTCGGCTGCAATCCGGATCCCAAAGCACGGGGCAATTTCAATATCCCGCAAAACAAGTGGATCGAAGGGATCTTCAGCGGCACCCACGGCTCCTGCTGGGACAAGGAGGGAAATTTGTACGTGCAGGATTGGAACGTTTCGGGGCGGATTATAAAACTGGTGCGGGTGAAGTAGTTTTTCGTGTCCGGGCCGAAGGATTGCCAGCTCGATTGCGCACGACATGAAGCACACAAACCGAAGCGGCGCAATTGCCTAACCTGCCGCTTCGCCCAGGCTCGGAAACCGGCTGCGAAACCAGAAGCGTTCCCACCAGTTGGCGGGCCGCAGGCGGGGATCGTCGGCCGAAAGCTGATGCGTCTTGCCGCGACGCGTACGCAAAATCACCTGACCGTCCGGGCGGGCTTCAGTGACGACCCAGAATTTGTCCACGACGTAGGAATAGCCTTCGCCAAAGGTCTCGGCCGTGACGTCCTGCGCTCGCGGACCAGGATGCGCGGAATGCTTGGTCGCACGGTAGATTACTGGATCACCGGGACGAAACATCTGGGCCATCACTCTTCAAATACAACAGGGATCAACGGAGTTATTTAAGCCGGCACTGCACCCACAACTCCTATCATAGGTTCCGACGGTCGGCTGAACCAAGGCCGATTTCGCCGCGCCACTGCTTGACGGATGGTTCCAACCTGATCAGCATTCAGGGCGGACCTGCCGTCCATCACGCCGCGACATCAGGAGGAGTCCGAATGTACGCCTCATTTTCATATCGTGTGCTGCTGTTGGGTTTTTTCTTTCTTTGCGCAACAACCGGGGCGACGCTGAGGGCTGACGAAGGTTCCAAGCCGGTCTTTCGGGCCGGAGCTGCCGCGGTTGATATTACACCCACCTCGTTCCCCGTCATCATCGCAGGCAATTTTACGGAGCAATTGGCCACCAAGGCAGTTGACCGGTTGCATGCTCGCGCGATTGTGCTGGACGACGGCACGACGAAAATCGCCATTGTCGTGGTCGATAGCTGCGGCATCGAAGCCCGATTTCTCGACGAAGCCAAGCGGCTGGCCCACGACGCCACGGGCATTCCAACCGATTGCATGCTGATTGCCGCCACACACAGCCATTCGGCCCCATCGTCCTGGGGCGTGCTGGGAAGCCGGGTGGACGAGAAGTTCACGGCCGGCCTGATTCCGCAAATCGCGCGGGCAATCCAGCATGCCAACGCCGGCCTGGAGCCCGCCCGGATCGGCTGGTCCGCAGTATCTGATCCAAAACACACACACAATCGCCGCTGGATTCTCCGCAGCGACAAGATGCAAACCGATCCGTTCGGCGTCCGCAGCGTGCGGGCGATGATGCATCCCGGCTTTCAGAACCCGAACTACATCGGCCCTTCCGGCCCAGTCGATACCGAGTTGTCGCTGGTCGGAATCCGGTCCACGAGCGGCCGGCCGATCGCAGCGCTGGCCAACTACTCGCAGCACTATTTCGGCGCGCCGGCCGTCTCAGCCGACTACTACGGGCGGTTCGCCGAGCGGCTGGCGGAGCTGATCGACGCAGAAGGAAAAGGAGAGAAAGGCAAGCCCGCGCCGGTGGCCATCATGTCGCAAGGGACCAGTGGTGACCTCATGTGGATGGACTACGGCGCGCCTAGGACATCGATCACGATGAAACAGTACGCCGACGAAGTGGCCGACGTGGCGTACGGCGGCTGGCAGAAGATTCAATATCGCAACATGGCACCGCTGAAGATGGAGGAGCAGAAAGTAAAGTTCCGCCGTCGGACTCCGGACGTGGCGCGCCTCAACTGGGCCAAGCCGATCGCAGAGAAGATCAAGGATCGCCAGCCCGGCACGATTCAGGAAGTGTATGCCAAGGAGGCGTTGATCCTCGCTGCCGAACCCGAGGTGGAACTAAAGCTGCAAGCGATCGCCGTGGGCGATCTGTCAATAGCCGCAATTCCAAACGAAGTCTTTGCGCTCACGGGATTGAAACTCAAGGGCAGCAGTCCCTACCAGCAACATTTCACAATGGAACTGGCCAACGGATCGTTTGGCTACATTCCACCTCCCGAGCAGCACAAACTTGGCGGTTATACCACGTGGCCCGCCCGCAGTGCCGGACTCGAGGAACATGCCGAACCCAAGATTGTAGATACATTGCAAAAAATGCTTTATCGATCGCAAGGCATCGAGTCGTCGGTAACTGTCTTTCCGGAAAGCGCCTATAGCGCTGCCGTATCAGCAAGTAAACCCGTGAGTTATTGGCCACTGTGCGACATGGATGAGACCATGGTGCTTGACGTCGCGTCGCACCACATGACATCGCAAATTCGTGCAGCTTATGAATCCGGTATCGCGCTGTTTCTCGATGGTCCCACGGGTTCGGGAATAGAACAATCGGCGCCGAGTCAGCATTTGCCGCGCAAAGAGGCGCGAGAAGTATTCGCAAACTCGAAGGATTCAACTCCGAAGATGAGCCGCTCATATGGCTCGCGTGCGGCCCACTTCGCCGGTGGACGAGTACGGGGCGAAGTGCCCAACCTGGGCCAGCACTACAGCGTTGAACTTTGGTTCTGGAACGGCTTTCCCAATGATGTTCGGCCGATCACCGGATATTTCTACTCACGAGGCCAAGACGGCGATTTCAGTGCTGCCGGTGACCATTGGGGCATTAGCGGCACGATCCGGCCGGGAGAACCGGGGAGGCTGTTCTTCTTCAATGGCAACGTCGCAGGGGAAACCGTAGTCGGCGGGACGTCGCTGGAACCGAAGACGTGGCACCACATAGTTCTGGTACGCGACGGCGAGAATGTTCGTGCATATCTCGACGGCAGAAAAAAGCCTGAACTGGAAGGACGAGCTCGCGTCACTACCTCCGACAAAATCAATGATGTTTTCATCGGTGGTCGCTGCGACAACTTTGCGAACTTCGAGGGAAAACTCGCGCACGTGGCCATTTTCAATCGTGTGCTTACGCCCAGGGAAGCCGAAGCCCACTATGTTGCGGCCATTGGTTCTAAAATGGCTGCCGCAAGCAGTATTGATGACGTGTCGGCTCAGAAATATCCCGATGGTTCGCAACCTCTTAGTCCCGCCGACTCATTAGCCGCCTGGCAAGTCAGCCCCGGCTACAAGGTCGAACTCGTCGCCGCCGAGCCACTGGTCAAAGATCCTGTAGCGATTGACTGGGGCGCCGACGGCAAGCTGTGGGTCGCGGAAATGGCGGACTACCCTTTGGGAATGGACGGGCATGGCAAGCCCGGAGGTCGGATCCGCTATCTGGAAGACACCGACGGCGACGGAAAGTACGACCGCTCGGCGCTGTTTCTCGACGGCGTCAATTTTCCCAACGGCATTCTGGCGTGGGGGCGAGGCGTGCTGGTCACTGCGGCCCCGGAGATTTTCTACGCCGAGGACACCGACGGCGACGGCAAGGCCGACGTGCGAAAGCCGCTCTACACCGGCTTCGTCGAGGGAAACCAGCAACTTCGTGTCAATGGCTTGCGGCTGGGCTTCGACAACTGGATTTACTGTGCGAGCGGCGCCCACTTCGGCGGCTATGGAGACAAGAGCAAAATTCGCGGCGTGGCTAGCGGCACGCAGGTGGCGCTGGGCAGCCGCGACTTTCGCATTCGCCCCGAACAGGGGTTACTCGACCCGCAATCCGGTCCCGCGCAATTCGGCCGCGACCGCGACGACTGGGGGAATTGGTTCGGCGTGCAGAACAGCTATCCGCTCTGGCACTATGTGCTCGAAGATCACTACCTGCGGCGCAATCTTCTGGCAGCGCCTCCCGATCCGCGTCAGCAACTGACTGAAGAAGCCAATCCCAAAGTCTATCCCGCGGCTCGCGAGCAGAAACGTTATCACAATTTTCAAGAGTCAGGGCGATTCACCTCATCCTGCTCCGCGATGATTTATCGCGATGACATGCTCTTTCCGCGTGGCGCCGTCGAGCACAGTTTCACATGCGAGCCGGTCCACAACATGGTCCATCACCGCGTGCTTAAGGAAAATGGCGTCACGTTTACTGCCGCGCGTCCGCCTGAGGAATCCAATCGTGAGTTTCTCGCCTCCAGTGATTCTTGGTGCCGCCCCGTCATGGTCCGCACCGGTCCGGATGGCGCCTTGTGGGTTGTCGATATGTATCGCTACATGATCGAGCATCCCGAGTGGTTGCCACCCGAAGGTCAGCGAGAAATGAAGCCGTTTTACAGGGCAGGGGAGGACCGCGGGCGAATCTACCGCGTCGTCCGGGCGGATCAACAGCCACGGCCAATTCCGCGGCTCGACGGTGATAGTACGCGGCCGCTCGTCGCAAGACTCGCGTCGCAAAGCGGTGCCATCCGCGACATGGCGCAGCGTCTGATCTTGGCCCAGGCCGATCCAGCAGCCGTGCCACTGCTCGTGAGCATGGCTAAATCAGAAGTGAATCCCCTGGCTCGATTGCACGCCCTTTGCACGTTGGACGGCATGAACAGACTGACGCCCGAATTGATCCTGGCAGCCCTGACCAGTCCGGTGCCAGGCCTGCGACGGCAGGCTGTGCGACTTGCCGAGACGCAGCCAGCCACCGCGACCGAAGTGGCCGAATCCGTCGCGAAACTGGCATCCGATCCCGACGCCAAAGTCCGCCTGCAACTGGCATGCACGCTTGGGAATTGGGACAACGCTCGGGCGGCCGAAGCTCTCGGCAAGCTGGCGGTGGCGGCGGAAGGAGACCGATTCATGACGGCCGCAGTTCTCAGTTCGATCAATCGCCACAATCTGGCTACAGTGCTCGAGACGGTATTCGCCGCGCAGCCGCAGCCACCTCAAACCGTCACAAGTCGGCTGTGCAATATGGCCATTGCCATGGATGAGCGTAAAGCGGTGGAGCATCTGCTGCATCGCGCGACACAGCCCACGGACGGGAAGTTCCTAGACTGGCAGTTCGCCACACTGGCGGCGATGTTTGATGCTTTGCCGCAGGTACGCACGGCCGACGCGCATCTGGCGGATGAAGTTCAATCGTCTTCCACCGCTGCGATTGCCGCCGCCCGTGCCATGGTGGTCAACGAACAAGCGGATGAATCGGGCCGAGCTTCGGCAGTGGGGCTGCTGCTCCGCGAACCGGCCGGTCGTCGCGCCGACATCGAACTGGCCGCCAGACTGTTGACGCCCCAGGTGCCGATCAAAGTTCAAGCTGCCGTAGTTGACCGGTTGGCGCGGCAATCCGAACCAGACGCCGCCGATACACTTCTGAAGTCATGGCGTGGCTATTCACCGCCGCTTCGGGCCGCGGTTCTCTCAGCGATTGTCAGCCGGCCGGAATGGGTACGGCATCTCATGGCCCATCTGGATGACGGCACGATTCAACCGGCGGAACTGTCTCTGGCTACGCGTCAGCGGCTGTTGTCCACGAGCGACGCATCGTTGAAAGCCGAGTTGGAAAAGCGGCTTGGGCGAGTGGCCAGCGATCGTCAACAGGCGCTCAATCGGGCTTCGGCAGCACTGACTCTAACCGGCAATAGCACTCACGGCGCCTTAATCTTCGAAAAGAAGTGTTCTTCGTGCCATCAAATCGGAAAGATCGGGCGGACGATCGGACCCAACCTGGCGTCCGTTACGAACAAGACTCCGACTGGACTGTTGGAATCGATACTTGATCCCAGCCGTAGCGTAGAAGCCAAGTATCTCAACTACATCGCGACGCTCACCGACGGCCGCACGCTTAACGGCATTTTGGAAGTGGAAACCGGCAGCAGTATCACGATCCTCAATTCCGAAGGCCAGCGACAAACTGTCTTGCGCACCGAGATCGAAGACCTGCGCAGCAGTGGCAAGTCGCTCATGCCAGACGGTTTGGAGCAGGACCTCAAGCCGCAGGACCTGGCCGATCTGATTGGGTTTGTGCTCAGCGCGGAGTAGCCCTACCGCGGCGCCGACACGTCCACCATTTGCGGCCGTTTCATCACCGACCGCATGTCCCGCCGCGCAGCGCTCTGCTTGTCTTTCAGCGGATGCGGTGCAGCATCCTGCGATGATTGCCCTTCCTCAGGCGCGGGCACGTCGTAGGAGAACATTGACGTCGGCTCGTGCAACTGGGCGTGCCACGGGTAGTCGAACAAGTTGCGATAGTTGTACGGCCGACGATAGTACTGGCCGTGGAATGCCGGATAGCGGTGGATGCAGCGGCTGTTGCCTGGATAGCAGCCATAGCGCGGCCCATAGCAGGTCTGCGGCATCGGCCCCCACCAGCAGCCCACATCGCCTGCGCTGTCGGATGACGCGGAATCTTCGGAATAGGCCGTGTCGTTGTTGCCCGCATCGGCATGGTCCGCCGGGGCAGCCAGTAACAGCAGCGTCATCGCGGCAGCAAACATCGTTGGTTCCTCGCAAAGCGGTAGGCACGCGCCGCGTGCCGCAACTTCCACGTGCTACGGCTCGCCTGAGCGAGCCTGCTACGTAAGTCCATCGGCCGTCATAACCGGTGGATCGAGTTTCTACGATACTACCGACAGAACCCTCATAACCCTCAAACTCCGCTGTGGTTTAAAGAAATTTCCTGCCGTCAAACTAGCTTGGCGCTTGTCACATTGGGCACTCTAAGTAGCCTGAAACTTACCGCTTGACTTTGCGGCCGTGCTATCACGTCTCCTTTTCTTAACCGCCTTCTGCGAGACCACCGCCAAATGAGCCACGTTTTGAAAGTGATCTGCCGCGATGCCGAATTGGCAACCGCAATGCGCGACGAGTTCGCCCGCGACTTCGAGTTGTTTTGCTTCGACCAGCCCGTTCCCAACGGTCAAAATGGCCACGGACTCAACGCGCACGGCGAATTGCGTGCTATCGTCGCCCAATTTGGTCCGCGGATGATTGACGGCACCTCGCCCGCTTCATACTTTGCCGAACTGCAAGCGGCGGCCGGCGCGGCACCCATCTACTTTGTGCTGGAACCAGAGTGCCCACCGCGGATCCGTGAGTTAGCTGCGGAGGCCGGCGACGCTTGCGTATCCCTCCCGGAGGGTCGCTTGCGACTATCCGAATTGGTGCGCCGCCAAAGTGATCCGACCACCGATCTGGCTGGCCTGTGCAGCGATCTGCCTCACAAAGTGCTGCATGGTCGCACGCGGTCGATGATCACATTCGCCCCGCAAATGTTCGATATGATCGACGAATTGAAGGTGGCGGCGGCCCATGATGTGACCGTCCTGCTGATTGGGGAAACCGGCTGCGGCAAAACCTACCTGGCCCGGCTGATCCATGAAATGTCACCGATGAACCAGGAGCAGATGTATACGGTCGCTTGCGGCGCTCTGCCACCGGACCTGATTGAAAGCGAGCTGTTTGGCTACGTCCGTGGGGCGTTCACTGGCGCCGAAAAGGATCGCGAGGGCAAGTTCGCTGCCGCTGGCCGAGGCACGCTGTTGCTGGACGAAATCGACGTCCTGCCACTGGAACAACAGGCCAAGTTGCTGCGAGTGATCGAAACGGGCGAATACGAGCAGGTTGGCAGCAATGAGACCCACCATTCGCACGCCCGCCTGGTCGTCGCGTCGAATTACGATCTGGAGCAACTCGTGGCGGGAGGAACCTTCCGCCGCGACTTGTACTACCGGCTTAACGTACTGAAGTTCTACCTGCCGCCGCTGCGCGAACGTCCGGCCGACATTGAGTTTCTGGCCCGCAACTTCGCACTCATGCACAGCCGCAAGCACAACATTCAGTTGCGAGAAATCGACACGCGGTTCCTCCAGGCTCTGAAGGCCTATTCGTGGCCCGGCAACATCCGCGAGTTGGAAAACGTAATCCGTCGCAGCGTACTCTACTGCCGCCGCGGCGTGCTGTCGTTGGAAGATTTGCCCAGTAACCTGCGGAACGGCGATTCGCAGAACGCTGCTGCCGGCGCAAGTGATGAATCATCGCGCACACTCGATGCACGGGTTGGTGTGTTGGAACGGCGAATCATTGAAGACACACTGCAGCGCAACGCGCATCACCGTCAGGCCACAGCGGAGGAACTCGGTATCAGCCGCGTGACGCTTTACAACAAGATGAAAAAATTCGGGATGTTGAGCTGAATGAAAATGCTTCTCCGCTCGATCCGGTCTTCGATACCCTTTGTTGTCGTCCTGGCCGCGTGCGGCATTTACCGTGCCTCGCAGGCTTCGACGTCCCGGCCCGACGCATTAAAGCAGCTGGTCCGCCAGTCTGCCGTCGCGCCGCACTATCCCAATGTGATTGCTCCGCGCTACGATGACCCACGCGTCGCAACCGACGCTCAACTCCGCGCGGTTCTCGACCGGATGAAGCCAACGTTGGAGCCGGTGGATACCAACGTCCTGGTACACGCCCTGCGATTGTGGGGACCGCACGCAGATTTCCGAGACAAGAAGTACCCCTCCGGGGCAACCATGCTCCGCTACTACCTCGACGATGCCGAGTTTCGTCGTCTGGCGCCGAAAGACACGCCGCCGCTGTTCACCATCAGCGCCGATGGAGTCATAGTCCGTCCCTGGGCGGAAGTTTCACCGTACAAGTTGACCGGGGCCGTCCACGTGGACGATCTTTTGGCCACCTTGGCTGAGAGTGGCGTTTCGCTTTCTGAACCTCTCATAACGCGCGAAAAAAAGGTTCACGTAGCCGATCTATTGCAAGGTGCCATGCGCCGCTTTCACCGCCGGCAGCAGGAGTATGAATGGTCGGCCATCAGCTACGCCCGTTACTTGTTCCCGGCCAATCGCTGGGAAAACCGGTTCGGCCAGCCGATCGACGCCGCGGGACTCGTCGATGAACTTCTTGAACAGCCGCTTCCCAACGGCGTCTGTGGTGGTGCTCACCGCTTGGAGGCACTGACCGTGCTATTGCGAGCCGACGACGAACACCACGCCCTGACGCGCAGTACGCGCAAGAAAATTATCCAGCACCTGGCCCGCGTCAGCGCGCTGCTGACCGCGTCGCAAAACACCGACGGCTATTGGGACCGCGACTGGTATGCAGGCTCGGCGGCTGCGACAGCATCTGCCACCGCGGCCACGGCAAAGAAGGACGGCATGTACGACCGGATTCTCACTACCGGGCACATGCTCGAATGGCTGGCGCTTGCCCCGGCTGAAGTGCAACCGCCGCGGGAAACAATCGTGCGCGCTGCCCAATGGCTGGTGCGGGCTATGCTTTCGGAAAGTGATGCCAATCTCAAAGCCCATTATGGACCGTTCTCCCATGCCGCCAGGGCGTTGTGCCTGTGGCGCTCGAAGGAACCGTTCGAAGCCTGGCAAAAATAACCATGTCTTACGATACAACATTGATCGACGTAATGCGTCCGCCCGCCGGATCGGCCAAGATGACGCCGAGCTTTCGCCGCCGTGCGGTGCGGCTGGAAACATTGCTTCCCGGCATTCGGCGCGGGACGCTGGCCGTAATCGTCGTTCTCTCGGCCGTCTTTCTGCTGACGGGCTTACACCGGCTCAACGACACCGATCTCTGGGGGCACCTTAGTTATGGTCGCTGGATGGTTGAACATCGCGCACTGGCCGCCGCCGATCCGTTGGGTGTGGCAGATGCCGCCGGACGATTTGTCAACATTCCCTGGCTGTCGCAAGTGGCTGGCTACCTCTGGTACCAGGCTGCCGGCGCCGGTGGACTGCAACTGGCCCACGCGGCGCTGATGACACTGGCCGCCGCTGCACTGATCGCAGCCGTGCGAATGCGCGGCGTTTCGCTGGTTGGCGCCGCCGTCGCCGCAGGCGCGTTCTATGTTCTCTCGCTACCAATTGTTGGCACGGTGCGTCCGCAGCTGTTCGGACTTGTGGGCATGGCACTTGTGCTGCTCGCCTGGTCATGCACCCGCCGCGGTGCCAAACATCCACTGTTTTGGTTGCCAGCGGTCATGGCACTGTGGGCCAATCTGCACGGCTCGTTCGTGCTGGGCCTGGCCGTGCTGGCCGCTGCCGCCGTGGGCCAAACGTGGGACGTAGGTCGCCGCCGCGGCAATGTTTTGGTTGCGTTTCGATCGCCGTCCGTCCGGCGCCTGTACCGTCTGTTGCTTATTTCCAGCGCTGCCACACTTATTAATCCAGTGGGCCCGGCCGTGTGGTGGAACGCTCTGCTTTTCGGAAACAGCTCCAACTTGGCCGACATCAGTGAATGGGGCCCGACGACGTTGCGCAGCCTGACGGGCCTGCTCCTGTTTGGTTCGTTCGCAGCTACTGCAATGCTTCTGCGCCGCAGCCCACGGCCGATCCGCGCTGCCGAAGTGCTGCTGACCGCCGGCCTTGCCTTAGCGACGCTGCTAGCGATTCGGATGCTCTGTTGGTGGGCGATTGTGTGGGTCTACATTGTCGCTCCGCATGTCCAAGCCGCGGTGCGCAATTGGCGGAACGGTTTGGTCTATCTCCACGATTCGGCTGACAACCCCACCGCGATGCGTACGACGATTGCCATGGCGCTGACGTTTCTGGTACTTGTCTGGGCACCGCCATCGCACGAATGGATCACCGGTCAGTGGCGCAGCGAGATGCTCGTGGCCTCCAGCGACACACCACAATTCGTGGCCGAAGAAATCCGCGACATGGGCCTGACCGGCCGCATCTTCACGCCGATCCAATGGGCCGACTACTTGGCCTGGCACACAAACAACGCCGTACAGCCGCTGGTCTATTCCCACGTCCATCTCTTTTCCCCGAACACATGGCGCGACTACCTGGCGATCAGCGCCAACGCCCCTGACCTGGAAGAGATCGTGAAGCGCCACGACGTGCGCTACCTGGTACTCCCGCGCACTATGGCCACGCGACTCTCAGACAACCTGGGTCGCAGCAAGAATTTCCACACGATCTATCAGGACCAACAGGCGATCGTGATCGAGTACAAACTCACCACGCCAAGCAGCTGAAATTTTGAGACTTCAGATGCCTTCATTCAAGACAATGGCGCCAAGCCGCCGTTGTGACACGGCTCCCAATTCATAGCCAGCCCTCTGGCTCGCTTCAATTCGCCTTAGCTACATAGCGGCTGCGCTTGTCAACAATAATGGGCCGTACTCATGATGGAGTCAATTGTCAGGATCGCGGACCTGTCGATACCTGTCACCAAGCGCTTCGTTCGGGGTATCAGGACCTATTAGGGTTGAACCTGTGCCACCAAGTAATACGCCTCGTGCAGAATTAAGTTCCACGCGAGTCTCAAAGCGCGCGGCATCAACGAGCTTGGCTGCCAGTTCCCCGGCGGTTGCACTGTCGAACCAATTCATATCGCTGGGGACGACTGCTGCTTTCGACAGAGGTTCGTCGCGTACCAAGCGAATAGCTTCAGAGCAGCCCGTGTTAGTGATTGGCCGATGGACGTACGCGATGAGGGGAGCCACTTCGCTGTTTGCGAGCAGTTCGTAGGTAGCGGGAGACACAACCAGAGCGGGTGTCGCATGAGGATAGGGCATCCGAGCTACAAAGCGTCCTCGTGCTCTCTGGCTCGTAATTAAGAGCGGCAGTTCACAGCCCAATTTCAACGTCTCGAAAATCCGTTGCGGTACTTGTACCGATCTGTCGTTAACAGCCGCGTCGGCAACAAGTCGTGCTGCTCCGCTCCAATCAACTCGTTTTTCCTGCTGTTGTATCTTCTGAAGCAGTAATGAAAGTAAATCCACCATTCGCCGTCCATCACTTCCGATGTCCGCCTTGGCCTTGGGATGCACGCAGTTCGCGTGAAGTAAGTCTACTGTATGCTGCAATAGACGAGCCTCGTTGTCGAGGATAACCTGAGGAGCTGCCAGGTCAATGAGTTTTATCAGACGGTTGTTTCGATTAATAACTGCGCGATAAAGATCGTTCAGATCCGAAGTGGCGAAATTGCCGTTATCTAACAGCACCAAAGGCCGCCAGTCCGGAGGCACGACGGGCACAATTTCCGTTATGAACGTCTGACAGATGCGAATCGCTTCGCTCGGTTCATTCAGCATACGCAGCGCAAGGAGAGTTCGAAGTGCCACGGCACCAGTTCCCAGGTTGCTTTCCGACCGTGGAGAGGGATCGTCGGCGCGCCCGACCAAAAAAGGTCCGTTCTCCTGCCAGTGGATGTTCGCTTCATATGTGATGACACGATCGATCGCTTCCTGCGAAAGACCAGTCGCCACATCCAATGGCGATGGGTGTCCGATTCGAATCAACATCGGAACGATGGGCACAGCTAACTGGATATGGCCAAAACGCCGTCGGCGAGATCCGCTCGAAAAGCCAAATATATTGGGGCCAAACAGACCGTCGTCAACATCTTCGTAAGTCCTGTAATGAATTGTCTCACTCTTGGAAACCCTCCCGCCAGACTGCGCCAACAATTGTTCAGGCGAAGATGGCTCAATCTGGAGAGTAACGCACCCGTCGCCCGCACAAGGGCAAACGCAGAATCCAAGGCCCGTCAGATAGACAATGATCTCAGCCAGACTTTCAGATCCGTTCGGCTTGTCGAGATCGATTAACTTGCCCGCTACGCCCGTGAGCAGCGAATCACACTTCTTTCGGTTGGACAAATCGTCACTTTTTAGACAGGCCAACTCCCCCGCCAACGCACGAAGTCCGTGATCGATCAACCATTCAATATGTGAAACGGAGATCGATTGACCACCGAATCGATGCTTCCCTTTCAGAGGCTCTTGGCCAATGAGCGAGTACGGCCCAACGTTCCGAACCGTTAATTGATCTTCAGCGCGCTCGATGGCCTTTGCTACCGGTAGCGGGTCGAAATGGTCTCGCGTAATGCCCAACTCGCATCCAAATTCTGGGCTTACTACAACATCAGCGATATTTCCTGATCTGTCTCGCGGTGGATCGGACATGATTGCCGATACAACGACAGGCCTGTCTCCAATCAACAGGACGTCGCCAATTTGCAAGGGACGATCTGCCCGCAGTTCGACCTCTAACTCTTCCAGGAAATTCTTTTGCACAGGGCCTTGGAAGTCTCTTTTCAGAAACCGACGAATTGCGGTAACAACAGCGCCTTCCCAGCCAGCAGGGATATTCCAGGTACGGTCAGAGACCCATTGGTTTCCGTGGGTCGGCGCAACTAAGCCGCGGGCAGATGGCTGCAAGTCTAATTCCACGATACTGGCGATAACTTCATTTGCAGCCACGACTGTTCCGAAGCGAACTAGGCCATCCTCATCAAGATTCATTTGTTCACGTTCGGTGAGGAATGGATTGTCTCGGGTCAGCCGCGGCTTGGCGACCGCAGTTTCAAATAGCTCTTGCTTGCTTTGCCAAAGATGAACCGATGTAAGAAGTCCACGTTCGAGAACGCTAGCTGCCACCGCGCAGCCGTTTGGGACGTTGCCAGTGCCAATTGTCAGATATCGTTCCGTCGTGGGTTGCTGAGAATCGTCGCCGGCTACTGGGATAAGTTCAAGTCGATTCATGGTGTCATCTGCTCTGGATGAGGAACCAAACTCGCAAGTGTCCTATAGCGGTTCGCCCTGCTAAATAGCCAATGCACGCCGATTATTTTGCTCATGGCAGTTTCTTCTCAAAACCACTAAGCCAGAGTCACGACTACTACCGCAGAAGCTTGAAACAACCACCGGGATCATCAATGTAGCTGCCTAAATCAGAGAAGTAAAACTTACTTATACCGCTGCACATCTCACAGACGTGAACAATCCATTTGCAAGGACGCCCGCAGCCATTAGACAGGCGATGGCGGTCAGAAGATTGGCCCGGGAGGCGGCGCTCAAACAACCGCGGGCGCCCCAAACGTTGGCACCCGATCTACCAGGACCGGCAGGCAATCGTGATCGAGCATTTTCTAACGCTCAGGAGAGAAGTGAAGCCCCAGCATTCTGTTCACTGAAAGCGTAAAGGCGATTGGCGCCTACTGGAAAGAAATTGGCGCGGCCAAGCGCCTGCTCAAAACTACTTTTTAGCCTCGGCCCCTTTTGCGGGCCAGAGGTTGAGCCACTTGCCCAGGCCGGTCTTGGCGGCTTCGGCGGCGGGAGTTTCAGCGACCGCTTCACCGCTCAGTGCCTGCGCGAGTTGGGTGATCGACTGGGTGATCGCCGCCTTGGGCGCCTGTTCCAAAAGCGGTACGCCGTTGTTGCGCACTTCGACCATCACGCGGTAGTCGTTGGGCAATTGCCAGAAAATGTCGCGGCCAATGGTTTCCTGGGCCTTTTTCAGGCTGATCTGGCCGCTGTCGAGCCCGACGCGGTTAACCACGATCTTAACTTTTTTGGCCAACCCTTCCATTTCGCTGAACGACATCAGCAGCCGCACCACGTTGCGCAAGCAGGGCAGATCGAGCTGCGTGACCAGCAGCACATGATCAGCCAACGTCAGGGCCACGCGGTCCAGCGGGCCGTACGATTTCGAGAGGTCAATGAGCACGTGCGTGAACGTGGCCTTGAGCAAGCCGATCACTCGGTGTAAATCCTCCGGCGTGATCAAGTTCACGTCGTCCAACTGCACAGGACGCGGCAGCAGGAAGAGATCTGAGGAGTGCTTGGTTAGCGATCGCTTCAGCAGGGTGAAGTCCATGCGCGAAGCGTTTTGGGCCACGTCCACGAGCGTGTAATCGGGAATTGTATCGAGGCAGACATCCGCGTCACCCAGGCAGAGATCGAGGTCGATCAGCACCACGCTGTTTCGCTCGTCACTGGCCAGTGCACAGCCCAAGTTCACCGCCAGACTCGTCGTGCCCACGCCTCCGGTGGCACCCGCGAGGGCAATCACGCTGCAGCCACGAGTGCGCTGGTCGCCTCGTCCCGACGAGCGATTGCCAATGCGATCCAGCGCCTGCACCAGGTCGTCGAGCTTGACGGGCTGCGAGAGGAATTCCTTGGCTCCGGCGCGCATCGCCCGCAGAATCAGGTTGCCGTCGGTAGATGAACTGAGGACCAGAATGCTGCACTCGGGAGAAGCTTCGTGCAGTTGCGAGACTAGTTCCAGAGCTTTGGTGGGATTGGAATCGATGGCGACTACGCCGATATCGGGCTTGGTCTGGGCCACCACATCGGCGAAGAACTCGTAGCGCGAGCATTCGGCTTCCAGCCAGACGCGATCCATGCCCAGCAGCATGCTCTTCAGAGCATCGCGCGCCGCATCGCTGGGATCCACAATGGCTAACCGTAGGACGTTTCTCATCGCAGTCGTTTACTCAGGGGTTTGCCGACTTGCCGCCTGTCTATGGCAATGTTTCCTTATCGCACGTCATATCCAAATGGACCCACCAGCCCCGGCGACGATGCGGGCTCGCTGGGGGAGTGTGCTGTACCCGCCGTTGGCTCGGTCCGACGCGAAGGAACGGGCGTTGGCGCGGGGGTTGGCCGAGGTGGCATCGCCTGCGTCGCATAGCTTCGAGGAGCCTGCATCTGACCCGCGGCCGAGGCATTTCCGGTTGGACGTCCGGGGGACGCGGGCCGTCGGGCCTGATCACCGGGCGGCACTTGTTCCGGAGCACCGCCAGGACCGGCCTGAGGCGCACAATTGTTGCAGCCGCTGCCATTGCCCCCGACGCTGCACGGATTGCAACTTGGAACTTCGATGTGCCCGCGCCAGTAAAGGTCGCAATCGCGTGGGCTGGTCGTGTTCATGCCCGGCGCACACGGCGGAACCTCGTACGGCTCCATCGCCGAGACAAGTTCCGGCGTGACCATGATCAACAACTCGATCTCGTTCGATTTTTCGCTGACGCGGCGGAATAAAGCGCCGCCATAGGGAATGTCGCCCAGATACGGAATCCCCTTGTTCTCCGCTTCGATACGTTGTTGCACGAGCCCGGCGAGCGCCAGTGTCTGGCCGGCCCGCATTTCCACACCCGTATCGACTTCGCGAATCTTCAAGCCCGGCACAATGATGTTATTGATCACCACACCGGTGCTGGGATCGAGTTCACTCACACGGGGGCGGACTTCAAGATGGATGCGACCGTTGCCAAGCACGATGGGCACGAAATCGACTTGCGTGCCGTAGTTCTTGTATTCGATGGACACAGTACCGAGACTTTGCGGCACCAGAATGGGGATTTCGCCACCAACCTTAAAGTTGGCTGCTCTTCCGCTGACAGTGACCAGGGTCGGCTCGGCCAGAATCTTGGCGAGGTCGTCTTTCCGCAAGGCTTCGATGAACCCAAAGAAAGCGTTGTTGCCGTCCACAATGCCAAACCGCACCGTGTCGCCGGCCGCTGAAACGACACCCGGAACACTGCCAGGGGCCAACAAACCGCTGACGCTGGAGACCAGGAAGTCGCTGCCATTGGTGGCCGCGAAGTCGAAGCCCAAGTTGCGCAGCTTGGTACGTGAGACTTCGATCACCTTGACGTGCAGCTTGATTTGCTGCACGCCGCCGACCGTGATGTTGTTGAGCACCTTCGGGTAATAAACCTTCGCAAATTCGATGATCCGACTGGCCTCGTCTGGCCGTTCGACAAATCCCCTGATGGCCACGCAGTCGGGCAGGGGGGTCACTTCGAGCGAGGACGATGGAAAATGCTTTTGCAGCAGCAGAGTCAGCTCGCGCGCATCGTTCGTCACCATCACGTCGATCGACTGGATATTCCCTTTTTTGTCCCACAGGTTCAATTGCGTGACGCCCGCCTTCTTGGCAAAGAGTTGTATCTTGTTCGGCTCCAGAGCCTGGATGGTGACAATCTCCGGATTGTTGACCTGGGCGCGCGGCACGTCATGCATCAGTGTCAGGATGCGGCTGCTTTGCACCGTCATATCCAGACGCTGCGTCCCTTGAGAGACGTCTACCACGAAGGGTGGAGTGCTGGAGGGTGGCGTTTCGGCCGGCAGGTTTGCCCCACGGCCCATCAGTGCGGCCATGGTGGCAACCAGCAATGGTCGCGCCCAATAGCATTGCTTCCTTGCGATTAACATCCGTGTTCTTCCTTGAACGGACTCTCGCCAAGGCGAGAGTTGCGGGTGCTAGCGAATAGGTTCCGTGCGAGCCACGACAAGGAGTGCCTCCCTGGTCTCGTTCGAACGGTGTTCAACTTTAGTTGTTTTAACTTGGTCGTGGCCGGCGTCAGGACGCAGAACGGTGCAATGTGCCGTCGTTGCCGGCGGCCGGAGGACTAGTGGGGTGTGTCGTTGATGGAATGGAATGAGGACTTGTAGGTTTTGTAGGTGTTGTGTCGCCGCCGCCGGCCGCTTCGTTGCCGGCTGCGTCCAACTTGCGCGGCAGGAGTTCACCGCTGTGCAATTCCTCGACGTGGGCGTCCTGGCCGTGCATGATCACCATGCGGAAGACGTTGTCGTCCGCTGGAGGCGGATCCGCAGGTTTGTCCGCCGCTGGCTGCTTGTCGAGAAACGCTTTCATGTCGTTACCGGTGCCCGTGCCCGGCTTCCCCTGATTGGTCCCATTTTCACTGGGACCACCCAAGATGCCAGGCAGGGTGACTTTGATGGCGTCTTTGGTTTCTTCCTTGTGAGGGCCGCGTAGAACCAGTCGAATCGTTCCGACTTCCGCAGCCAACGTTAGTTTTGCCGCTTGTTCTGGGGTGACCAGCAATGAGATGTTTTTGGCATCGATGGATTTGGAATCGCTGCTGGACTCGTGCCGGATTTCCGAGTTCACGGCAAAGACACTCACGTCCTCCAAAAACGTGGACGTTGTGGCCTCAGGAACATTCGGACCTTTATTGACAAATACCTGTACGTCCACCCGATCCCCAGGGAGAATCAGGCCACTGTTCTGCGCGTTATCGACGCGAACTGCGACTGCACGGAAGCCGGGTGGGATTTCCTTGGAAGCAGGGGCGGCGCCTTCACCCGTTCCGAGCTTTCCTTCCAGAACGGGTTCGTCCTTCACAATCGGGGTGTTGGGACGTCGGCCAACGACATCTTCCAGTTTGGTAATCGTTCCCAACGGAAGTTGATGCTTGGGCCACGGCTTGAGTGCGACGTTCTTGGGCGAAAACTCGGCGTTGCGCGCGATGTCCTCGGTGGCCACGAGAATGTCCGTGGTCTCCACGCTGGCATTACTCTGGCGGCGGCGCGATTCCAAGACCTGGCTGATCCCAATGGATGCCACCAGGCCGCAACCCAACGCAAGTGCCAACAGCATGAGTGATTTTGGACGCATTGAAGACAATCTCCGGTTGAACGAAAGGACCGCGTCGGACTTTCTACCAGCCTTCCACCACCGTTCGTTCAACTATTGGGCAGTCTCACGGCGCATAATCGTACTGGCCGCGAGAGTTTGCTCACTGAGATACATTGGCGCGGGAACCCAAGTCACTTGACCAAAAGGAATGGAGACCTTAACCTCCACCGGGTTGCCGTAGGTCACCGCCTCGGGGTTTCCTTGCGGAAACGCCACGGTCGCACCGCTAACAGCAGCCTTGGAGAGGTAATTGTTTACGTAGGTTGTTACCTGGGCTGCGGTGGCTCCATCGAGCACCGCTTGGCGTGCACCTTCCCGTGAAGCGTTGGTCAGCACTTGCTGAACCATCACCGCACGTCCTACCTCGATCATGCCAAGCACGACGAGGAAGAAGATCGGCGCCACCAGAGCGAACTCAACGGCAGCAGCCCCTTTTCGCTTACTTCGGCACATTCGCGCATTCCCCTGAAGGCGCAACCTTGCGTGCATTGTGTATGACCTTACTTCTTTACCAGCTTTCCCCATCGGACATAAATCTAAAGCAGCATTCCCGCCCACGCGAAATAGGCAATTGACCCAATCGCAATGGGAATTCCATAAGGCAACAGCATCATCGAGCTTTTGCGATCGGCTGCTACTGCCGCTAGCTGATTGGGATCGCGAATCGTGACGAACTCATTGAGGATCAACCAGAATTGCGCGCGATGTCGTTTCCATGCGCCGCGCGCCAGCACCATCACCAGTGCTATCACGCCGCCGATGACTGCCGAAACGCAGAAGGCATAAAACGTGTTGCTCGCCCATACCCACGCGCCCACGCCTGCCAACAACTTCACGTCGCCGGCTCCCATGCCCCCGACCGCGTAAGCCGGCAACAGCAGCGCCAGCCCGACGGCGGTTCCCACCAGGCTCCAGCCCAGACCGGCCCAACCGAAGGCGATGCCGCTGTAGGCCCAGCCGCTGACGATCATCGGAAACGTAATCCAATTGGGGACTTTCAATTGGCGGCCGTCAATCACCGCGGCCACCACGAGAATCAACGACACCAGCCACACTGGCCAATGCTCAATTCCGTTGGCAACAATTCCGCTCAAAGCATGCATGGCAAACCATTCCTTGTAGTGTCACGTCAACCGCGCATCATCGTGAAGTAACTCAACATTGCTGCCACAGCCGTGAAAAAAAAGACGGCAAATTGCACAACAGTTTGAGCCGCGTCGGCGGAGATTCCTGGATACATACGAAAGCTCCTGTCTGGATGTCCTGCGCTGGCGCTTCCTGCCCAACGCCCACTGGAATCCTAGCTTTTTTTCCACCACGGGCGGAGGAACTTGCGGCTGGCAGCGGCTCTGCGCTGCCAGCCTGCATTTCCGGCACAATCCGGATATCCGACTGTGGTGCGAGCGCCTACTTCTTCATGGAGTTGGAAATGTTGTTGAACGTCGTATTGGTATTGGTGCCAAGCGACTCAATGGCGACCAGACAGACAATCACGATCAGGGCCAGCATCACGGCATATTCCACGGCGGTCGGTCCGTCTTCAGATTGCAGGAACAGATATGATTGACGCAGCAGCGATTTCATTGCCCATTCCTTTCGTGTAAAAACGAAACCCCCGGTGCTTACCCTTGGCAGGCACCGGGGGTTCTTGAGAACTTCGAGTGTGGCGTACCACACTCCTATGGGATTGGATCAAGCTGCAAGCAGTCGCCGTGGACGACGGCGCTTGCAACGCTGTGCCAACTACTTCTTCAACGAGTTGCCGATGTTGTTGAAGGTGGTGTTGGCGTTTGTGCCGATCGAGTTGATCGCCGTCAAGCAGACGATCACGATCAGGGCCAGCATCACGGCGTATTCCACCGCGGTGGGGCCGTCTTCAGATTGAATGAACTTCCAGGTCTTTTTCATCAGCGAATTCATCGTCAAGTCCTTTTCGTTAGAAAACCAACCTCCTGGTGCCATGGCACCAGGGGGTCTTTGGGTGTGAAACGTGCGGCGTACCGCACAAGCAACAATAGGTCGGGCTGAGGGCCGTCGCCAGCGGCGGCGGCCGATTCAGCCCCATCGAAACTACTTCTTCATCGAGTTGGCGATGTTGTTGAAGGTGGTATTGGCGTTCGTGCCGATCGAATTAATCGCCGTCAAGCAGACGATCACGATCAGGGCCAGCATCACGGCGTATTCGACCGCGGTGGGGCCGTCTTCAGAAACCAGGAAGCGCTGCACCTTCTTAGCAAGAGTCATCATCTATATCCTCCGATTTCGCTGGCTGATCCGCCACGGCTTTCGCCGCACGTAATCGAACCATCGAGAAGTGATGGTTGAAACCCGGCGGTGCAGTGTCGGCCGCAAGGACCGGCACTTGCCTGCGCTGCACCACCAGGGTTCCACGGTAATAGTGATTGTCTGTTGGACTGAAACGTCCAGGACAAGCAGGCCCAAGTTCGCGCCAGCCCATCCGCCTGTTTCGCGGCGGTGTGGATAACTACCGGAAAGAGAGGCGGATGAGACTCACGCGCGGTTCCGGCCTGTTCGGCCGGCCCCGTCACACAGGACCGTGAATCGGTTTGTGTGACATTGGAAACCTATGTCGAATGCAACCGGTGTCAAATAGAACTTGAGCAATTCTTGAAAAAAAGTTGTTGTCGTCCATTACGGCACGATGCGCCGCTCCGCGCGCTCCGTCACGAACGGTACAAGTCGAATCAGCGGCCGGCCTGCGGCATCGTTGATGATCACAGGCAGCGATTGTGGTTGTTTGGCAACGTGCCCATCGATGGACAGGTACGGCTCAGACTCCACAAATGCCACATGCCAACCTTTGCCGGCCTGATTCTCAGGCTGCAGAGCCGCTTCACCTGGCACATCCGCCGGTACAACACTGACACTCGGTTCGCTTCCCGCCAGGTAAGCCAGTGGCCAATAGAGCCACCAGCCCTGGGCAACGATCCGCGTCGGACGAGAAGTACTTTGTGCCCTGATCGCATGCAGCGCCGCCAGTTTTGGTTCAACTTGCGAAGTGCGAAAAGCGAGATGCGGTGCGGTGAGCCCCAGCCGAAGCGGGCGGATATAGTACCAGCCAAATCCAGCCAACAAACACCATGCCATCAGCAGAGCCACCGCTGGGCGCAGGCGAGCTTTGGCCGTCGATCGTATCCAGCATTGAATCCCGCTAGCCAACAACAGGGTCAGTGGTGCGATCATCCACATGCTATATCGCTCGACGTGGGGCTCGGAGGCCTTTGGCCCTGCAATGAGGTAGAACGCGAGCAGGCCCAGCGCCAAACCGGCCAGCAGTATCCGCAACGTTGCGTGACGCCGCAGTTGCAAAGCGCGCCAGACGCCGACGGCGCTGGCCAACAGTATTATCCAGGCCGCAGATCGATACGCCAGCGTTGCCGGATCCGTGGCTTTCAATTGTGTGGCCGGAATGAATCGATAGATCGTTGTGCCGGAAAGCAGGTCAACGATGCAACCAAAATATGCAGCGGCTTGACCAGGGGAAACGAGTCGCCCCAAGGCACCGCCGATCATTTCGCTGCGCTTCGCTGCCAGACAAAAAGCCACACCAGCCACGACGAATAGCGCCATTGCCGCAGGCACTCCCCATCGGCGCCGAGCGACGATCCATGCAGAAATATCCTGGCGCCAACTCCAAATTGCCGCTGTCACAAATAACGGTGCCAGGAAGAGATTCGTCGGGTGAACGACAAGCGCCAGGCACAGCGCGCTAGCTGCACCGATCAACCATCCGCGTCGATGCGCCGGCTTTCGCACCATACCAAGTGAGCAATACAAAACTGGCAGCGAGATGAGCACGGTCTGGCTGGCATCCCAGGCAAAACGGCTGTAGGCCACGGTGGCCGGCAATACGGCTAGAAGCACTGATGAAATAACCGCCAATTGCTGACCGAAAAGACGTCGGCAGAAGATGTAGTTAACCAAAAGTGCCGCCACGCCGCTCACCAGTGGAATCAGGCGCAATAGCGCTACAGACGGAGGAAGGCACGCGTGCAAGGCCAGCAGTGGCAGAAACGTCAGCGGATTGATCGGATTGCCCGTCGGAGTGCGCCAACTAATGGCCTCACCACGCAATACGCGCTGTGCCTGCACTCCCTGCCATGCTTCGTCTCCATTGAGTCCGGGTATGTGATCCAATTCCAGCGCGCGACATAAAGTCGCGGCTGCGAGCAACAAGATCAGATTCGCCGCCAATAGCCGGCGGCCCCAAGTGGAGCGAGTGCCTTGCATCAGTCAAGACTAGGCTCCCACTCAGTTCAGCCTGTGGAATAGCGCCGTATTTGGAGATGCAAAACCAGGCTGCCCGTTTTCCAGGCGTGATAGGCCCGACCTTCGTTGCAATCGGCACATCCGGCACCACCGCTGCCTCGCCCATCGTCGGCATATGGGCAAACGTATGCTTGTGATCGAAGGAATGTGCCACAGCTCGCTGAAACTATGTAGCGATTCAGCCTTGCGCCCACGCTCCACTATCAGCACAATTTCGAATCGCATTGAACCCATGGCCCAAGCCACGATATCGACGAGCCACCCGAGATCGTTTCCCCATCCGGCACGACTCTCGATCCTCTGCGGCACCGTTGGGGCATGCGTAGTTCTCTTATTCCTGGCACTGGCACTCCCTTCGTTTTCTGGAGGCGTTTATTTAGCAGACGACCTGGGAGAATTTCATCTCCCGACGCGGGTGTTTTACGCGGAGTCGCTGGCGCGCGGGCAGTCCTTCGACTGGTGGCCGGCGCTGTTCGGCGGTTTCTACTTGACTGGCGAAGGTCAACATGGCCCCTACCACCCGCTGCATTTGGCACTCTACCGTTGGTTACCACTGCGCGCGGCTTTCGATCTGGAAGTGGTGCTCAGCTACGCATGGATGCTCGCGGGAACATATCTCTGGTTGAGACGACGCAACCTGCCGATCGAAGCGGCAATTTTTGGTGGCCTCTGTTTTACTTTCAGTGGTTTCAATCTGCTCCATCTGCCCCATGTCAATGCCATCGCTATCCTCTCTCAGTTGCCCTGGCTGCTATGGGTGATCGACATCGCTATCAGCGAGCCACGCGCCAACCGGCGAGCACTGGCCACTGCCGCCATCACGCTGCTGACGGCATCGCAGTTGCTGCTGGGATATCCACAGTATGTCTGGTACTGCTTGTTGATCGAAGGGCTCTACGCCGTTTGGCTGCTCCGCAATAAGTCACCGTCCCGGCAAATCGGGGCGCCCAGCCGCGTGCGTCTTGCCATCACATTGGCAGGCGCCGTCTGCGTCGGTTTTCTCTTAGCTGGCATACAATTGCTTCCAACACTCGATGCGCTGGGCGCCTCCACTCGCAAAGATGCAGGCCTGGCCTTTGCCGAGTGGGGCTCGTTGCATCCTTTGAACCTGGTGCAGTTGGTCGCGCCGTATCTGTTCGAACATCGTGTCGTCGGGCAGAACACACATGAACTTGGGTTGTACGCCGGGTGCGTGTCACTGGCACTTTGTGTCTGGCTTTGGATTCGGCGCACGGAACTGGCCGCGTTTAAGTCGCTGGCAATCTTTTCTTCCATGATCGCGATCTTCGCGTTGTGGATGGCCCTAGGTGAATACGGCTTTATCTACCGCATTCAGACTTGGCTGCCGATTGTTGGCAAGTTTCGGTTTCCATGCCGAACGATCTCTCTGTTTCACTTGGCTATGGCCGTGTTAGCAGCTATCGCCATGGCGCTGCTGGCCACCAATCAGCCATCGCGTTTGCCACTTGCCTCAAAACGCTATTGGCCGCTGTGGGGCCTTTGCGGTGCAAGTGTTGGCGTTGCCCTGGTTGCGGTTTTTTTCTGGCCACAGCACGTAGCAGGATGGCCGGCAATTGTCGCCGGGCCGATCTTGATCTTCACGGCCGCAATTCTTGTGTGGTTGGCCGACCGTAACAGACCTGCCGCGCTTGCCGCGCTCGTGTTGTTCGCTGCACTGGACCTCGGAACGTATGGTCTGAGTTATTCCGTCTGGAATCGCACGGATCGGATTGAAAATTTTGCGTCTCGCATTGCTGCTCCATCTGCAACCTCGACAGGTCGCGTATTGGCGGAATCGCCAACGGACTCAAAACGTGGACAGCGTGTCGGTAACGCTGCATTGCTTAGCGGTTGGGAGCGTATCGATGGCTACTGTGGCCTCGAACCATCTCATCGCCTCGACTACCGGCAGACAAACGCTTTGCGCGTGGCGGGAGTTGACTTCGCGTCAATCGTGGTGATGGCAGAACCGTTAGCAAAATCGAATAAACCACACGCTTCTAGCCTGCTGGCATTGTCGAAAGTATCTGCCCCGCTGCCGGCGGTTCGACTGGTTGCTGAAGCGCGGGAAAGCAGCGACCCGGCCCATGACATCGGTGTCATCGATCCAGAACACATTGCACTAGTCGAACCCGGTTTTGGTCAGCATTACACACTCGGCGAACCGGCGGGCAGCGCCAGAATTGTCGAGCAAGCACCGGGGAAGATCGCTGTCGCCACGCAATCCGCGGCGGCCAATCTGCTGGTTGTCAATCAAAGCTGGCACAACGGATGGCAAGCGCAGATTGACGGCCAGCGTGCCAAGGTCGAGCGCCTGTATGGCGATTTCTTCGGCTGCGTTGTTCCCCCTGGAAGCCACCAGGTTGATTTTGAATTTCATCCAGGCAGCCTGCGGTATGGCGCGATCCTAAGCGCCATGGGACTGGCCTGTCTGATCGTAGGAACCGTCTGGCTGAGTCGCGGAAATACTCCGCGAAGTTGCCAGCAGGAGTCACATTCATGAAAGCGACTGAATCGAACGACGTGAAGCGGCGCGATATGGCCAATCCCTTGTTGAGCTTTGTGCTCCCAGTGCTCAACGAAGAACGAGTGCTGCACACGTTGACCACACTCCTGGTGGAGGCGGCCCGCCTTTGTCGGGCACGCTTCGAAATCATCTTTGTCAACGATGGCTCAACCGATGGCAGCGGCCGGGTCCTGGATGAACTGGCCGCCAAACGACCGCAGGTCAAGGTTCTTCATCTATCGCGGAATTTTGGCCATCAGGCGGCACTTCAGGCAGGGCTCGCCCATGCCAGTGGTGACGCGGTGGTGCTCATGGACTCCGATTTGCAGGACTCGCCTCAGGCGGTGCCGCAGTTGTTTGCCAAATGGCAGGCTGGTTATGACGTTGTATATGCCGTGCGCACCAAGCGCAAAGAAAATTGGCTCAAGCGGGTTATGTTCTCAAGCTTCTATAAACTGCTGAGTCGCATCAGCCATACGGCGATACCGCAGGAGGCAGGAATCTTTGGCTTGATCGATGGCCCTATCGCTCGCCAGTTGGCAGCACTCAAAGAGCGCGATCGCTTTTTGCCCGGTCTGCGCTCGTGGGTTGGCTATCGCCAGATTGGCATCGAGGTGGAACGGCAGGGGCGTTATGACAAACAGCCGCGCGTTTCGATGGCCGGTCTGTTTCGCCTGGCGAAGACGGCGATCTTCGGATTTTCGTCGGTGCCGCTGGCAGCGTTTTACTTCATCGGTTTGACGGCGCTGGCGGTGTTCGTTGGTCTCGGCAGCTTTGCGCTGTTCTGCCGATTGTTCACTGAGCTGGCGATTCCCGGTTGGACAACTCATGTGCTCAGCGCCACATTCTTTGGCGCACTGAATGCCCTGGGGATCAGCATTCTGGGCGAATACGTAACTCGCATTTACGATGAAGTGCGTCAGCGTCCGCTTTACCTTATCCAGCGGGCCGTCAATTTTGAGTCACATTCGGCCGAATATTGCGTCACTGATCGCAGCGACCTGAATGATGAAGTGGCCGACTTGGCGGCCACGTTTTCAGCATATTTGACTTCGGAATTGTCGGACGCGCAAGACTGGGCAGCAGATGCCCAAGTGCTGGAATTGCTCGAAGAGGCCAACGCGCTGTTGGCGGCGGCCTCACTGCAGAGCCAGCGGCCAGAAATATCGGCGACCGCTGACGGTGCAGATCAAGAGGCCGATGAGATAGTACCTGTCGCGTCCACCACAGACGGCGTGACCGACCCCAGAGACTGACCTGTCGCCACGCGCAGCAGATCGTTGAGCGCCGGCATGCTCCAGGCGATTCCCAGGCACATGATCGGAGCTATGAGTGATCCCCAATACTGATTGAAGTCTTGCCCGACGAAACCAAACAATATCGCGTAAGCTGCTGCCGCCATTGTCGCTCGCTCGGCCGCCAGGCCACGCCAGGAAGCAAAACCCAACAGCGCCAACGGCAAGTAGATGGCCGCAACCCATTGTGGCAACAGCAGCAGCCAACCATTCATCTGCATCGTGGAGATCACGAAAGCCAGTCCGCCGAACTGAACCCAACTAGCTTCCTGCACGCGAGCGCCTGCTGTTTGCAGTGCCGCGACATTAGCGATGTGCCAGGCAAAAAAGACTCCGTACGCCAGCAGTCCCAAGGCCCAGTAGACGGCCTCACGATATCGACGGCGCCATAAAGCCAGCCCCAGCATCACCACGACGAACGGTCCTGCCAAATCCCTCACAAACAAGGCTGTCGTTCCGGCGACCACCCCCAGTCGCGTTCGACCGCCAGCCAGCAGGGCCAACGACAACAGCAGAAGCACACCCGCCCATAAGACGGGCATGTAAAACAAGTCGCCCAGCAAGCAAGGGAAGAAAGCGCCGCACAGACTGCCGATGCCAACGACGGATGTCCACGTTCCACCTTCACGAGCCAACCAATCAAAAGTCAGCAACAGAGTCAGCAACGCCAAGGCACAAAGAACGGCCTTACCGAGCACGGGGTTCGGCAAGACCCCGATCAACCACATTGGCAAGGGAGTTCGCCAGTTGAACGCACTCTTGGTTGGATAGCCGCGCGACTGCAGTTCGACAGATGCCGCCTGGTAATAGCCTACACCGGTCCGGATGCGGTCGGCTTCCGCCCGATAGAGGGCCACGTCACCGGCGCCTTCCTTGTTTCCATCCGCATTCCCTTTGGCCAACGAGGAGATGCTGACCGCGACGGCCCCCAGTAACACTGCCGCGACCGCGGCCAAAATCAATCGCGCCGTGCAACGATCAAGCCGCGCCAGCGCCGTCTGAGGGAGTTGTGGATTCATGAATTCACCTGGAAAAGTGTAGCTCACGCCCGGTTGCGCAAACTTGACCACTTCTGGGTGAAACCGCCACAGATGGCGCTATAGCCGCTTAGCGATTCGAGTTGGACTTTGGCAGGTCGCCATCCTGCTTGTCGAGCAAGTCGGCCAGGATCTCGTTTGCGCACTCCAGGCCCTTATTTAACTCGTAAACGTAGTCCTGCAACTGGATCAGGCAGCGACTGAGTTTCTGTTTGCTTTCAGCATCGAGGGTCATAGAAATCTCGCAAGAGCGATGGGACCGAAACTCGCGCGGCTATACAAAGCTATTACGCAATAGACGGCAAGTGTTTCGTCGGTTTGCCGCAGATCGCTCGCATCGAAAAGATCAGCCACAAGTCGGCCAAAAACAATGAAGCCGGGAGGCACTTGAGGTGCCTCCCGGCTTCGGTCGCTCGCTGTCGATTGCTCGACGGCAACTTACTGCTGGGTCACCGCAGGAGCTTGCGGGGGGACCAATTGGAAGGGGACTTCCGTGGCGAGGTTTCCGTCTGCTTTGAGGATCAGGAACTTGCCTTTCGCCGCGGCGGCCAGACCAACCTGTGGCAGGGTGATCGTCACGGCCTTGTCTTCCCACTTCGCCACCTTCGAACCCAACAACAGCTCGCCAACCTGCATCGCGACCCGGCCTGACTTTTCGCCGAACGCCTCGCCGCGAAGCGTGATCGTGGCACCAACTGGAACCTGCATCAGCTCAGCCACTGGAGCTTCTGCTGCGGCTTCTGCCGGGCCGGCCACTGGCTGCACGGCTTGCTGCGGCTCAGCCCCAGTCAAGGGGAGCGTCGTTTGCCCCAGCGCGGGCTGACCGACGATCACCTGCTTTTCGATCACGACTGGCACTTCGACCACGGTCGTCGTGTAGTACGGAGTGAAGCAGCCGTAGTAGCACGAATCGTAGCAGGGGTCATAGCAAGGATCGTAGCAGTGGCTGTGGCAGGACGACCACCACCATGGCCAGCAATACTTGTCAAAGCACTTGTTCTTGCAGAAATTCTGCTTGTTGCCCTGCTGTTTCTTCATGTCAACGATCTTATTGCTGTTGCCGTTTCCCTTGCTAGGATCAAGGATTTTCGGCATCTTCTTGATGTTGTTGCCGCTTTGCAGATTCTGCAACTTCGTACCGTTCGAATTCAGATTGCCGACCTGCGAGTTGAGCAGATTGCCGCTCTGAATCTTTTTCAGCGTTTGCGTCTGGTTGCCGTTGGAGACGTTCAACGACTGGACGTTCTTGGGCGAAAACGCCTTGAAAGAATTTCCACCTGAGCTGTGAGAACCACCGTTGCCCCCTTTAGCTAGGGCTGCGGAGCTGGTCAAAGAAAGCCCGGCCACTGTCAGAATCATCACCATGTTGTTGATTGTCGTTCGCATCGCTCGTCTCCTTGTGCTGTGGGTCTTTGTGGGATCACTCGTCCCACTGACTAGCGAAGCGAAAGCGAGCGCGAGATGTTACATGAGAATTTTGCGGACGACACAAGTTGCTTAGCCATAAAGAGTTATGGCAAGACCCAGATGCCCTGCGCAACGGTATCCTGGACTGAAATACTGGGAAAAAAGAAGAACCCACTACCGCAGACGACGAATGGATTCGCTCTCACCCAGGAGAATGACGGTGTCCTGCGCGTGAAGGACATAGTTGGCGTCGGGGCGAAAGATCATTTTGCCCGAGGCATTTTTTACGGCCACGATGAGCAATGTGTGTGGCCAGTCGGCCACGACTTCGCTGATCTGGCGGCCTGTGAATCTATGGCCGTCATCCAGGGCGATTTCGTCCATCTCGGCTTCCATGCCCTGCGCGTCGGAGAGGAGCTCGAGAAACTCAATCGCCGACGGGCGCGTAATCATCGAAGCGATCCAGCGGGCTCCGATAGCGGCCGTCATCACAGACCGATTGGCACCCGCCTGGTGCAGTTTCTGTTGGGTGCTGGGATGTTCGCCGCGGGCGATGATCATCAGCTCCTTGTTAAGATTACGGGCCGTGAGTGTTAGAAAAACATTGTCTGCATCACTCGGAAGCGCGGTGACCAGCACCCGCGCCTTCTCGACTCCGGCCGACTTGAGCACGCCGTCGTCGAGGGCGTCGCCGCTGATTTCCAACAAGCCTGCTACCGCCGCCTGTTCGGCTCGTGCTGGATCCTTTTCGATCACGATGCACGGCTGCTGTTGACGTTTGAGCTGTTCTGCCAAGATGCTGCCGACGCGGCCATAACCGCAGATCACGACGTGCCCCTGAAGTTTTGAAATCTCGCGTGTCATGCGTCGCACTCCTAAAGCTTTTTGAACTTCGCCGGAAATCAGCAATTGCAACAGGCCGCCGAGCGTGTAGCCAGAAGCCGACAAGCCGAACAGGATGACCAGAATGGTCCAAATCTGACGGGCCGGATCGAACGTGCTCTTTTCGCCATAACCAATGGTGGCGATCGTGATGACGACGAAGTAGATGTCATCCAACCAGCCACGATCACCGTGTCGATCAAGCACGCGATAACCGCAGATGGCCACGACCAATATCACCGCCAGAGCAATCGCGCCGGCTCGGATTCGCCGCAGGGGCGTGGTCATGTCGTGCCGTCCGTTGGAGTCCAGGCTTAGCCTGCTCTTTTTACCAGCCTAAAGGCTGTACTCCAACTATGTCGTATAGTCCGCGTTGAGACGCACGTACTCGGGAGTCAGATCCGTCGTCCAGAAACGGATGGATGCCGTGCCTTCGCGAAACGTCAACCGGACATGCGTTTCACGATTCGACCGTATCGACTCAGCCACGGCCGCCTTGTCGAACTTCAGTGGCGACCCGTTCTCATAAAGTGGCGTGCCGTTGAGTTCGAGATCAACTTTGGCCGGATCGAACGGAATGCCCGAATAGCCAGCGGCCGAAACAATACGTCCCCAATTCGGGTCGGCTCCGGCAATTGCTGTCTTCACCAGCGGGCTTTCGGCAACAGTTTTGGCGATCCGCCGGGCAGAAGCCCGGTCGGCACAGCCCACGACATCGATGGTTACCAGATGAGTGCAACCCTCACCGTCGTTCGGAATAGCACGGGCAAGTTCTGTGCACACTTCCCGCAGGGCCTCTCGGAAACCAGCCAGCGACGCCCCGGCCAACGGGGCCGCACCCGCAGCACCACTGCACAACAGCAGCACGGAATCGTTGGTGCTCATGTGGCCATCGACACTGATGCAATTGAATGTGTCGTCCGCGACTTCCGTGAGCAGCGTTTTGGCCGTGGTTGGGTCAACCGTTGCATCCGTCATGACCACGCACAACATCGTAGCCATGCGCGGGCCAATCATGGCGGCTCCTTTAGCCATACCGGTAATCTGCACCTTGCGCCCCTCGATCGTCATTTCACGTGTGGACAGCTTGTGTACTGTGTCGGTCGTCAGGATGCCCCGGGCCGCCAATACCAAATGATCCTCATCCGAGCCAAGCTGCTTGGAAGCCGCCCGAATTCCTTGGTCAATTTTTTCCAGCGGCAGAAACTCGCCAATCACACCCGTGGAGAGTACGAGGGCATGGGCCCCCTCGACTCCGCAGGCTGCGGCGGCCATGGCGCCCATCTGACGAGCGTCGGCCAGGCCTCGCTCGCCCGTACAGGCATTGGCATTACCTGAATTGACAACCAGCACGCGGAACTTGTCCGTCGGTGTCCGCTGACGATCAAGCGCCACCGGAGCGGCGTGAACCAGGTTCTGGGTAAACACACCCGCGGCCGTGCCTGGGCGGTCGCATACGACCAGAGACAAGTCGGGCTTGGTGGGATTTCGCTTGATGCCGCAATGGACGCCAGCGAGTCGAAAACCTTGAGGAACAGGAAACATGGAGGGCGTAGCGCAGTGGCTAGAGGACAGATGTCAGAGAGCCATCGTTTCTGGAAAGCCGTACATGAGGTTGAAATTTTGCACGGCGGCGCCAGCAGCTCCTTTGATCAAATTGTCAAGGCAACTGATGGTCAGCACGCGGCCGCGCACCATGCGCACGGTAACGTCGCAGTAGTTCGTGTCGGTAGTGTCCTTGGTGGCCGGCAAATGGTCTACCACGCGCACAAACGGCTCGTCGTCGTAGGCCGCGCGCAAGGCATCGAATAGTTTGTCTTCCGTCACGCCGCCGCGCGGGCGGCTGTAAGCGGTGGAAAGAATGCCGCGGTCCATGGGAACCAGATGCGGCGTGAAGATCACCTGCACCGGCTTGCCTGCTGCCTTACCAAGAATCTGTTCGATCTCGGGCGTGTGGCGGTGCCGGCCAATGTTATAGGCCGAAATACTTTCGTTGCACTCAGGATAAAGAGTGGTCAGCTTCGGCGATCGCCCTGCCCCAGACACGCCGCTCTTGGAGTCAACGATGATGTCGTCCGGTTCGATCAACCCGGCTCGCAATAGAGGTGCTAGCGCCAGAATTGCCGACGTCGGATAGCAGCCCGGATTCGCCACAAGTTTGGCCGGCCTAATCTGCTCGCGGAAAAGTTCAGGAAGCCCGTAGACGACAGGCAAGCGTTGGGGATCGGGATGTTTCATACCATACCACTGCGCGAACTGTTCCGCGTCATCGAGCCGATAGTCAGCACTGAAATCGACAATCCGTGCTCCGCCACCGAGTAATTCCGGCACCAGCGAAGCCGTCACACCGTGCGGCAGACAACTGAAGATGCATTCGGCCCGCGAAGTAAGCTGCGCCGGCGCGAGGTCTTCGACGGGCAATTCGATGCGTCGCGTCAGCGAAGGATGGATGGACGAAACCGGCGGGTTTCCCTCTTGCCGGCTGGTCAAGGCGACGATTTTCGCCTCCGGATGCCGCAACAGAATCTTGATTGCTTCCAGGGCCGTATAGCCCGTGGCACCCAGCACGGCGACGCGAATCATGGCGGCAATTGGGACTCAAAAAAGTTCCAGGCGGCTACCGCCGTCGGCGTGGAAAATACCAACGGGTCAGTATAGCTTTGAGAAAAAGGACACGACAGACCCTGCTGGGGTTCGTGGCCTGAGGCGCAAAAGCGCGACGACTATTCAGTACGGACGGGCGGCTCAATCAGCCGGCGCTGGACGATTTGCAAAATGCCTCGCGCCACGGTTGGTTTTGGACCTGAAAGGGATGCCAGAACCGCGCCCTCGGGATCAAGTACATCCACTTGATTGTCGGCAGCATGCATCGCTTCCGGGCCGTTGACGACAATCAGGTCACAATGTTTGCGCTCGAGTTTGGCCAGAGCCCGCAGACGTTGGTCGTCGGTTTCTAAGGCAAATCCTACCACCCACCGACCTTGTTTTTCCTGTCCCAGCGTGGCAACGACGTCGTTGGTTTCAATAAGTTCCAGCCGTAGCGGTTGACCGGTTTTGGCGATCTTTCCCGGTTCGACCTGCACGGGGCGATAGTCGCAGGGGGCGGCGGCACCGATCAAACCGTCGCAATCGGCGAATAGTCCGCGACAGGCATCGAGCATCTCTTCCGTGGAGACAACACCGACCACGTGTGCCGCCTCGGGATAAGTGACTTCGACCGGTCCGCTGACCACAGTGACCTGATGGCCAAGTTCCAGCGCTGCAACTACCAAGGCGCTTCCCATCCGGCCGCTGGAAGCGTTAGTCAGATAGCGCACCGGGTCGAGATACTGTCGTGTCGGGCCGGAGGTGATGAGGATGTGAGCCACGGGGCAACACCCTCACTAGCGATTAGGACTGGTGTTGGCCGACAATCGATTGCGAATTGCGGCAATAATCGTTTCGGGCGAAGCCATTCGCCCCGCTCCGACCTGCCGGCAGCTCAACCAGCCTTCTTCCGGCGGAATGATCTCCAATCCGTCCTGCTTGAGCTGGGCCACATTGCGCTGCACGGCCGGCTTGGCCCACATTTCGCTATTCATGGCCGGCGCCAACAGGACCGCGCCTGTGTGAGACAGATAGAGCGTCGAGAGCAGATCGTCGGCGATGCCGTTGGCGGCCTTGGCCAGAAAATTCGCGGTGGCCGGAGCGACGCAAAGCAATTCCGCACGCTGCGCCAACTCAATGTGAGCCCCCAAAGGAAACGCTTCGCCTGCGAACACGTCACGGCAGACAGCGCGTCCCGTCAAAGCCTCAAAGGTGGCGGCACCAACGAACTGTTGTGCTGCTTCGGTCATAACGACCGTCACTTGGGCGCCGGCTTGGACCAATTGACTCACCAGGCCAGCCGTCTTGTAGGCGGCAATCCCGCCGGTGACGCCAATCAACAGTTCGCGGCCGTTCATCATGCGCCTGCCTGCTTGGCTGCACGTGCCAGCGATGCTACGGGGACAGTCCCATTTTTGCCGATGGGTCGTCGAGGTCGCACAGCACTTTATGGGCAAAAATTGGGACCCCGGCGTGCCGGGATGAAAACACAGTCCCCTATCCCAAATTCTCCAGGTCGAGCACAGGCGGACCACCTTCCGTCTCCGCCGTCGCGCGAACATTGAGCGTGGTATCCAGGTGGATTTTATCTTGCAGAATCTCCTGGATCACAATTTCCATGCGGTTGTCGCTGCCAATATTGACCAGCGGGCGGCTGCCGGCGTTGAGCTGCACCATCCGCTTCTGAATCAGCGTGGCCAACTTGAAGCGACCGCCAACCTTGTTAACGATACTCTCTTCCGAAAGTTCTCTGAGCATGTGTGGGCCTCGGGGCTACGAATTGAATCAAGGATGGCACGACGACCTAGGTGTCGGCCTCCAAAATCTGGCAAATGCGCTCTACGGCCTCTTCCACGTTGTCGTTGAGCACCTGGTATTGATAGCGGTCGGCCAGCTTCATCTCGTGGCGGGCAACTTCCAGGCGGCGTTCGATTTCCGCGGCCTGTTCCGTGCCACGCGCTTCCAGCCGCTCTTGCAGTACTTCAATGGAACGGGGGCGGACGAAGATGGTCAGGGCCTCCGGAAAGCGCGACACTACGGCCATGGCCCCATCAACGTCAACCTCTAAGACTACCCACTTTCCCGCCTCAAGACTAGGGGTAACTTCCGACCACAAGGTGCCATACCAATGCCCACGGCCGAAAACCTCAAAGCATTCCAGGAACTCACCGGCGGCCCGTCGCCGCTGGAACTCCTGGGGGGTTAGAAAATGATATTCGCGCCCGTCAACTTCGCCCGGTCTGGGGGGGCGTGTCGTGGCAGAAATACTGAATGACAGGGGTCGTCGGCATCGCTGAAACACCTCGCGCAACACCGTGGATTTGCCCGCGCCCGCTGGGCCCGAAATCACGACCAATTTGCCGGGAGTAGGGCTCGACATCGCTCTTCAATTACGACAACAGAACCACAAATGACGAAATCCGACGGACGAAGGAACAAGAAATTACGATCTCCCGAATGCGCAGATGGCTTCGTCATTCGACTATTCTCTACTCCACGTTTTGCACCATCTCGCGAATCCGCTCCACGGCGGTCTTGATTTCGACGACGCGCTGGGAAATTTCCACGTCGGCGGACTTCGAACCGATCGTGTTCGTTTCGCGAAACATTTCCTGCGTGACGAAATCGAGCTTACGGCCCATGCTCTCCTTTTGTTTCATACAAGCGCGGAACTGATCGATATGGCTATTGAGCCTTACGATCTCTTCACTGATATCGCTCCGCTCAGCAAATAGCCCGACTTCGCGAATAATGTCGGCGGGCTGCGTAGTGACGTCGAACTCGGCTAGTAGTTTTGTCAGCCGCTCCGTGAGTCGCGCACGATAGGCTTCGACGACCAGCGGGGCGCGCCGTCCGATGGCGGTCAACTCCGTGGCCATTTGATCGAGGTTGATGGAGAGGTCGCTGGCCATCGCGGCTCCCTCGGTTGATCGCATCTTTCCAAGCTGTGCCAACGCCTCCTTCAGCACAGGCTCGATCTGCGGCCAATCGGCCATGGCGTCCACGTTTACCTTGGGCTCATCCACGACTCCCGGTAGCGCCAGCAGATCGCCAATCGGCACCGCATCAGCATTATGAAAACGCTTCTGGATCGCAGAGAGCTGTTGGAAATAGCCGGCCAGCACCGCCTCATTGACGCGAAATTGGTCGGCGGCCCCCTGCCGCTGAACCCACAGATTCACCTGGACCGTGCCGCGATGAATGTGTTGGCGAACCACGCCCTCGACTAGCGATTCCAGCGCTGAATAGCCCTCACCGAGGCGGGCGGTGAGCTTGAAATGGCGATTGTTGATGGCGCGAACTTCCACCGAGACAGACAGATCGTTGTCCTGCCGGCGGGCCTCGCCAAAGCCGGTCATGCTCAGCAGCACGGCACTCCCCTTACGGATTCTTGCTGTCTTTCGCGGGGACAGGAGCCGGAGCAGGTGGCGGCACGTCCTTGGAAGCCGGACGACTGCTTTCCTTGACGGGCGCCCCCGCACCTTTGGCAGGCGGGTTTCTCGAGCCAGGGGCCGCGGAACCTTTCATATCGTTTTCACCAGCGCCGGGCAGCGTGCCAGTGGCGGGTGCACTGAGATTTTCCTTTTCAGCCGCGTTGCGATTTCCCAGCCGGTCGGCTTCGTTGTTGAGATACTTCACGCTAACGATGCACAACAAAATCCACACCACGGCGGTCCAAATGGTGATCTTGGTGAAAGTGTCGCCAGCTTTCGTACCGAAAGCGCTTTGGCCCCCCATGCCTCCTAACGCGCCGGCCAGGCCACCTCCCCGGCCGCGCTGCACCAGTACAACCAGGATCAAGAACACGGCCACCAGAATTAACAAGATCTGGATCAGTGTAGCGATTCCACTCATAAACTTTATTCCGCTTCTGCTACGGCACTGGCCGGCTAATTTGCGGCCGCGATGATGGCCAAAAACTCTTCCGCCTTCAGGCTGGCGCCTCCCACAAGCGCGCCATCGATATTGGGAGCGGTTAGCAATTGCGCTGCATTGTCAGCTTTCACGCTGCCGCCATACAGAATCCGCACGGACTCCGCGATCGGCACATTGTACCGCAATTGAAGTGATTTGCGAAGGTCGAGATGGACCTCCTCGGCTTCGCCCACCGTGGCGACTTTGCCCGTCCCAATGGCCCAAACTGGTTCGTACGCAATGACCACGCGTCCCATTTGTTCCGCCGACAGCCCGGCCAACGAGCCTGCAAGCTGGCTGCGGACCACATCGGCCGTTTGCCCGGCCTCGCGCTGGGCCAACAGTTCGCCCACGCAAACAATAGGGAAGAGCGAGGTTTTCAAAGCGGCCAGCACTTTGCGGTTAATCTCTGCATCCGTTTCGCCGAGTATCTGCCGGCGCTCACTGTGTCCCAGAATCACATAGCGACATCCCACGTCCACGAGCATCGCGGCACTGATCTCGCCGGTATAGGCGCCCGACGGCTCGTGATACATGTTTTGAGCACCCAGCGACACAGGAGATCCGGCCAAAGCGCTGCGCACCTCGGCCAAATACGAAAACGGAGGACAGACCGCCACCTCGGTTTTGCCGAACCGCGATTGTCCGCCGGCAATTGCTCCAGCGAGCGCAGCAGCGCTCTTCGAATCGGTATTCATCTTCCAATTGCCCGCGACCAGCGGCGTTCTCATGACTTCACTCCTCGAATGGGCGGGGCCGCCGAAAGTTGCTTGCCCAGCATATGCGCCAAGTCGCGCAATTGATTGGCCAGTTCGGCATATTGTTCCGGTAACAGCGCCTGGGAACCGTCGGACAGCGCCTTTTCCGGGCAATCATGGACTTCAATGTGCACGCCGTCGGCCCCGGCAGCCAGACCCGCCAGAGCACAGGCGGGAATCAGATCGGGCCGTCCGGTGGCGTGGCTGGGATCCACGATAATCGGCAGGTGCGATAGCGTATGCGCTAGCGGCACCGCCGCCACGTCGAACAGGTTCCGCGTATCGGTGTCAAAACTCTTGACGCCACGTTCGCACAACACCACGTTGGGATTGCCCCGAGCCAAGATGTACTCCGCACTCATCAACAAATCTTTCACCGTAGCACTCATGCCGCGCTTCAATAGCACAGGCTTGCGCGTCTCACCCACGGCGTTCAGCAAGACAAAGTTCTGCATGTTGCGGGCACCGATCTGAAACATGTCGGTGTACTGGTGGACCAGATCAACGCGCCGCGGATCCATGACTTCGGTAACCACGGGAAGGCCATGACGATCACCGACCTCCCGCAATATTTTCAAACCCTCTTCTTCCAATCCCTGAAATGCATAGGGGCTGGTCCGCGGCTTGAAAGCACCGCCGCGCAGCAGATTGGCACCGCCACGTCGAACCGCAGCAGCGATGGCATCCATCCGCTCATAGCTTTCCACGGCACACGGACCGGCAATCATGCCGATATTGCCACCGCCAATCTTCACCCCTGCTACTTCGACGACGCTCGGCTTGGGATGGGCTTCCAGGCTGGCAAGTTTGAATGGCGGCAACACGGGAATGACCTGAGCGACCCCCGGGACCGCCTCCAGCGGCGTTCCGGCCAATTGCGATTCATCGCCAATGATGCCCACAACGGTGCGGTAGGTTCCCTTGCTCAGGTGGGCCCGCATGCCGAGCGCCTCGATCCGCTCAATAAGATGGCCGATCTGCTGGTCGGTAGCTTCAGACTTAAGAATGATCAACATGGACGCGCTCAAAGTAGCCCGTGCCTGCCGGGCACGGGTTTGAACCAGTGGCGGCATTGACTTGAAGATGTAGGTATCAACCTGGCAGTGCTCTTTTCAAATCTTCCAGGCACGCCCCCGGTAGGGACGGCCTACCAATTAGATCGCAAGTATAGCAGCGTCATAGCGCAGCGGAAGGCGAGCCTGCCTGTTGGTTGCCAGTGGCCGGCGCCGAACGTTAAACTGCAACCGTCGCGTTGCTTTCGCATAAGACATCGTGCAGGTATTTCAAGGCATGCTCAGTGCACTACACGTAGCCCTGGCTTTGGGTCCCTTGGCCATTTATCTGCTCGTGTTGGGCATGATCAATCTTTCACGTCGCCCATTGTTGACAACCGGCGGGCGCGACTTGCTGGCCGTGAGCATCGCGCTCAGCGGGTTCTTTATTATTGGTCCCTTGGACCTGTTCATGCCCGCCACGGCCGCCAATCGATTTGGAGTGTGGGTTTGGCTGCTGATGCTCGGGCTTTATCTGCTGGTTGTCTCGCTGATCGTGTTAGTCGTCCGACCGCGACTCGTGATCTACAACATGCTTCCAGGCGAAGTTCGCGTGCTGCTGCAACGGATGATCGACCGCCACGAGTTGCCACATGCCTGGGCGGGGGACAGCCTATCCTTGCCGACTTGGGGCATCCAGCTTCATATGACGACTTTTTTGTTGATGCGCAATGTCTCCCTGTCGGCGACCGGGGCGAGGCAAAGTCTGCAGGGATGGCGCTGGCTGCGACGCGACTTGGCGATAGAACTGAGTCAGACCGAAGTCCCTCCCAATCCGTTGGGGCTGAGCCTCATGACTTTCAGCCTCCTGATGCTGGGAGGGATTGTATTGCGTCTGATGCAAGATCCATCCGCTGTGGCGCGCAGCTTGATCGATCTGCTGCGGCTGTAAACGCCACGCTTATTCCAGCTTCCGCAGAAAGCTGTTAAGGCCAGAGTCGTCTCCCGTGGGGGCTCCGGTCGCTTCTTGGTTCAGATTACCCAAATCCAGATCGGAAGGGGGACCGGATTCGGCGGCAGCTTCTTTGGTCTCGGGTTTTCCGGGTGCTTCCTTCGGCTTAGTTGACTGCGCTTTGCCAGGAGAGGCCGGCTTACCCTTGGGTTTGCTTGGAGCGGGACGAGTGGCATCGGCAGCAGCCGGAACTGGATTAGGCTCAGACGGCTCCACTTCAGCGAAATCGATGTCTGAAAAAGCGTCCTCTCCTTCACCTACGGCATCACCAACAGTCTCCAACTCCACGATGTCGGCAGCTGCTACTGGCTTTCCCGTCGGCCGGGGAGGCATGATGGCCTCCGGCTCTTTTTCGACCTGTACCTCGAACTTTGCCCCTCCAACGATCAGCAGATCGCCCGTTTCAAGCGCCGCTTCCGTGACGCGAAAATCACCCACAAAGGTGCCATTGAGCGACCCAAGATCGCGGACACACAGCGTCCCATCGACCTCGTACAGTTCACAGTGGTGGCGGCTGGCCAACGGGTGTGCCAATGTGAGATCGGCGTCTCGCCCGCGTCCAATGATGGTGGGGAGTTTCTTCAGGCGATAGGAAGTCCGCTCGCCGCGTTCGCCCAGCAGCACAATCTTGACCCGCATGAAAACTGCCTCGCCCGAGAAGTAGAACGACTCGAACATCTTACTTTAACCACCAATAATGCTGCTGGCAACGATGGCGCAGTGGAGTGATGCCGAGACAACTTTTCAGAGTAAATTCAGACGTTCTGCGCCGCCAATCGGGGGGCCGCCCCCTTGACGCGCGCCCGCCGGCAACCGTAGGCTTGCCAGCACTGGATGTCGATTGGGCTTGCGGCTCATTGGGCGGGACCTATAATTCGCAGCCCTATTCTGGGCCTTCGAGCCGCCGGTGCGCGGAGGCACCGCCGTTCGGTAGTTACAGCGATTGCGGGTGTAGCTCAGTTGGCAGAGCACAACGTTGCCAACGTTGTTGTCGTGGGTTCGAATCCCATCACCCGCTCTTGCCGTTCGGTCGGAATAACTTATCGACATCGGATTCCCTTGTTGTTGCATTGAAGTGAGGAGCCGCACTGCGGCAGAGACATGGCGCTTGAGGAACTGGAAGACGATGCCGCAACGGATGACGGCGCCAAGGCTGCGGAAAAGGATCCGCTCAAACTCCAGGTGGAGGTTAAGAGTCCGAGCACCTGTCAGCGGCACATTACGGTGACGATTCCGCGAGAGGATATTGAGCGGTATTACAACGAAGCGTTCAGTGAGATGATGGAGACTGCGGCCGTGCCAGGCTTCCGTGCTGGCCGCGCCCCGCGCAAGTTGGTCGAAGCCCGCTATCGCAAGGACGTGACGGATCAGATCAAGAACAAGCTGCTGCTGGACAGCATGACGCAGGTCAACGAGACCCAAAAGCTGGCCGCCATCAGCGAACCCGATTTCGATCCCGCGGCCGTTGAATTGCCCGAAGAAGGGCCGATGACCTTCGAATTCGATCTGGAAGTTCGGCCCGACTTTGAGTTGCCCGACTGGAAAGGGTTGAGCATCGAGCGGCCGCAACGGGATTTCACGGACAAGGACATCGACCGTCAATTGGCCAGCGTTCTGTCTGGCTATGGACGTCTTGTGCCACACGACGGTCCGGCTTCTGCGGGGGATCACCTCACCGTCAATCTGGTTTCCCGCCATGATGGCAAGGAACTAGCCCGTCACGATGAACAATCGGTGGCCATTTCTCCCACGTTGAGCTTCCGCGACGGCCAGTTGGAAAAGTTTGACAAACTTGTAGACGAAGTGAAGGCCGGCGATCGCAAGACCGCCAAAATCAAACTCAGTGCCGATGCGGCCAACGAAGAAACCCGCGGGAAAGAAATTGAGTTGGAAATTGAGGTCTTGGATGTTAAGAAGTTCCAGCTGCCAGAACTGAGCCACGAGTTCCTGGAACGTCTTCCCTATGGGCCATTTAAGACCGCCGAAGAATTGCGCGAGGCGATCAAAGAGAGCCTCCAACGCCAACTCGAATACCAGCAGCAGCAACAAGCCCGGCAACAGATTACTCGTTCTTTGACGGAAGCGGCCGGCTGGGAATTGCCACCGGAACTTCTCAAGCGGCAAAGCGAGCGGGAATTGGGCCGCATGGTGCTGGAGCTGCGGCGTAGCGGATTCAGCGATGCCGAGATCCGGGCTCGCGAAAACCAGTTGCGACAAAACAGCAAGGCGGAAACGGCCCGCGCCCTACGCGAACATTTCATCCTGGAGCGGATCGCCGAGGAAGAAAAGGTCGAAGTGGAGCCGGCCGATTACGACGACGAAATCCGTCTGATTGCCGCCCAGAGTGGCGAATCGGCTCGCCGGGTGCGGGCTCAGCTGGAAAAGCGTGGGCTGATGGACAGTCTGCATAATCAAATCACCGAGCGCAAAGTCATCGCGCAAGTGCTCAAGCATGCCAAATTCAAGGATGTACCATTCAATCCGCCGCAACGTACGGTGGAGGCTCTGGACGTGGCGCTGGGAGGTGGCCAGGAGGCGGCCATACCTGACGCATCCCATACCGAGGAATCACGCCCGTTGCCGCAACAAAAGGACCATACGTAGAATTGCCGTAGCGTGGGCCGAAGCCCACGGCGATAAACGATTGACTGGTGGGTTAGCTCCCACGCTACGATGTCAAGGATGAACCACAGATGAGCTTTTATTTGCCCCACGGGTCGCCGCACGATGGTTTGCGCCGGGAAGCCGAATTGTCGGCTGCCTATCGCGACTACCAGCGCCAGCGGCAGATGACTCTCGGCGACCTGCTGCTGGAAAACCGCATCATCTTTCTTCAGGGGCAGATTCACGACGGCAATGCCAACGAACTGGTAATGAAGCTTTTGTTCCTGCAGAGCGAAAATCGCCGCAAGGACATCAGCTTCTACATCAACTCGCCCGGCGGCAGCGTGACGGCCACGATGGCCATCTATGACACGATGCAAATCCTGAGTTGCCCTGTGGCTACCTACTGCGTGGGTCTGGCTGCCAGCGGCGGCGCGGTCTTGCTGGCTGGTGGGACGAAGGGAAAGCGGTTTGCCCTGCCTCATGCCAAGATCATGATTCATCAGCCCTATGGCGAAGTTGGTGGGCAGGTTTCGGATATCGAGATTCAAGCGGACGAGATTCTCAAGACTCGCGAGACGCTCAACAAGGTGTTGGCCGACCACACCGGCCAGTCACACGAGCGGATCGCCAAAGATACGGACCGTGATTTCTACATGAATGCCATGCAGGCCAAGGAGTATGGCCTGGTAGACGAGATACTGACGAAGAGTCAGCTCCAGGCACAGGAAGAGGAAGAGTAATGCCTTTGATTCCATACGTCATCGAGAAGAGCGGCCGCGAAGAGCGGGCTATGGATATTTATAGCCGGCTGCTGAAGGACCGCATCATCTTTCTGGGCACCGCTATCAATGACGAGATAGCTAACAGCATTGTGGCCCAGTTGTTGTTCCTGCAATCGGAAGATTCTAAGCTCGACATACACATGTATTTGAACTCCCCCGGCGGCAGCGTCACGGCGGGGATGGCGATTTATGACACGATGCAGTTGGTCGCCTGCGACGTGGCCACCTATTGCGTTGGCATGTGCGCTTCGATGGGAGCGGTGCTGTTGGCCGCAGGCTCGGCCGGAAAACGCAGTGCCCTGCCGAACTCACGGATTATGATCCACCAGCCGCTGGCCGGCATGGAAGGGACCGCCGAGGAGATCATGATCCATGCCAAGGAATACAAGCGGACGAAGCAGAAGCTGAATAACATTCTGTTGAAGCACACTGGCCAGCCGCTGGAAAAGATCGAAAAGGATACTGACCGAGATCGCTTTATGGACCCGGAGGAAGCGCTCGAATATCGACTTATCGATCGGGTCATCGAACACATGGATGTGAACGTGAAGCCGTAGCCGCGAGGCTTCGGCCGTTAACGCAACTCGTTCGAGTTTCGTTAAATCGGAAGATATTCGGCCCCTTGGGGCAGCAGTAACTGCGGACCGGCAAAGGAGTGCCGATCATGACTCTTCGTTGCGCCTTGATTCTTGCGACTGCGCTTCCTTTGGCGGTCGGTTGTCAGCAGCCTCGCGCTGAGCGGGACATGCAGCGGGAACTCCGTTTCCAGGAGGACCGCATTTACCAGCTGGAAGACTGGATCCGCCAATACAACGAGCAACTCGGTTGCTGTCGCAACGAGAACGTGTCGCTGCGCACAAGCAAGCCCGCGGCGGCTGCAGGTTCCACCACCAAGCCTCCTGTGCGCGTCTCGCCATTTGGCGATGCGGAGCCGAAGGCCCCCGAAGTGCCAGAGGTGGAAATCCCCAAGGTCGAGATTCCCAAAATCGAAGTCCCACCCGCAGAACTTCCGGCTCCGATGCCCAAAGGGAGCAGCAATCGCGGAACCAGGCGAAACTCCAATACGGCCGGCAGGCAGGTGCGTCGCGCGGTACCCGAGACGCGGACGGCCACGGGCGAGTCGCGTCGTTCGACGTCGCGACCTGCGGCTCAGCAGGGCGAATCCACTGCGCAGGCTGCATCGTCGGAATCCGAAGTCGCCTTGGTGTCCTACGAAACAGCGGATAGTGTCGATCAAGACGTTCGCCCGTCCGCCTATGAAGCGGCACATCCCAAGCAAACGAAAATTGCACGGATTACGCTCAACCCGATGCTGACGGCTCCGGTCAATCGCGATCGTCAACCGGGCGACGACGGCTTGATGACCGTCGTCGAGCCGCGAAACGAAGCCGGCGAGCTTATACGCCCCGCGGGTGACTTGAGTATTTCGGTTATCGATCCGGCCGCGACGAGCGCACAGGAAGCACGGGTCGGCCGCTGGGACTTTGACGCATTGCAAACGTCGCGGCTCTACCGCCGCACAACGCTGGGCGATGGCATCCAACTTAATTTGTTCTGGCAGGAGCGCAAGCCCACGCACAAGAAACTTGATCTATTCGTCCGGCTGACAACGCCCGATGGACGCAAGCTGCAAACACATCGCCGTATTGAGGTTGTGCCGCCGCCGATCAGCTCGCCACATGAAGCGAGCCATCCAGAGCAACTGCAGCCTGAGCCGATGACCGCGGAAGATGTCGTTGCCGCGCCCACACCGGCAGCCGCCGTGGAGAAGGTTGCAGAAGCGAATGTGCCGTCCGAGCCGAGGGCACTGCCTGCGGCCGACGTGCAAAAGTTGAAGCCTCAGCATGCGTCTGAAGACAAGCAACCGTCAAAAGGATGGACTCCAGCAGAACCAATGGCGCAGCGAAATGTGCAGGCCTCGAAGGCAGTGCAATCTGCTGAACCAACCCCTGTGCGTCCTGACTTGTTCCAGATCGTGCCCACGGAGGCGCCGCCAAAAAGTGAACCAAAACTTGCCGCGGTTCCGCAGTTGCAGCCGGCCACTGCAGCGTCGCCGGTTCCCTTAGTTGCGTCTCGACCTCAGCCGCCAGTCGCAACTGTCGTTGTGCCGGTCACCACACCGCGCGCTCTGCAACCTCCGCGTCGGCCGGCAGTCATACGGCCGCCAGCCGAAGAGCAGGTGGCCATTCCGCGCGAGCCTGGCAGCCAGCCGGAGGCATCGTCGGAACCGACTGAACCGGCAGTTGTCCAGCCGCGTCCCCAATGGGCTCCGTTCCGCAAATAGCCGATAGAGTACGCGCTGCGTACCACCAGAAAGACGCGAGTTTCGCGTATCCTGGAAGCAGCGTGCTACAATTCAGGCATGCTCATCCAGGCTGGACTCGTTCCTCGCTCCAAATCTAACGTATATCTTGCGTTGATGCAGTTCTGCATTGTCGCCGAGCTTTTCGCATCGGCGCTGACGTCACACGCGACCGCGGCAAATCCCGCTCCTTCCCAGCGCGTGCTGATTGATTTTGAAGACCCCCAGAGTGTGCGGCTCGCACCTAATCAGGCGGATGTTGAGCGTGTGCCATACCGAACTGGGCACGCCCTGCAAATCGTCACGCAGGCAGACGCGTCGTGGCCAGGCGTTCTGCTTCAACTGCCACGAGGCGCCTGGAACCTGACGGGTTTCGACGGCGTCGAGATGGACGTGCACAACCCACAGGACGTGCCGGTTCGTGTGTTGTTGAGCGTTAACAATCCGGGCGCGGATGGCCGACACCATTGCAACACGGAATCGGTCAACGTGCCGGCGAAAGGCCGCGCTGTTCTCGTTGTGCCGTTTGGCATGTGGCACGGCGATCCGGGGCATGCGCTCGACCTATCACAAATCGAATCGATGCAAGTGCTGTTGGACCGGCCCGGTCGAGGGCATCGCTTTGTAGTAGACAACATTCGCGCCGTGAAGTTCGACGGCAGTCGGCTCAAGGAAATCATGGCCGATCCGTTTTTCCAGCAGATGCAGCCGCTGCTGGGGCGCGGCATCAACCTGGGGAACGCTTTGGAAGCGCCGCGCGAAGGAGAGTGGGGCGTGACGATCAAGGACGAGTATTTCGACCAGATTAAGCGAGCGGGCTTTGATTCCGTGCGCCTGCCGGTTCGCTGGTCGGCACACGCCGGCACGGAGGCGCCGTACACGATCGACCCGCAGTTCTTTAGGCGGGTGGATCACGTTGTGAGTAAGGCCCTCGACAACGGGCTGGCCGTAGTGCTGAACGTGCATCACTACGAAGAGCTGTTCGAACAGCCTGATGCTAACAGCACTCGTTTTGTAGCCCTTTGGAGACAGATCGCCGACCACTACCGCGGCTACTCCCCTGCCCTGCGCTTTGAACTGCTCAATGAGCCTAACGGCAAGTTGACGGCCGAGAAATGGAATAAGCTGCTTGCCGAGGCGCTGGCGGAAGTTCGCCGTTCAAACCCAGCCCGCGACGTGGTGATCGGCCCTGTGGGGTGGAACAGCATCCAGGAACTGTCTAGTCTCGAACTGCCAATGGACGATCGGCATCTGATCGTCACAGTGCACTACTACAGTCCCTTTCACTTCACGCACCAGGGAGCCGAATGGGCCAGTCCAGAAGCGAAAAACTGGGTAGGTACGAAATGGAACGGCACCGAAGCCGAGAAGAAGGCCGTCCGCCGCGACTTCGACACGGCGATTGCCTGGGCCGTCGAGCACAAACGGCCCGTCTACCTGGGAGAGTTTGGCGCTTATCATAAAGCCGATTTGGAATCCCGAGCTCGTTGGACGCGGTTCGTCGCTGACGAAGCCCGCAAGCGCAAGATGGGTTTCGCTTATTGGGAGTTCTGCTCCGGCTTTGGGGCGTACGACGCGGCAACCGGGCAGTGGATCGAATCGTTGCGAGATGTTTTGCTACCTGCGCGGCCCAAGTGACACGATGCGACACCGCAGTTCAACACTCCTGCTGCGAGTGCTGGTTTTGCTGACGGTGCTGTTAATCGTCAAGGTGACCATTAGCGTCGTGATAGGATACCGCAACTATTTTCCCGCCAACTTCGAGTCCGATTTCTTGCGTGGGCGGGAGCCTTACTACTGGGGCGCCTATCGCTGGGCATTCTATGCCCATCTTGCTTCCGGTCCCGCGTCGCTGATCCTGGGGACGTTGCTGATTGGCGATTGGCTGCGCAGAGCCGCGCCCCAATGGCACCGCCGACTGGGACGCGTGCAAGGCGTGTTGGTCTTGCTGCTGGTCGTCCCCAGTGGGCTCTGGATGGCGTACTATGCGCAGACGGGGGCTGTCGCGGGTGTGGGTCTTGGATCTCTGGCGATCGCTACGGCCGTATGCATTGCGCTAGGGTGGCGCGCGGCGGTGCGGCGGCAGTTCGTCGTACATCGACGCTGGATGACGCGCACGTTCATTCTCCTATGCTCGGCCGTTGTGATACGGATGATCGGCGGCCTGGCAACTGTGACCCACTTCGATGCCACATGGGTTTATCCGCTCTCCGCCTGGGCAAGTTGGCTGGTGCCGCTGCTGGTATTTGACGTGATCCGGGTGCTCAAGTCTTCGCCGTTGCCCGCCGCCCTATAACGACGCCCAGTCCGGCCAGACCGAGGGCGAACATTGCCAGTGTTCCTGGCTCAGGAACGGTCGCGGTATCAAACGGTGCGACATCGGAAATCATGATCTCGTCCCAGTCGCCAGTCACTCTCAAATTCTGAATCATGACAAAAGCCAAATCCCCAATATCCGTCGTCTGCAACATTGCATCCGGAGATGCGGGCAGTGTCAGTCCTGGATTGACGTATAAGGAAACTCGGTCGGGGTTCGTGTTGCCCGTAAAATCAAGACGAACCACCAACTTGACGACGCTTCCAGCCGAGACGGGCTTAGAACTCAACGCCTCATTAGAATAGAACGGCGACCCTAACAACCAAGTCTGTGTGTTGCTGCGAAAACCGGCCGTGAAGCCATCGAAACCGCCTGTGGCGGTGCCGTCGATCGCGAAAAATATTCCGTCCCCGGAATTCGCTGTGTGAATGGTGATGGGGTTAACCAAAACGGACGCCCACAAAGTGATGCCTCCCAACGGTCCGCTCCCCGCGCCCGCACTATCTCCGGCGACACTAAGGTTGCGCATGGGCTCTCCTGGAAAAACATTGCCTACTCCCACTTTATTGCCCGTCGATGGTCCGCCGAACTGCGCTGCAGGATAGGCCAGGCTTCCACTGGAAATGGAAAAGGGGGCCGTCGTGGTCCAAGCGCCGGACCAACCCGAACCGCCGTTGAGTCCATTCAAGTTGCTCCCGGCGGTGTAATTGAACGGTTCCGTGACGGTGACGGCGGCAAGATGAGCGGGCACCGTCGTGCTCACGACCATCAGCACGGACAAAGTCAACATGCACAGTTTCATCAGCGTTCTCCTCGAGTAGGAAGACGGGATTAAGATTAGATTTAGATGCATAAACGCCGCAGGCCTATTCGATCGCACCGGCACAAAGCAGATGCAAAGAAAAAGGCGGCGGCGTTTTTCGGGTCACTCAGGATTTGATGCCGAAGGATATATCAGGGCCGATGGGCAAGACAGGCTGCAGCCTTGCCCTGATCGGCGCACATTTGCTTATAGCGAAGGACGCGCCAGAATACTTGCCGGTTTTCGCCAAATCCAACCAGGCGGACGTGCTCAAATCGAGTTACGCTTTTTCGCCACACTTGGCAGATCGCCCTCGGCCTATCGATGCTCCGCCATCCACCGACTGCCATATTTTCGTCAGCAACGAGCCCGCCGTTTCTTCCAGGCCAGCAATCCTAATCCTCCCAGGCCCAGAGCGGCCAACCCGAGTGTACCTGGCTCGGGAACGCTAGCCTCTTGAGTGAAGAACAAATATCCATGCCCTCCCAAGCCGTCTCCGCCGGTGACGAAATCGTCGATGTAGACGCCAGTGGTTCCGTTGTAGCGGTGAACCTGGCCGTTGTGCATGAGATAGAAGTTGCCATCCGGCCCAAAGACGCCATCCGCTGAGTTAACGACATTGTCGGGACTGCCGCTAATAAAATTATCGAGAAATGCACCTGTGACGCCGTTGTAACGATGGATCGCGTTAGGATTGTTATTTTGGTCTATCACGTACAAGTTTCCGTCAGGACCAAATAACAGGCTGCTAGGCTCCACAAGGCCGCCCGATCCAGAGGTTACGAAGCTGCTGATGAAGGCTCCGGTCGTGCCGTTGAACTTGGCCACGCTGCCGTCACCGCGATTGCCTACGTAGAGGTTGCCATCTGGCCCCCAGGCGAGTCCTTCCGGATTGGACAAGTTCGTGGTCACGAAAGCTCCAATAGGGGCACCGGTCGTGGCATCGAATCGCCATACTTCATTGGTGGAAAAGTCCGTGGCGTACAAATTCCCATCGGGCCCGTATTCGAATTCGAACGCGCCAAAACCATCGCCTGGGAGCGTGAGAAAGTGGCCGATGTAAGCGCCGGTCGTACCGTCATATTTCTTGATCCCTTGATCGGGCCCGCTCAGCCAACTGCTGACATAGAGATTGCCGTCCGGCCCAATTTTGAGGTCCGTGGGAAAATTGAGGCCCCCGCTGTTGGGAGCGACAATCGTCGCGATAAAGGCCCCTGTCGTCGAATCATACTTGTTGACAGAGTTATTGGCCGGGCTGCCGACGTACAATGCTCCACCAACGGCTGGGGCAACGCTAAAGCAGGTTGATACGACGATGAATGTGGCGCAAGCCAACAGCGAAGCGCGGCGAGATGTTGTCCTGGTCATTGTCTTTTTCCTTGGAAGCGTTGATATGAAGTATTTGTAGAATTTGCGAATAACTAGTTTGCGCAAGCATCTGTCAGCAGCCGTCAATGGCGTGCACGCCGCGCCTTCCATGCCGTGGCGGCTACGCTGGCCAGGCCCAGAGCGGCCAAACCCAACGTGCTGGGCTCAGGCACGGCTTCTTCCTGCGGCGTGATCGCCAACCACACGCCGCTATCTAGGCCGCCGGTACCGCTGACCAAGGGGCCAATGTAGCTACCGCTGGCGTCATAGCGCTCGATAGTCCCGTACTTGGCGACAAGATAATCGCCGTTCTCGTCAAATAGTCCGTCGGTCGAGTTGGTAATGGCCGGGCCACCCGCGGTAAAGCCAACCAAGTAGGCGCCCAATCCGCTATACCTTTTCACTACATCAATCGGATTGCTGCAATCAACGACATACAGATTTCCGTCGGCGCCAAAGCGCAGACTGCTCGCTTCAACCAAGCCGCTATCGGTGTTGTTGGCTTGGCCGAAGCTTCCTTCTGGCGCACCGGTCACTGCGTTATAACTGAGCACTCCCGCGGTGCTTCTCCACCCTACGAGCAGATGCAGTCCATCGGGTGTGAAAGTGAGACCTTCGGCTTGGGCAGGACCTCCACTAACGAACACACCGAGTGAAGCGCCCGTTGTCCCGTCGTATTTCTGCACTCTGTTGTTCGGATAGTCCGAGACATAAAGATTCCCATCGGGGCCCCACGCAAACTGGTAGACCTGGCCCAGTCCGTTACTGCCGGCGGGAACAAACGCGTCGATCAGCGCGCCCGTCGTACCGTTGAAGCGAACGATGCTTCCCGGATCGCTGTCGCCTGGGCGATAGTTGCCAACATACAGATTGCCATCGGGCCCAAAAGCCAGCGCCCTGGGCCGATCCAGGCCGCCGGAACCGGGTGCGACGAACTCGCCGGAGCCCACGGGAACTCCGCCGGCGGTATAGCGCCTCACCGAGCTATCGCCCTCGTTGGTGACAAACAGGTCTGCGTGCGCAATGGCCAGACTGAAAGACGATACGACGACGAATGTTGTGGCGCAAATCAGTGAACGTAACATAGTCATTGGCTCCCTTCAAAAAATGTGTAGGTAGAGAAACGTGAGAACACTCCGTCGTGCTATGACATAAGAGTGAACGACGTGAAATCAGCAGCTTGACTCCAGGGTCAAAGGAGGGGCCATTTGGCGCCGATACGCGCGCGGTGAGACTCCCAATGCCTCTTGAAAGTGGTTCTCCATGCGATTGGGACTCGAATAGCCGACCATCGCGGCCACTTGTGTCACCGGCAAATCCGGTCGCGAGCTAAGCCACTGGCGGGCACACGTAAGCCGCACGTGCCGAATCACCTCCACCACAGTGCACCCCAGTTGCTGCTGAAACCAGCGATTGAGGCTGCGCTGCGACACGCCTACTTGGCTGGCTAGCTGAGGTACGCGCAGAGGCTGCCCAATACCCGCATGAATTTTGTGCAAAGCGTCCACGACGATAGGATCGAGCGGTTCGCCATAATTACCGCCACGCTCCGTGTGATGTCCCCTGCCTCGCGCAGCATGGAGGGCACCCAATTCCAAGTCGCGCCACCCGCGCAACTGCAGTCTCTGCCCCACAGACTGCGTTTGAGCCAGGCGAATCATCATGGCGACACCCCGTCTGTTTCCAGCGGAATCGCCAGCAGTCGCACATTATCAATGTCGAGATACTTGTTGCGCGTGTTCTTCGCCATGGAGATGCGAATTCCCAGCGGCCTGCCCGCGGGCACGTCGGCGCCGGTGGTAAACGTGTAGTTGACATCCGTGAATGTGCCGTGAGCCTGGCCACCAGCCATCGCGTTGAGCGCATCAAAGTCTCCCTGAACTCCGGCCCCCAGACGCTCTCCTCCCGCCAGCAATTCGATGTAATAGCCGCCGAAGTCGCGCGTGTTGAGCGCCTTTCCCAAATTGCGAACTCCGATCGCGATCGTCAGCACATACTTGGTGTTGGGCTGCACGGTTGCTGCCAGAGTTTGCGACAGAGAAGGTGCCACACGCCCCCAATACATGAACCCGACTTGCGGTCCTGACATTTTTCCCAAGACGCCCGTTCCGGGCGGTTCGTCGGAACCCCGATAATAAGCGTTGCCATCGTCACTGGCGGTCGTGGCTTCGCAAGGATCGAAGACTTGCGCAATTCCTTTGCTTTCCCAGCCACTGGGCACTGCGCCAAGCTTTCCGTTTCCGATGGGTGTCCCCATTTCAAAATCGTGATTGACGATCGGTATGGCCACCGGCATCGCCCGCACAAAGCGCTGCGGATCGGCCGTGAGTGGCTCGACCGATTTATTTTCCGGATTGATGACAATGCCGGCGCCTGAAGCGATTGTGCGCGGCTTGGAAGACTCAAACGCCGCCGCGACTTCCACTTCGCCCCGAAACACATGGACTTCCGTAACGGCCTCCAACGACTCCTCCACTTTTCCCTTTTCCCTTTTCCCTTTTCCCTTCACAACGACGCCGAACTCGGTTCCCAAATCGGTCAGCGTTCCTGCGGGCGTGATGATCTTAAACCCGTGTGCAGATGCTGGCGCGCGGGCCGTGAGCTGCCCGACATCCAGTCGGCAACTATTGCGATCTGCGATTTGGAAATCGGCCGGACCTTGAATGACCGCGTTGGCCTGACTGTCGAAGCGGATTTCGACAAACCCGCTGCGCAGTTTGAGCGGTTGGCCGGCACTCAAGGCGGCGCCGGCCGGCGCGAAACCCGGCTCCCAGTCAGCCAATGTGGAGCGCGCAACCACGGCGGGTGAAGCCGAATGCGCCGTTGATCCGCCGACACCGGGAACGCCGGCGGACTTTGGCCAGAATAACAGTGCACTCACGCCAAGTGCGACGACCACGCCGAACGCCGCCAAGGTGATCGGATTGAGCACTACGGCAACCGAGGATCGCAGAAACGGAACTGGCGCCGGCTTGGCAACCTCGCGCCGGCGTGCCTGCAGCGAGTCACTTTCGGCTGCTGTCAGTTGCGTTTCGGCTGCCATGTTAGAGGCCGGTTGGCTGGCCTTGGCAGCGTCTGCCCATAGGTTAAGACTCAGCGCGCCTTCCAAATACAAAATGTAGAGATGCCGCGCCTCGCTGCTTTCACGCAGCAGTTGGTCCAGCCTGGCCGCGTCGTCGGCTGAGATCTCGCCTTCCAGCGAAGCGGTTACGAGTCGGTGGATCTCGGCGAACAGGTCGTCATGATTGTCGGCCGAGTGTGTCATCTGCGGTTGCCCTCCCGCAAGCGCTCTTCAACGCATTGAAAGAGCTTGCGCCGCAACCGTTCGAGCGACTTATAGAGGGCGTCAGGTGTTTGGCTCAATTCCTTGGCCAAATCCCTGATCTTGGCTCCCGACGCATAGCAGCGCTGCAGCAGGTCGCGGCTGGCGCGGCCCAGTGACGCCAGGCATTCCTCCAGCGCTGCCCGCCGCGGTTCCACTCCGTCGGCCAGCGCCGAAAGGTCTTCCGCCACGGCACTCAGCGCTTCGTCGCTCAGCTGCGTGGGCTTGCGCGCCGTCTGCTTGCGGTGCGTCAACACCATGTAGCGTGCCACGGTGCGCGACCAGGCGCCAAAGTCGTCGGGCGGATTGTTGAAATCGAACTGCTGCCAGAGCCGCAGTTTGGTTTCCTGCAACACCTCTTCGGCATCGGCCCAATGAGGCACCAGCGCCAGGATACAGACCGTCAGCCGCCGTTCGTGCAGCGCCAACAGCCGCACAAACTCTTGCGATCGCGGATCGTGCGATTGAGATTCCTGATTCATCCGCCGAGTCCCGGGCTGGCCAGGTCCTGTACCTCAGGAGGCGCAAGGCTGAACATTCTGACGCCAGCCTTTTGGGGAAAAACCGGCGTGGACTCGAACTCCGAATGATAACTCATTGTGACGTAGTGCTTTACGACTCGTAGCTAAAGTGGCATGTTCCTATGGTTGTTGCTCGTTATCACCTTGCGCAAGGCCCGCCAGAATCGACCAACAGCAGTGGACATCGCCTCATTTCCATTCAATGCTCCGGCGATGCAAGGTCGCCGGTGGTGACAGTGTTCACGGGGGGCCCCCAAGTGTGAACATGCTGATGACACAACGACTTACGACGTCTGTTCACGGGCTGTTCACGGCACTGTTCACACCTGCGTTCACGCGACAATTTTCGATTCTGGATCACCGCTCGCTAACCCCTAGCCCCCGGCCTCTGATCCCTTCCCCCGCGTCTCTGTCAACTTGCGTCCACCGCCGAAAAATATTTTTCCGCAACGGCTTGCTCGCCAATTGGTTGCTGCGCTTGTGAACAGTCTGTGAACGGTTTGTCCACGGGGCTGTCCACGGCGTGTCCACGTCCCTTGGAGTCCGGCCTTCAGGCTGCTTTTCCCCAGACATGGTTAGCTCGTTGCTTTGTTCCGTGAGTTGGTGCTCTATTTCGACGCAAAGGCGCAAAGACGCCAAGACGCGCAAAGTTGGGAACACTGATAATCGCTCATCTCCACTCATCCGATCAGCGGAAATGAGTGGTTATAAGTGTTCCGTCCCTTTTTCGTGTTTTCGTACCCTTCGTGTTTTCGTGATTCCCTTGGCGCGCGGCACGTCTCTTCGCGCCGAGGTCTTTGCACCTTGGCGTCGAGCATTTTGTCGGCCTGTCATTAGCTCCCGCCGGGTGGCCAATTTCAATACAAATACCGCAGGCTTTTCAAAATACGTATAAATATATTTGCACATTTCTTGCGGGGTGGCCAAAACAGGCTCTTCGACGCCGGCCGATCGTGAGCTGGGAAGCAAGAGTAGAGGTGGATTACAATGGCAAACCTTGCATGAATGCCGGGCCTGAAAGCTGCCAATGGCCGCCGGCGTCCCTCAACGCGGTTCGCTACAATGAGGCGAAGCCATTCCGCCGTCATGCCGAGACTGGCTTCCCGTCGTCCGCTGCCTCAGCCAAGTTCAAATCCTGTTGCCTCGACTTGATGAGACAAGAAGCCCTTCGGCCACCATGTCGAAGGGCTTTCTCATTTCCGGGACAAGAGTTACGCCGTCGAGCTTTAGGTTCAATCAGACGATTTCAAGCAGTTGACGCTTTTCGAGCGTGTCGGACGCAACCCATTTCTCCCCCAGGGCTTGCGAAAGTTCAAACACTCGCACCGCCAGGTCAGCGCGCTCGGATTGCTGCCGGCCTTGTCCTTCGAGCCGCAGCACCAATCGCCCTTCCTGGCCCTTTAGCTCTTCGCTCTTGCTGCGAAACGTCTCGGGCGTGATTTCGTCCATGAGTCGCAACGTAAGCAGCCGCTCGGCCTGCTGACGAACTTGCGCGAGTTGCTTCGCGATACGCTCCGACTCTTCGCGCGCCTCTGCTTGCACGTCCTGGCCGCGCGCCCGCAGCACGTCGACGATCCAACCCCGCACCGATTCGTCTTCGATGCGCATCTTGGCGAACAGTGCCAGCATTTGGCCGTCGAAGTCAGCCTCGCGCACGCGGACCCGCGGGTGATCGGCCTTGTTGTACCTGGCACAGCGGTAATACCGATGTTCGCGCGGCCCTGTCGCGGTCTGCTTGGTCTTGATCTCCACAACCACCGGCCGGCCGCAGTGACCGCAACGAACCACGCCAGCGCCGTAGGTCGATTCGTGCGACTGGTATGCCTTCTTGCCGAGCAAGCCTTGGACCCGCTCGAAGGTCGCCCGCTCCACCAGCGGCTCTTGTTTCCCTGGATACCATCGGCCGCGGTAAAAGACTTCCCCGACGTAACTTCGATCTCGCAGAATCGAATAGACCTTGCTGCGAGCGAAGGCCGGTTGCCCCGGCAGATATTCCACGCCGTCGGCCAGGAGCCTCTCGACCAGGCTATCGAGCGTATGGCCTTGATGCGCGTACAGCTCGAAGATACGGCGCACGTGGCCCCTTGCTTCGCGTCGATATCAATGACCCCACGCCCCTCGCGGCGCACGTTCTTGTAGCCATAGGGCGCCTTGCAGACGAACAGCCCGCTTTGTGCACGTCGCGCGAGGCCTTCGCGCACGTCGACGCTTTGTTGCTCTGTGTAGAATGAAGCCATATTGGCCAGGATGCGTCGCTGCATGCGGCCAGCAGGAGTGTTCTCGGTTGGCTGTGCGACGTAGATCACCGGCACGCCGCACTCGATTTCGAGCCGTTCCAGTTCGACATAGTCAAACAGATTCCGCGCGGCTCGGTCGACTTTGTAGAACAGCACGCCATCCAATTTGGTCGCATGCTCCCTGGCATATGCCAGGAGACTACGAAACTCCGCTCGCTGTTCGCGCTTGCTGGCGGTTTCCGCCACCCGGTAGAACTGGACGATCTGCCCTTGCTGTCGCTCTGCGAAACGCTCCAGGGCTTCTTCCTGGACGTCGAGCGAAAAACCCTCTCGCTCTTGCTCACGGCTGGAAACACGCGCCAACGCTACGAAACGTTTCATGGCTCACACTCCCCCAGATGATCGATGAGACGGCCGAAGTTTTGGAGTATGTCGATCGCTTCGTTGATCGTCAACGGACGGCCATAGTGTGGCTGCCAGGTCTCTACCGTGCGGCGCACCAATTCTGTGGAGATCCACGCAGGGCAGCCCGGAGGCAGAAGAGGCGAATCTGGCGGGAGACGGCCGATCATGACGGCTTCTCCTCGATTCGCTTCGAGAGCAGCAGTTCGTCCCCTTCACGCAGATCGAATCGCGGGCAACTCGCCTCAATGCCCAGCACTTGCCGGACTTCTTCAAAGGCCAGGTTGACGTTCTTAACGAACGAGACCCGACCATCGACGAGCTCGCCATCGGGCAGCATGACCTGCGGAACGGCGAAGATCGTTGATTTTGTGGCACACGCGGCCACACGTTCACGGATCGTGGCACCGTTCGACTTTCCAGTGGCGCAGGCAGCCTTGTCATTTTTCTTTTTCTCTTTTTTCTTTTTTGTTTTCTTACGGGACGGTCTCTCAGGAGGTCGGCACTCCGGGCAGGAGCACTTCGGATCGTGGCCGGCCGTTCGCGGAAAAAATTGCCGGCTGTGGTGGTAGCGCGGCATACGGCCGACGCGATCCATCACCCAGTTCGGGTAACCGTGCGCGGGGAACTTTGTGAGGTATTTCGAGGCATAGAACCCGGCCGACCGCTTATTACGCCGGACCGTGAACCGCACGCTGCCAAAGGCAGGCGCTCGACCCTTGTAGTTTTCCGCCGTTACAGCCTCTGATAGTGGCGGTGCCCATTCCGGTCGAAAGCGACTCCAGATTTCTACGACCTCACCATAAGGAATCCTGGTCGCATCGAGCAGCAGGTGCCAGTGCGCAAATTCCGTGCGCTGTTGGAACTCGACGACCCAGAAATACGCCCTGGAGTGGACATGCTTGCGGCGACGCAGTGCGCGGACCAGGTGGTAAAAGCATCGGCTGTCCATCACGTACAGCCAGGCCTGCTCCGGCGATTCGAACAATCCCGGGTCCACTGTCAACGTCAAACCGAAGACGTTGGTAAAGCTCTCCAGCCGTTGCAGGAGCTTCTTTCGCAGTTTGCGCCCCATCCACGGCGCACAATGGGGGCAGTACCACTTGCGACAACCGCAGGGACAAATTCGCTTGACGTGGCCAATGATTCGGCCGACGTCCCGTGTTGGCGCTTGGGTGGGGTCCTCAGACGCACGGTCACAATAATGCCGAAGAGATTGAAATAAGGGCACCGCCGAAGCGGCGGTGCCGGCGGGGCGGTGCTCGCTGCCGGGCGCTGCGCTCCGGCCCGCCGGCCCCGCCGCTGCTGACGGGGAACTTCCCTTCGCAACTCGGCTCAGAGTGTGCGACGGCTCGGCCCAGAGGGCTTGCTGGCCTTTAGGTGAGGGCTTCGACCGTTTGCGACGCGCAAAGACGGCCGGCGCGGGCTTGATGCCAGCACTTTTCGGCGGTTGCGACTTCTTGCTTCTCATGGAAGCAGAAGATCGCCCGCCTACGCTTGATACGCCCCGCCATTATGGGGCGCGAAATTTGTCCCAGTTTCCCAAAGCTGGCCACTGCTTGGTGTTACGCCGAACACGCTTACGAAATGCTTCGGGCTCTTGGTCTTTGTAATCGGGGTCGGTCTCCCCTTGTACAGTGTCGAACGCAACTGCATCGAAAAGCTTCCGAATGGCGGGCGCCGTCAGAGCGCAGCCGTGCGACTTCCGCTTCTGTCTCTTACGCTCGCGCCGAATCCACGCTTGCACTTCGGCAAGACGTCCCGGCAGCGCACATCGCGGCAACACCTCGAATAACAGTTCTCCCTTTAGAATCGCTTCCCATCCGTGCGACCACTTGTAGAGAAGTCCGGCCAGCGAGAATTTCAAGTCTTCCAGCGTGATCGTCTTCGTCCGGCCGTCGGCTTTTGCTTGCATCAGGAGCCGGTAGCGATCAGGATCTGTTTTCTGCAGCCGAAATAATCGGTCGGCCACTCGCGGCTCTGTCTCTATGATGGGGTCCAGCCGCAACAGCTTCTCCAATACTTCGAAATCTCCCCGCCATCCCTTTACAAGAAGCGCTGCCGGCCAGCACCCGTTTTCCAGAAAACACGGCGCAGCCACGGAAAGAAAAAACACGGGTTCCGGCTTCTCAAACCATTCAGCGGCGTTGTCGGGGACCTCACGCTCCTCACCTTACAGTTGCTTTTCAACGTCGCGCACGTGTGCTCGGTAAATCAGATTGCAATATCGTTCGCCAAGCTTGCGACTTCGCTCGTCGCGAGGCAAGTTTCGCAGCTCGGCCCGCAATACGCGTTTCCAGCACATTGGGATCCTAAGCTTAGAATTCCACGTGGACAAGTTGTCGCGG
>JADMIO011081422.1_pt1 | contig 73856 bp, 64 predicted proteins | sample 8958161 | NCBI WGS metagenome assembly JADMIO01 (sample SAMN16585339, study PRJNA669376) | soil metagenome | isolation source: Crop rotation soil | place: USA: Cullars Rotation, Alabama | collected 2011
GCCGCGACTTCAAGTCACGTGAATTCCAAGCTTCGGATCCCACTGTGCTGGAAAGGCGAGGTCTGGCACTCGGACCTTTCCTGCACGCCGGAGCCGCCGATGGGCTCGATCCTCTACATGCAGCAGACGCCCGAGTCGGGCGGCGATACCTGCTTCGCCAACATGTATCTCGCTTATGAGAGCCTATCGGAGCCGATCAAGCACCTGTGCGAGGGCCTGACGTCGCTGCACACCTCCGCGCATGTCTTCTCGCGCTCAGCCTACGGTCGTGGCGACAAGACCTTCCCCGAGGCCGTGCATCCCGTGGTGCGCACGCACCCCGTCACCAGGCGCAAATGCCTGTTCGTCAACCGCGGCTTCACCACGCGCATCCAGGAGCTAAAGAAAAACGAGAGCGACGCACTGCTCGAGATGCTGCTGCGCCATGTCGAAACACCGGAATTCCAGTGTCGCTTTCGCTGGCGGCGCAATTCGGTGGCGTTCTGGGACAATCGCGCCGCGCTGCATCGCGCGACGTTCGACTATCACCCGGCGGTGCGGCATGCCCACCGGGTGACGATAAAGGGCGACAAGCCTTTTTAGCTATTCAGCGGCCAGCGACTTCTGCACGAACTTCTTGGCGTCGAAGTCCTCGGCGACCTTGAGGTCGTTGCCGATCAGCTTCTCGATGTCGATCTTGGCGTATTCCATCACGCCCATGTCGCCCAGCGCCTTCTGCACCTTCGGCCCGAACAAGCCGATCTCCTTAAGGATCGGCACGATGCGGGTGAAGAGGCGCGTGCGGAACGCCTGCATGGCGCCCGAGTTGTGGGCGTACTCCATCAGCTTGTCGACCGGCAGGCCGGAGCGCGTCCAGACCTCGCCCTGGTTGAAGCGGTCGCGCATGAAGTAGAGCGCCTCGACGGTGAACTCCTCGCGCTCGGCGCGCTCGGCATCGGAGAGGTGCGGGTAGTACTCGCGCAGCGCCATGCGGCCGAACGTGACGTGACGCGCCTCGTCCTGCATGACGTAGGCGTTCACCGAGGCGGCGAGATTGTTCTTGGCCTGGTCACGGATGCGCTGGAAGGCTGCCAGTGCGAGACCTTCGATCAGCACCTGCATGCCGAGATAGGTCATGTCCCAGCGGCGATCGCTCAGCGTCTGCTCGAGCAGCTTCTTGAGCGACTCAGTGATCGGATAGGCCGCCTTGAACTTCTCGTGGATCAGCCGCTTGTAGCTCTCGACGTGGCGGGCTTCGTCCATCACCTGGGTGGCGGCATAGAACTTGGCGTTCATGTCGGGCACGGTGTTGACGATCTTGGCGGTCGCGATCAGCGCGCCCTGCTCGCCATGCATGAACTGGCAGATCGAGTGGCACTGCAGGTTGAAGCGCAGCCAGTTGCGCTCCTTCTCCGTCATCTTCTGCCAGATCTCCGAGCCGTAGATCGGGATCGACTCGTCGGCCATGCCCATGGGGTTGTCGGGATCGAGCTCCTGCGTCCAATCGATGCGCGTGGAGGTATCCCACTGCTGTTGCTTCCCCTTCTCGTAGAGGTTCAGCAGGTCCGACGAGCCTTCGTCGTATTCCCAGTTGAAGTGGATCTCAGTCGCGCCGTCGAACTTCCAGTCCGTGATTTCGACCGGCAACTCGTAGATTTTTTTGGTCGTCATGGGCTATTGCTCCTAGCGCAGTGCTGTGCCCCATTGGGGCCGGAGCGGGAAAGTGACGCTCCGTTCATTTTTTCTCGGCGAACCTATCACACTCTGGTAGGGGAGTCCCCGGGGAAATCGCAGGTCGTGTGAACGTGGATTTATCAATGGCTTATCATCAGTTGCGCATCGCCAAGATCGTCCAAGAAACCCCCGACGCCCGTTCCTTCGTGCTCGAAGTGCCGGCCGATCTGGCCGACAAGTTCAAGTATCGCGCCGGTCAGTTCCTGACCTTCCAGGTGCCGCACGATCAGGGCGCGTTCAATCGTTGCTACTCGCTGTCGAGCGCGCCCGAGACCGATGGCATGCATCTCAAGGTCACCGTGAAACGCGTGACGGGCGGCAAAGGCTCCAACTGGTTCAACGATGCGCTGAAGGAAGGTGGCTCGCTGCACGTCATGCCGCCGGCCGGCCGCTTCGTGCTGAAGGAGAGCGCGGCGCCGCTGCTGCTGTTCGGCGGCGGCTCAGGCATCACGCCCATGATGTCGCTCATCAAATCGGCGCTGAAGTCGGGCAGCCGCAAGATCCGGCTGTTCTATGCCAACCGCGACAAGCCCTCGGTCATCTTCGACAACGAGCTCTTGACCCTGATCGCCAATAGCGGCGGCCGGCTCGAGGTCATCCATCATCTCGACAAGGAGCAGGGCCTCACCACGCGCGAGGAGATCCTCGCCGCCCTGAAGGGTTTCGAGAATGCCGAGGCCTATCTCTGCGGCCCCGGCCCGTTCATGACCCTGGTCGAGCACACGCTCACCGACGCGGGCATGCCGCGCGACAAGGTGCTGGTCGAGCGCTTCGAGGCGTCGGGCAATGCCGACGTGCCGATGCCCGAGGCCGACGCGGGCGAGGTGATCCCGAGCGAGATCACCATCCATTTCGAGAACAAGATGCACAAGGTGCCCTACAAGAAGGGCCAGACCATCCTCGAAGCCGCGCGCGCCGCGGGTCTCAACCCGCTCTCGTCCTGCGAGGAAGGCTTCTGCGCCTCGTGCGCGGCCAAGAAGATCAAGGGCAAGGTCGTGCTGGCGAAGAACGACATCTACACCGAAGACGACCTTGCCAATAACTGGATCCTGACCTGCCAGGGCCACTGCTTCGGCCCCGAGGTCGAGATCACTTATGACGTGGTCTAACTAACCAGCCGACTTACATCGGCGGCATCAAGCCGTCCTTGCCGTAGGTCACGCGCTGCGTCGACCAGTTGCCGTCGCTGCCCTTGGTCGCAGCGAAGATGATCACCTTGGTACCGGCCTTCACCTCTGCCGGATTGCCCGGGACCATGCGCACGATCGAGGTCTGCGGCGTCACGATCACCTTCTGCTCGCCGCCCTTGTACTTCACGGTGACGAGCTCGCCGTTGGTGTTGGTGACGACGGCATCGACCGTCGCATTGGTCATCAGGCTGTTGGGCTGCTGGTCCCACGCGCGATGGCCTTCGGCGGCGCCACGTGCGGCTTCCGGGAAGAAGTGCACGGCCACGGCCTTGAGCGTGCCGTCGGGCTGCGGCAGCGACGTCACGCCGATATATGAGTTGGGCTTGATGTCGGCGAGGTTCGCCTTCTCGAGCGCGGTGTAGACCGGCTTGTCGCCGGTCACGGCGATCTTCATCTCGGCGCCGTCACGCGACTTCACCGTCAGGGTGGTACCATCGACCTTCTCGACCGTGCCGCGCACGCGCATGGTCTCCTGGGCGAAGCTGGAACCGGCACAAAGTACAACCGCAGCAGCGGTAATCAGCACACGACGCAGCATGAGCGAGTCTCCCTTAATTTCGTTCAGGGAGCGACGCTAGCCCACTCGCGCTTCAAGGGCAGTTCACGTGCCGGTGAGCCGTGTCATCCCGAGTGAAACGAGGGATCCTTCTGGTTCCGAAAGATCCCTCGCAAGGGCTCGGGATGACAGCCACGGGCTGTCATTCGGCCGCGATCGACTTATCGACGAACATCTTCTTGTCGAAGTCGTCGGCCACCTTGCCGTCGTTGGCGAGCTGCTCGGAGACGTTGATCTCGGCGTATTCCATGACGCCCATGTCGGCGAACGCCTTGCACACCCGGGGCCCCCACAGGCCGATATCCTTGACCGTCGGCACGACCCGGCTGAATAGCCGGCCGCGGAAGGAATTCATCTGCTTGGAGTTGTAGTGGATGTCGTCGAGCATCTGCTTGGGTAATCCGAGCCGCTCCCACACCTCCGCCTGGTTGAAGCGGTCGCGCATGAAATGAAGCGCCTCGACCGCGAACTCCTCGCGTTCGTCGCGCTCGGCGTCGGAGAGCTGCGGGTAGTATTCGCGCAGCGCCAGCCGGCCGAAGGAGACATGGCGAGACTCGTCCTGCATGACGTAGGCGTTGACCGCGCCGGCCAGCGTGTTGCCCGACTTGTCGCGGATCGATTGGAAGGCTGCGAGCGCCAGGCCTTCGATCAGCACCTGCATGCCAAGATAGGTCATGTCCCAGCGCCGGTCGGTCAGCGTCTGCTCAAGCAGGGTCTTCAGCGCCTTGTTGATCGGGTAGGCCAGCTTGAACTTCTCGTGCAGGAGCCGCTTGTAGGCCTCGACATGGCGCGCCTCGTCCATGACCTGCGTGGCGGCATAGAACTTGGCATTCATGTCCGGCACGGTGGCGACGATCTTCGAGGTCGCGATCAGCGCGCCCTGCTCGCCATGCATGAACTGGCTGATCGAGTTGGCCTGCAGCTCGCGGCGCAGCCACGCCTTCTCCTTGTCCGTCATCTTGCGCCAGACATCGGTGTCGTAGATCGAGATGGCCTCGTCCTTGAGCTCCATCGGATTGTCCGGATTGAGCTCGAGCGACCAGTCGAGTCGCGTGCTGGCATCCCACTGCTGCTTCTTGCCCTTCTCGTAGAGCTCGAGCAGCGAGTCCGAGCCGTCGTCGTACTCCCAGTTGAACTGGATCTCGGTCTGGCCGTCGAACTTCCAGTCGGTGACGTCGACCGGCAGCGAGTAGATGCGTTGGGTGGACATCGCGTCCTCCTTCAGGGCTGCAGCCGATAGCCGCCGCGGTCGGTGATCAGGATCTGGGCCTGCGCGGGGTCCTTCTCGATCTTCTGGCGCAGGCGATAGATGTGCGTCTCGAGCGTGTGCGTGGTGACGCCGGCGTTGTAGCCCCACACCTCGTTCAGCAGCACGTCGCGCGCCACCGGACGATCGCCGGCGCGGAACAGGTATTTCAGGATCGAGGCTTCCTTGTCGGTGAGTCGCACCTTCTTCTTGCCGCCCTTCTCCAGCAGCACCTTGCCCGCCGGATGGAACTCGTAAGGCCCGATCGTCATCACCGCGTCTTCGCTCCGCTCATGCTGGCGCAGATGCGCGCGCAGGCGGGCGAGCAGCACGTTGATGCGGAACGGCTTGGTGACGTAGTCGTTGGCGCCCGACTCGAGTCCGAGGATCGTGTCGGCGTCGGAGTCGGCTGCGGTGAGCATGATCACCGGCGCACGCACGCCCTGGCGACGCATCAGCTTGCAGAGCTCGCGGCCATCCATGTCGGGCAGGCCGATGTCGAGGAGGACCGCGTCGTAGTGCGCTTGCTTGGCCTTCTCGAGACCCTCGGCGGCGGTGCCGACCTGAATCGTGGTGAAGCCGTCATAGAGGTCGAGCTGTTCGGCCAGAACGGAACGCAGCGCCTGATCGTCATCGACCAGCAAAATCTTCTTGCCGCGATTGTTGTTGGTGGCTGCAGCGCCCCCGGCGCTCGCTGAGACGTTCATATATCTACTTTAAGCTCCGGCATGGTAAAGAGAAAGGCATGGTTCCCGGTCAGGTACATTCCCCAACGGCCTCAGCGCAAGCTGCGGTTGAGCGGGCCATGGCGGAATTAAGGCGGGGCGGCATCGTCGTGCTGCGCGACGGCAGCGACGGCAGCGGCGGCCTGGTGATCGCCGCCGAGTCCTGTAGCGCACGCGCCCTGCAGCGCCTGCAGGGACTGGCGCAGGACGCGCCGGTGCTGGTGACGACGCGCCGCCGGGCCGAGGCCATCGGCATGGAGATCCCGCCGCACATCGCGGGCGGCATGGGCGAGATCAACAAGCCGATCACGTTGGATTTGCCGGAAGGCGTGCCGGTCGACATCATCCTGCGGCCGCACGAGGCCGAGGGCGCCGGCCGCCACGTGGCGCTGCGTCATCTCTCGCGCCCGATCGCGAGCCACGCGCCGCGCATCGCCGAGACCGCGATCGAACTGGCAAAGCTCTCGCGTCTCTTGCCCGCCGTGGCGCTGGGGCCGCTCAGCAGCGATCCCGGCAACAAGCGGCGCGACTGGGCGCGCGAGCAGGACCTCGTCTATGTCGAGGCGGCCGACGTTCTGGCCTACGAAGAGATCTCCTCGCGCAATTTGCAGCAGGTGGCGCAGGCGCACGTGCCGCTCGAAGGCGCGGAGAATGCGCGCATCCTCGCCTGGCGTCCCAGCGACGGCGGCAAGGAGCATCTCGCCATCGTGGTCGGCGAGATCGACCCCACCGAGCCGGTGCTGATCCGGCTCCATTCCGAATGCTTCACCGGCGACCTGCTGGGCTCGCTGCGCTGCGATTGCGGCGTGCAGTTGCGCGGCGCGATCGCCGAGATCTCCAAGCAGGGCTCGGGCGTTCTTCTCTATCTTGCGCAGGAAGGCCGCGGCATCGGCCTGGTGAACAAGCTGCGTGCCTACGAACTGCAGGACGACGGCTTCGACACGATCGACGCCAACGAACAGCTGGGCTTCGACGCCGACGAGCGCATCTATGCGCCCGCCGCCACCATGCTCTCGCGCATGGGCATCAAGCGCGTGCGGCTGATGACCAACAACCCGGAGAAGATCGCGCAGCTCGCCCGCTTCGGCATCGAGGTCGTCGAGCGCGTCGCCCATGCCTTCCCGGCGAACGGCCACAACGAGAACTATCTCCGCACCAAGGCGGAGCGCGCGGGACACCTTCTCTAGAACATACGAAAACTAGCGCGCGCCCACATCGGAACGACGAACGGCCTGTTGTAGGCTCCCGGGATGCGAGTTGGCGTCCCCACCGAGATCAAAGATCACGAGGACCGTGTCGGCCTCGTCCCCTCCTCCGTCGCGGAGCTCGTCCATCACGGCCACGAAGTGCTGATCCAAAAGGGCGCCGGCGAGAACGCCGGGCTGACCGACGATCAGTACGTCTCGGCCGGCGCCCGCATCGTTGCCGATGCCGACGCGATCTTCAGCCAGGCCGAGATGATCGTGAAGGTGAAGGAACCGCTGCCTGCCGAACGCAAGCGGCTCAAGACCGGCCAGGTGCTGTTCACCTACCTTCATCTTGCGCCCGACCCCGAGCAGACACGCGAGCTTATGCAGAGTGGCGTGACAGCAATTGCCTATGAGACCGTGACGTCGCCCACGGGCGGCCTGCCGCTGCTGACGCCGATGTCGGAGATCGCGGGCCGTCTCGCACCGCAGGTCGGTGCGCGCTACCTCGAGCGCACCTCGGGCGGCCGCGGCGTGCTGCTGGGCGGCGTGCCGGGCGTGCCGCCGGCCGATGTGGTCGTGCTGGGCGGCGGTGTCTCGGGCACACATGCCGCCACGATCGCGCTCGGCATGGGGGCCATCGTCACCGTGGTCGACCGCTCGGCCGACGTGCTGCGCCGCATCGCGGTGCAGCTACCCGACGCCCGCACGATCTTCTCGACCCGCGACGCCTTGCGCGAGGTCGTTCGCCGCGCCGACCTCTTGATTGGCGCCGTGCTGGTGCCGGGCGCAGCCGCGCCCAAGCTGGTGACGCGCGACATGGTGAAGTCGATGAAGCCCGCCAGCGTCATCGTCGACATAGCCATCGACCAGGGCGGCTGCTGCGAGACCTCGAAGCCCACCTCGCATTCGCACCCGGTTTATGTCGAGGAAGGCGTGACGCATTTCTGCGTCACCAACATGCCGGGCGCCGTCGCCCGCACCTCGACCTTCGCGCTCAACAATGCCACGCTCCCGTTCGTGCTGGCGCTGGCCGACAAGGGCTGGAAGAAGGCCATCGCGGACGATGTGCATTTGCGTCATGGCCTGAACGTCCATGCCGGCAAGCTTACCTGCCAGCCGGTCGCTGAAGCGCAGGGCTTGCCCTACACCTCCCCTGACGGCCTCTGATAAGCTTCTCGCCAAGGCCCCGGAATTGGGGCGTGCGCAGGAGGAAACATCATGTCCAAGATTCGCCGCCGCAGTTTTGCGGCCGGGAGTGCTGCGTTCGCGTTGGCCGCGCCGTCGATCGTCGGAGCGCAGAAGAAATACGATCCAGGCGTCACCGACAAGGAGATCAAGCTCGGCCACACCAACCCCTACTCGGGTCCGCTGTCGGCCTATGGCGTGATCGGCAAGGGCATCACCGCCTTCTGGCAAATGGTCAACGACAATGGCGGCATCAACGGCCGCAAGGTGACCTTCATCACCTACGACGACGGCTTCCAGCCGCCAAAGACCGTCGAGATGGTGCGCAAGCTCGTCGAGGACGACCAAGTCTTCGCCATCTTCCAGCTGCTCGGCACCGCCACCAACACGGTGGTGCAGAAGTATCTCAACCAGAAGAAGGTGCCGCAGCTCTTCGTCGCCACCGGCGCCTCGAAATGGGGCATGCCCAAGGAGTTCCCGTGGACGATGGGCTGGCAGCCCGACTACGCCACGGAAGCGGCGATCTACGCCAAGCACATCATGAAGAACCACCCGGACGGCAAGGTGGCGATGCTCTACCAGAACGACGATTCGGGTAAGGACTACCTCAACGGCTTCATCGCAGGCTTCGGCGACAAAAAGGACAAGTACCTGATCAAGACCGCGAGCTATGAGGTGAGCGACCCGACGGTCGACAGCCAGATCATCCAGCTCAAGGACTCCGGCGCCGATGTGCTGTTCAACGATGCCGCCCCCAAGGCCGCCGCGCAGGCCATCCGCAAGGTCGCCGATCTCGGCTGGAAACCCGCGCATTATCTCGCCAACGTCGCGGCCTCCGTCGCCTCGACCTTGAAGCCTGCCGGACTCGACAACAGCAAGGGCATCATCACTGGCCTCTATCTCAAGGACCCGACCGATCCGCAGTGGGCCAACGCGCCGGACCTCCTCGAATGGAAGGCGTTCATGGCCAAGTACATCCCGCAGGGCAACCTGGCAGACGCCTCGTACACCTACGGCTATGCCGTGTCGTCCACCATGCGCCATGTGCTCACCCAGTGCGGCGACAACCTCACGCGAGCCAACCTGATGAAGCAGGCGGCCAGCATGAAGAAGCTGGTCGTGCCGATCCTGCTGCCCGGCATCACCATCAACACCAGCGCGACCGACTTCTATCCCATCCAGGCCATCCAGCTGGCGCGCTTCGATGGCGAAACCTGGCAGCTCTTCGGCGACGTGCTGAGCAACGAAGGCAGCTGACGCTATTACCTTGTTGGTAGTTGGGCGCGGCCGGATAAAGAGCAGGCTGCGCCCATGAACGAAAAGACCGGAGTCCTGATCGCCGTCGTCTCGAGCAGCCTGGGCGGCGGCGCGGCTGTCGCCACGCGCTTCCTGATCGGTCATTACGATCCGCTGCTGCTGGCCGGCGTCCGCTTCGGCGGTGGCGCACTCTTCATCCTGCCGATCGCCTTGCTGCTCAGGCCCAAGATGCCGCCGCGCGCCGACTGGCCGGCGGTGATGGGGCTCGGCGTACTCTTCTATGCGCTCTTCTTCATCGTCTACAATTTGGCTCTGGCCTACACGACGGTGGGCCGCGGCACGCTCGCCCTCTCGACCCTGCCGCTCGTGACCATGCTGGCGGGCGCGGTACTCGGCCTCGAGGCATTGAGCGCACGCAAGACGCTGGGCGTCCTCCTCGCCATGGGTGGCGTGGCGACGGCTCTTTCCGCGAGCCTCGGCAGCTCGCCGCCCGGCGCGTGGCGCGGCGACCTGATCATGGCCGGTGCCACGATCTGCATGGCGCTCTACAACGTCTACACTCGACCTTACACGCAGCGCTCCAGCCCGCTCGGCTTCCTGTCGATGAGCATGGTGGCGGGCGGCGGCGTGTTGCTGGTCCTGTGCGCCCTCACCGGACGGGCCGCCCAAGTGCTGACGTTCGACACCGCACAAAGCCTGGTCGCGTTCTATCTCGCGGCTGGAGGCGGCGCCTTCGGCTTCTTCCTCTGGGTGCTGGCGCTCAAGTACGCGAGCCCGACGCGTGTCGCCAACACCATCACCATCAATCCCATGATCGCCATGGTCGCAGGCGCCCTGATGCTGGGCGAGCCGATCACCCTGCCGCTGGTGCTGGGCCTCGTCGCAGTGTGCGCCGGCGTCTGGGTCGCGACCACGCAGCCGCGAGCCAAAGCCGCTTAGATTCCGCCACTCTTTCGACGCGGTTGGTCTCCATCTAGCCGCCGATGTGGGACTCGCTTCAGGATTGGGTGAGCGACTGGCGGCACGTGGCGTTGCTCGTGGCGCTGGTGGCGTTGGCGTATGCCGCACGCCTGCCGTCGCACCGGCTGATCCGCGCCACGTGTCTGCTGCTGGCCCACGGGTTGCGCCACATGCACCGCTGGATCGGCATTGGCGCCAGGGATGCGCTGGCCTGTCACGACCGTCTTCTGGCCGCGAATCTCGAGCACGAAGGCAAGCGCTCCTATGCCTCGAGCGGCACGCGGCTTGCCTTCGCGCTGGTGCTCACTTTGGCGGTCGGCATCGCGGGCTGGCTGAACTTCGCCCTGCTCGAGCGGCCGATGACGGAGATCCTGGGCGATTCCTACCGTGTCATGGGCGTGCCGCTTTACCGGCTGGCGGCGCTCGCCATCATCGTTCTCGAAATCGCCGTCGGCATGGTGCTGCTGGAGGCGCTGGGCGGCACCACCATGTTCCCCGCGCTGGAGCGGCTCGAGGAGAGGCGCGGGCTCAGGCTCACGATCATCGTCACCCTCGCGACCGCGCTTTTCGTCCTGGCCGGGATCGAGGCCGCACTGGCGCTGACACGCGACGAGATCAGCCGACTCGAGCGCGAGCTGATGGGCACCTTGGCCGGTGCGGCACCGTCACCGACGGCCGAGACGGTCGGCCAGATCTCGCGCTATGCGCAGGCGGCCTTCGGCTTCGTCATTCCCTTCGCGCTGGCGTTCCTGGGTTTCGCCATCGAGATGCTGATCCGCAACGGCCGGATCGTGCTGCAGATGGTCGTGGCGCAACTCCTGTTCATGCTGGGCTTCGTCGTGCGCCTGCTCAGCCATCTGGCCGAAGGACTCATGGCATTGGCTTTGGCGCTCTATGACTTCGTGATCTTCCTGCCGCTCTTCATCGAGGGGCTCATCCTGCGACGCCGACAGACATGATCGGCCGCCGCTCCCTGCTGCTGGGCGGCCTGGCGCTCGCCGCTTGCGAGGAGCGCGCGCCCGCCAGCGCCACCTATGTCCTGCTCGACGTCTCGGCGAGTTATTTCCGCGAGCTCGACAAGGCCACGCGCGCCATCCGCGCCATGATGGCCTCGATCAAGGCGCACGACAGCTTCGCGGTCGCCGAAATCGGCGCCTGCAGCTTCTCCGACGAGGCCGTGATCCTGCGCTTCACGGCGCCCGACCGGCCGAGCGAGCGCCACAACGCGATCCTCGCCTCGGCGGCGCGCCTGTCGGACTATGCCGGCAAGGCACGCGCCACCAACTTCACCGACATTCGCGGCGCCCTCACCCAGGCCGCACAGTATCTCGCCAGCCGCCCCGCCCAGCAGCGCAGCATCGTGGTGTTCTCCGATTTCGAGGAGGACCTCGCCCCCAACTGCCGTCGCGATACGCCGCTGCCGCGCGAGCTCAAGGGCATGCAGGTGATCGCCACCAACGTCACCCGCCTGCCGGAGGACAATCGCGAACCCGCACGGTACACGCGCCGGCTCGATGGCTGGCGCCGGCTGGTCGAAGCCGCCGGCGCTAGGTGGAAGCTCGCGCCGGACGCGGCTGACGTCGTGGCGGAGCTTTCGGCGCGCTAGCCGAGAGCTCGATCCAGACAGGCGCGTGGTCGCTCGCCTTCTCCCAGCCGCGCACCTCACGATCGACGTCGGCGCGCTTCAGCCGCTTGGCGAGTGCGGGGCTGAGCAACAGGTGATCGATGCGGATGCCGGCATTGCGCGGCCAGGCATTCCGGAAATAGTCCCAGAACGTATAGATGCGCTCGTCGCGATGAAGCTTGCGCAGGGCATCCGTCCAGCCCTGCTTCACCAGCTTGGCGTAGGCCGCGCGCGACTCGGGGAAGAACAGAGCGTCGTCAAGCCAGCGCTCGGGCTTGTAGACGTCCATGTCGGTCGGGATGACGTTGTAGTCGCCCGCCAGCACGACCGGCTGCTTCGATGCGAGCAGGCGCGCGGCGTGACGGCTGAAGCGCGAGAACCATTTCAGCTTGTAGTCGAACTTCGGTCCCGGCGCCGGGTTGCCGTTCGGCAGATAGAGACAGCCGACCCTCAGCCCGTCGATCTCGGCCTCGAGATAGCGGCTGTGCGTGTCGTCGGGATCGCCCGGCAGGCCGCGCCTGATCTCGGTCGGCACGACGCCGCGCGTCAGGATGGCGACGCCGTTCCAGCTCTTCTGGCCGTGCCAGATCGCGCCGTAGCCCGCCTGCTCTATCGCGGCGAGCGGGAACTTCTCGTCGGGTGCCTTCAGCTCCTGCAGGCACGCGACGTCGGGCCGGCTCTCCTCGAGCCAGCGCAGCAATACCGGCAGGCGGCCATTGATTCCGTTGACGTTGAAGGTAGCGATTTTCATGAACTGATAACGCGCCATCAGGTGTAGGTTTGCATCATGGCGATCCGACTTTCCGAGAATTTTCGCGCGCTCTTCTACGCCCCGTTCTACGCCGCCGAGGCGACGGGCGCCTTCAAGGAGGCCGGCGTCGAAGTGACCCTGGTGCCCTCGCCGGACCCGCCGTCCGCCGCCCGCTCCCTGATGGCAGGCGAGGTCGACGTCATGTGGGGCGGCCCGCTGCGCGTCATGATCAATCACCATGACGATCCGAAATCGCCGCTGGTCTGCTTTTGCGACGTGGTGGCGCGCGATCCGTTCTTCATCGTAGGCCGCATGCCGAACGACAACTTCAAGTTCGGCGACCTCCGCATGCTGCGCTTTGCCAGCGTCGCCGAAGTGCCGACGCCGTGGATCTGCCTCGCCAACGACATCCGACAGGCCGGTATCGCACCCAACGGCCTGCAACGGGTCTACGACAAGAGCATGGCCGAGAACGAAGCGGCGCTCCGCGCCGGCAAGCTCGACGCCATCCAGGTCTTCCAGCCCTATGCCGAACGGCTGGTGAACTCGGGCACCGGCCACATCTGGAACGCCGCCGCCAATCGCGGACTTACCGCTTACACGACCCTGGTCACGCGCAAGGAGACGCTGGCCCACCGCCGCGACGAACTGCTGCGCATGACGCGCGCCGTCCATCGCACGCTCGGCTGGTTCGCGAAAGCGCCCGACCAGGAGATCGCCAGGCTGCTGAAGGATTATTTCCCCGACGTGCCGAGCGATCTCTTCGCGCAATGCATCGAGCGCTACCGCGTGCTGAGGCTCTGGAACCATACGCCGGTGATCAGCCGCGAGGGCTATGACCGTCTGCATGCCGCCATGCGCGCCTTCGGCACCCTGCGGCACGACATCGCCTTCGAGGCCACGGTCGACACCAAGCTCGCCGAGGAGGCGATGAAATGATCCGCCGTCGCACGCTTCTCGGTGGCGCCTCTGCCATCGCGCTCGCGCCAACGGCCGGCTGGGCCCAGGCCTGGCCCAGCCGGCCATTGCGCTTGGTGGTGCCGTTCGCCGCGGGCGCGGGCATCCTCGACATCATGGCGCGGCTCGTCAGCGCGCCGCTGTCGGAAGCGCTCGGCCAGCAGATCGTCGTCGACAACAAGCCCGGCGCCGGCGGCAATGTCGGTTCCGAGATCGCGGCCAAGTCGGCGCCCGACGGCTACACGCTCCTGATCGGCGGGCCCGCCCTGGTGGTGAGCCCGTTCCTCTACGCCCGGCCGGGCTACGATCCGATTGCCGACTTCGAGCCGATCGGCCTGATCAACTCCGCGCCGCTCATGCTGGTCGTGCATCCCTCGCTGCCAGTGAAGAGCGTGGCCGAGCTGATCGCCTATGGCCGCGCCAATCCCGGCAAGCTCAATTACGGCTCGGGCGGCGTCGGCGCCACGCCCTTCCTCGCCACCGAGCTGATGAAGTCGCTGGCGGGCTTCGACGCCACGCACGTGCCCTACAAAGGCGGCGCGCCGGCGCTGGCCGATCTCGTGGCGGGCCAGCTCTCCTTCATGATCGAAAACGTGCCCGGCACGCTCCCCTTCGTACGCGACGGCAAGCTGCGCGCGCTGGCCGTCACCGAACTGCACCGCTCGCCGCTGGTGCCCGACCTGCCGACCATGCAGGAGGCGGGCGTGAAAGGCTACGAGGTGATCGGCTGGAACGGCCTCTTCGCGCCGATCAAGACGCCGCCCGAGATCGTCGCTCGTCTGCGCAGCGAGCTCGCCAAGGTGCTGGCGAGCGCACCCGTGAAGGAGCAGATGGCCAAGCTCGGCGCCGAGCCCGGAACGCTCGATGCCAAGACGTTCGCCGCCTTCGTGAAGGCCGAGCGGGACCGGTGGGGCAAGATCATTCGCGACAAGGGCATCCAGCCCGCCTAGCTACTCGACCCGCAGCGCCGCCTGCGTCGGTCCGAAGGCGAGATAGTGGAAGCGAAGCCCGTGCTGCTCGGCGAACTCGCGCCAGGCGCGGAACTCGCCGTTCTGCCAGTTGGGAAAGCCCAGATACTCGTCGAACATCAGGATCGTGCCGGCCTTGATGCGCTCGCCGATCAGCGACAGCACGAGCTGCGTCGACTCGTAGGTGTCGGCATCGAAATGAACGAGCGCGAAGGCCGCGGCGTTGGCCGCCAGGAAGGCCGGCAGCACGGCATCGAACCAGCCCTTCACCAGCACGACGTTGGACTCGACGTTCTTGGGCACCGCGCCGCGGCGATCGAAATCGCCCTTGGCGAAGTCGGTGCCGCGCCAATCCTCCTTCAGCCCCTCGAAGCTGTCGAAGCCATAGATCGTGCGGCCCTGGCGGCCGAGCAGGCGGCCAAGGAAGTTGAGCGACCACGCTTCGTTGACGCCGAATTCCGCGCACAGACCATCGTTCAGCTTCTGCGCAGCAACATACTCCCAGAGCCGCTCGCGGCGCGGAAACAGCAGGGCGCTTTCGAGATGCTGCTCGACGAAATCGGCCGACGATCGTACGGCGCGCCGCCGCATCGTCTTGTAGACGTCGTCGGCGGTCTCCTCGGCGGGCGACAGGCGATCCTTGAGGTAGCGCAGCAGGCGCACCACGGTCGAATCGAGCAGGCGTTTGAAGAGCTGTTCCATCCCCAGGGCCTCGCGGCCATTTGCTCCAAACTGGGCACAACCATCATGGGCGGCCTTGACGCTTCCTGCTAGTCCTGAGCGAGGGAAGATACGGCGGACAACGTGAACTATTCGACGCTGGGCATGATCATGGGTGTGGTGGGTGCGCTCTACCTTCTGCCCAGCTTTGCAGCCGTTGTGCGACGGCGGCACAACCTCAGTGCAATTTTCACCGTCAACCTGCTGCTGGGCTGGACGGTGATCGGCTGGGTCGTTGCCGCAATGTGGGCGCTGAAAGGCGTGCAGTGGCGCTCCTCCTCGTCGTCGGGCTGGGGCAACTCGGGCCGCAAGCCCTGCCCGTCCTGCGGCCACTCGCTGCGCAAGACCGCGCGCCGCTGCCGCCACTGCGGCTACACGCTCGAATCCTTGCGAGGCGTTTAGGCCTAGGCGGCTTGCACGGCCCGGCGTGGGCAGCCTACCGTCCCTCCGATGGCCAAGAAGAAGACCGGCAAATCCACCCAGCCGACGAATGAAGCGGGGGACTTCGACGCTCTGAAATGGCGCTGCATCGGCCCGCCGCGCGGCGGCCGAGTCGTCGCCGTGTCGGGCGATCCGGTCGACAAGCAGACCTTCTATTTCGGCGCCTGCGCCGGCGGCATCTGGAAGACCGTCGATGGCGGCGTGTTCTGGCGCTGCGTGTCGGACGGCTACATGGGTTCGTCTGCCGTCGGCTCGATCGCGGTGGCGCCCTCCGACGCCAACGTGATCTATGCCGGCACCGGCGAGACGGCAATCCGCCTCGACGTCTCCTACGGCGACGGCATGTACAAATCGACCGATGCCGGACGCAGCTGGAGCCACATCGGGCTCAAGGATTCGAAGTTCATCGGCCGCATCGTCGTCCATCCGCAGAATCCCGATCTCGTCTATGCCGCGGTGCTGGGCGACATCTTCGGACCCAACAGCGAGCGCGGCGTCTATCGCTCGAAGGACGGCGGCAAGCACTGGGAGCGCGTGCTGTTCCGCAACAACGTCTCGGGCGCGATCGATCTCTCGATGGACCGCAACAATCCGCGCATCCTGTTCGCTTCGATCTGGGAAGCGCGGCGCAATTTCTGGAACATCTCGAGCGGCGGCCCGGGTAGCGGCCTGTTCCGCTCGACCGATGGCGGCGACAGCTGGGAGGAGATCTCGAAATTCCCCGGCCTGCCGAGCGGCATGTTGGGCAAGATCGGCGTCGCGGTCTCGCCGGTCAAACACGGCCGCGTGTGGGCACTGATCGAGGCGGAGGGCGACAAGACCGGCCTCTACCGCTCCGACGACCTAGGCGCGCGCTGGACCCAGGTCTCGGCCAACCGCGACCTGATGCACCGGCCCTGGTACTACACGCACGTCTTCGCCGACACGGGCCACGCCGACACCGTCTACGTCACCAACCTGCAGATGTGGAAGTCGACCGACGGCGGCGCGAGCTTCGCCGAAGTCACCACGCGGCACGGCGACAACCACGATCTCTGGATCGATCCCAACGATGCCAGCCGCATGATCGAGGGCAACGACGGCGGCGCCAACATCTCGCTGAACGGCGGGGCGTCGTGGTCGACGATCTACAACCAGAAGACCGCGCAATTCTATCGCATCGACATCGACAACCAGTATCCCTACCGCATCTACGGCACGCAGCAGGACAACACCTCGATCTCGGTGCCCTCGGCGTCGGAATGGGGCGTCATCACGCTGGCCGACTGCTCCTATCCGGGCACCGGCGAGTCGGGATTCATCGCCGTCAATCCGCGCGACCACAATATCGTCTATGTCGGCGCCATCGGCTCCTCGCCGGGCGGCGCGGGCGCCCTGCAGCGCTACGACCACCGCACGCGCCAGATCCAGCTGGTCAATGTGTGGCCCGAGGAATCGACCGGTATCGCGCCGCGCGACCTGAAGTACCGGTTCGCCTGGACCTTTCCGATCGTGTTCTCGCCGCACGATCCGCAGACGCTCTATGCCGGCGGCAACTGCGTGTTCCGCACGCGCGACGAAGGCATGAGCTGGGAAAAGATCTCGCCTGACCTGAGCCTCAACGACCTGTCGCGCCAGGGGGCGTCGGGCGGCGACATCACGCGCGAGAGCGCCGGCGCCGAAGTCCACGCGACCTGCGCCTGCGTCGTCGAATCGCCGCATCGCGCTGGCGAGATCTGGGCCTCGACCGACGACGGGCTGGTGCATGTCACGCGCGACGGCGGCAAGAAATGGACGAACGTCACGCCCAAGGCAATGCCGAAGCTCGCCTATGTCGGCTGCGTCGAAGTCTCTCCGCACGATCCGAACACGATCTATGTCGCCGCGACTCGCTACAAGCTCGCCGACTACCGGCCGCATCTCTTCAAGAGCACCAACGGCGGCAGGAGCTGGGTCTCGATCAACGGCAACCTGCCGGGCAATGAGATCACCCGCGTCGTGCGCGCCGATGCCAAGGCCAAGGGATTGCTGTTCGTCGGCACCGAGACCGGCATCTGGTTCAGCCTCGACGACGGCAAACGGTGGCGGCGCATGGGGGGCGGCCTGCCCAACGTGCCGGTCTACGACCTGAAACTTAAGGACGCCGATCTGGTGGCGGCGACGCACGGCCGTTCGTTCTGGATCCTCGACGACGTCACGGCGCTGCGCGGCATGGTCGATGGCAAGAAAGGCACGCGGCTCTTCGCACCACGGCAGGCGATCCGCACCAAGCTGCATTGGAGTGCCGGCGCCAACGTGCGCACCGGCGTGGCCTATGGCCCGGCCTTCGGCATCGACGGCAGCACGGTGATGGTCGAGAAGGCCGACGGCACGCGCTATCGCGAGCATCTCGATGTCGGCGAGAACCCGCCCAACGGCGCGGTGATCTGGTACTGGCTGGCCGAGGAGGCCAAGGAGCCGGTCGTCCTGACCTTCCGAGAGAAGGGCGAGCGCGGGACGAAGATCGTGAGCTTCTCCAGCGCCGACAAGGACGCCGCCCCGGCGCGCCGCCCCGGCACGAAGAAGGGCCTGAACCGCTTCGTCTGGGATCTCAAACATCCCGGCCCGACGAAGCTCGACTACAGCCTGGCGCCGGCGCGGCCCAAGCCGCTGGCGCCCGATCCGGAGAACCCGGCGGGTCCCACCGTGGTGCCCGGCACCTACGGCGTCGAGCTCTCGGTCGGCGGCAAGGCACAGGCGGCGAGCTTCACGCTGGTGAAGGATCCCAGGCTTTCGACCACGACGCAGGCCTATGCCGCCCAGTTCGGCCTGCACATGCAGCTCATTGGTTCGCTCTCCAAGCTCAAGCAGGCGGTGAACGACCTGCGGCGGCTGAAGAAGCAGCTCGAGGAGATCGCGGGCCGCGCGGGCAAGGGACAGAAGCCGCTCGCCCGCCGCACGGGGGCGCTGGTCCAGAAACTCTCGGCGATCGAGAAGGTACTGGTCGATCCTGAGCGCAAGTCGGCGCGCGACGTGCTGCGCAATCCGGCCGGCCTCAACGACACGCTGTTCGACATGATCCAGATGACCACTGTGGGCGATGCCGCGCCGACCACACAGACGGCGGCGGTCTCGAAGGAGACCATGGCGAAGGTCGACAAGTCGGTGGCGCAATTCACCGCGCTGGTGAAAGCCGAGCTGGGACCGCTCAACAGCGCGCTTTCCAAGGCCAAGCTCGGCTACGTCACGATCTAGGGGGAACCAATGGACTTCATCGAGAAACTGTTCGGGCTCTCGCCCGACAACGGCGACGGCTCGACCGAGGTGATGTGGCTGGTGGCACTCGCCGTGATCCTCCTCGCCGGGATCGTGATCATGCGCCGCCGCCGACAGGCCCACCGCATCTTCATCGGCAAGAAGCGCTAGATGCGCCGGCTGGCGCTGGCTGCGGGACTGTTGTTGCTCGCCCTCGTCCCAGCGCAGGCGCAGCAACTCACCGCCATCGAAATCCTTCAGCCCGGCATTTACACCACCGACGTCGTGGACCGGCGGAGCAATCCGAGCGGGATTGCGCAAAATACGGTCGACAACCCGAAGCTGGCGCTCGCTACCACCACCGTGCCGATGCAGCAGGGCGTGAGGTTCGGGTTCCACTATCGTCCCGTCGGCCCGCTCCCCGGCTTCGTGCGCCTGCAGAAGGTCATCCTGTTGCCCCGGCCGGGCCTCAGGCCGCCCGGCAAACCGCCGGTCCTGCGCATCGACAATCTGCTCGACCGCCGCATCAACGAGACGTCCTACACCGAGTACAGCCTCGACGACGTCTTCGAGCTGGTGCCCGGCCAATGGACGTTCCAGCTCTGGTGGAATAGCCGCAAGATGGCGGAGCAGAGCTTCACGCTGGTCGCCCGCTAGGGCTATCCTCCCCTCCCCACAGGCAAGGAGGCACGGATGGCGCTCGTTCTCACCAGCTCGAACTTCAACGATGGCGGCACGCTCGGCATGGAGCACGTCCTGTCCTCCGACTACGGCTTCGGCTGCGCCGGCGGCAACCAGAGCCCGCAGCTCTCGTGGACGGGCGCCCCCGCCGGCACCAAGAGCTTCGCCGTCCACTGCTTCGATCCCGACGCGCCGACCGGCTCGGGCTTCTGGCACTGGGTGGTGGTCAACATTCCGGCCAACGTCAGCGAGCTCAAGCTCGACGCGGGCAATCCGAAGTCCGGGAAGTTGCCGCAGGGTGCGCTGCAGACGCGCACCGATTTCGGCAAGGCGGGCTATGGCGGCCCCTGCCCGCCGCCCGGCCACGGCGCGCACCGCTATCAGTTCACCTTGTTCGCGGTGAAGGAAGCGAGCCTGCCGGTGCAGGCCGACACCTCGGCCGCCATCGTGGGCTTCAACCTGCACTTCAACACGCTCGAGAAGGCCACCATCACCGGCAAGTTCGGGAGGTAGCAGCGTGCGCACATGCGCGCGCGATCGGTAATTTCCTGAGCCGCTATTAGTTGAAACGCTTATAATTAAAAAATATGGGAAAATATGAATCTTGTGGTCCGAGCGCGATTTGCGCGCTCGGCCGCGAATGAACATTGCGCAAGATTCGGAATCACAACGGATAGTGTGCCCGACGGGCGGGCTACCGTTATCAAACGGATAAATAACGGACCTGGTTGTGGCGCGTTCGCTTACCAATTTGCGTGCGCGAACAATACTTGCGGCAGCACGCTGCGGACGGACGACGGCGATCATGGCGTCGCCACCCTAAGCCCGCCGTTGATGCGGAGCCGATTCTGTCGTGTAGAACTTCGCCAGATCCCAAGCGTTGACCCGGATCAAAGCGGCAATGCCGACTCGGCGCAGAAATGAGCGATATCTGGAGGTCGACCATGGCAGCAGGATTGATCGTCGTCTGCCCTTCTTGCGGAACCCTGAACCGCGCGGCGCGCGAGAGGCTCGACTCAGGTGGCGGCAAATGCGGCCAATGCGGCGAGGCCTTGTTCGAGGGCAAACCGATCGTCCTCGATGCGCAGGCCTTCGAGCGCCATGCCGGCAAGAGCGACATTCCCCTGCTCGTCGATTTCTGGGCGTCGTGGTGTGGGCCGTGCCGGATGATGGCGCCGCAGTTCGAGCGCGCGGCACAGACGCTCGAGCCCCGGGTGCGGCTCGGCAAGATCAACACGGAAGAGGAACAGGAACTGGCCGGCCGATTCCAGATCCGGGGCATCCCGACGATGATCCTTTTCCATCACGGGCGCGAGATCGCGCGACAGTCGGGGGCGATGGACGCCCGCCAAATCGAGAGCTGGGTACAGCAGGTGTTGCCGGCGGCGTGAGTGATGCGATCTAGTACGAAGCCTTGATTTTGCACTTCGCGCATTCGATGTGCGGCCAACCTTCTTCGTCCGATTGAATGAGGACGAAGCCTCGCGGAAGCCTCCTCAATTGGCGATCATGACCGCGAGGCGGCGGTGGGTGATCCCACTCGGACAGTTCAGCTTCTCCCTGTCTGCCGCATCGCCTGCACGACAGCGCAACATGAAACACGACTCGCGGGCTCATCACTTCCCTTCGAGACTGGAACCACATGACCAAGTCCACAACTAACCCTTTGTGGACTCTCGGGTTCCCAACTTCGCAGCGATTGTGCCGATGGCGAGATGGCCGGTTTGGCTTGGGCGGTATCTCTATTCCGCCGCGACCTTCGTCCTGAGCCGCGCCGTCTCTGCTTCGTCGACGGCGCCGTCCTTCGTGAACGCCACGCCATAAAGCTCGCGCGCCGCCGTCGCCGATACCAGGCCCAGCGACACGTCCTCCGCCACCTTGGCCGAGGGCCGCTTGTGCGGATCGCCGTAGCCGCCGCCGCCCGGCATGGAGACGCGCAGGCGGTCGCCCGCCGGGATCGAGGAGTGCGCCTTGGGCGGCAGTTGCTTGCCCGACACCAGCTCGATGTTGCCGTTGGCCCCGGGCTGGCCGCCCAGCCTCCCGCGCGGCGGGAAGACCACGCGATCGAAGGTGGGCGAGATGCCGAACGGCATGTCCTCGGCGCTGCCGATCTCCATCACCTGGCCCAGGCCGCCGCGATGCTCGCCGGCGCCGCCCGAATCCTGGCGGTACTCCTTGCTCCACACGACGACCGGCGCCAGCGTCTCGGTGATCTCGACCGGCACGTTCTTGACGCCCGACGGGAACGCCGTGGCTGAAAGGCCGTCGGCATAGGGCCGCGCACCGGTGCCGCCCGAGTGGAACGACATGACGTTGTAGGGCGTGGCCTTGTTCATCTGCTCCGGTGAGAGCTCGACCCTGCCCGGGCCGCCCATCAGGCGGAGGTTCCATAGACACGAGGTGCCTTCGGACGGCACGCCGTCGGGCAGCGCCTGGATCAGGCAGCCGAACATCACGTCGGGCAGCATGTGGCCGATCGTCGAGCGCGCGGCGACCGGCGCGGGATGGTTGACGTTCAGGATGCTGCCCTTGGGCGCCGTCGTGCGGATGGTGGCGAGCGAGGCGTAGTTGTTCGGCACCTTGGGCGCCACGATGCACTTGATGCCGAACGCGGTATAGGCGTCGGTGTAGCACATCGGCACGTTGAGCCCGAGCGCCACCGCCGGCGGCACGTCGAAGTATTCGACGTCGATGCCATCCTTGGCGACGGTGAGGCGCGCCTTCAAGGTCATCGGCTTGCCGTTAATGCCGTCGACCGTCATCTCGTTGGTGTAGGTGCCGGGCTTGAGACGGCTGATGGCCGTCAGGCTCGCCGCCTTCGAATGGTCGAGGATGTGCTTGGCGAGATCGTCGAGCCGCTCGAGCTGGAACTCGTCCATCATCTCGATCAGCCGGCGGCCACCGATCTCGTTCGACGAGATCAGCGAATAGATGTCGCCGATCACCTGGATGGGCTCGCGCACGTTGGCCGCGATCAAATCCATCAGCCACTGATTGACGTGGCCCTTGTCGATGATCTTGGTGATCGGGATGTAGAGGCCTTCCTCGTAGACCTGCTGCGCCGCACCGACGATGCCGCGGCCGCCGATATCGACGACATGCAAGGTGTCGGCGAAGAAGCCGACGGCTTTGCCGCGCCGGTAGGTCGGCGTGACGATGACGATGTCGTTCAGATGGCCGGTGCCCTGCCAGGGATCGTTGAGGATGAAGACGTCGCCCTCTTTCATCTCCTCGAGCGGGATTTTGTTCAGCACGTGGCTGACCGAGACCGCCATCGAGTTGACGTGGCCCGGCGTGCCGGTGACGGCCTGGGCCAGCATGCGGCCCGCCGTATCGTAGACGCCGGCCGAGAGGTCGCCCGCCTCGCGCGTCGGTGTGCCGAAGGCGGTGCGCACCAGGGTCTGGGCCTGCTCCTCGACGACGGAGATCAGGCGGTCCCACATGACCTGGTTGGCGATCTGGCTCAGCGGATGATTGGGTCTCATCAGGCGAGCCTAGGGCAAAAACGGGCCTCCCGTCATCCCGCCGCCCCTGCCACAATGCCATGCGAAAACGGAGGGGAAGACATGGCATTGCCGGTGCCGACGCTCGATCACGTGGTGATCAATGCGCGCGACGATATGGACCGCGCCGCCGACATCTATCGCCGGCTGGGCTTCACCCTGACCGAGCGCGGCTACCATTCGCTGGGCTCGATGAACCACCTCGCCATGTTCGGCACGGACTATCTCGAGCTGATCGCTGTTCCGAAAAACGCAACAACCGGCCGGCTCGACCTGCTGAACTATTCCTACGGCCTGAACGGGCTGGTGTTCGGCTCGGAGGACTCGGCCATCACCTATGGCGAGCTGGAGAAGGCGGGCCTGCCCTTCGATCCGCCGTCGGAATTCACCCGGCCGGTGAAGTACACCGGCCCAAATGGAGCACAGGAGGGCGCCGCGAAGTTCCGCACCATCCGCATGAAGGCGGGCCACGTGCCCTACGGCCGGATCTATTTCTGCCACCACTTCACGCGCGATCTGGTGTGGCGCGACGAGTGGCGGCATCACGCCAACGCCACGGTCGCCGTGGTGCGCGCCATCATCGTCGAGCCCGATCCCGCCAAGGCGGGCAAGCTCTACGCCGCCATGTTCGGCGCCGACGCCGTGCGGCCGACGCGCGACAATGGCGTCGCCGTGGTGATCGGCAATTCGCGCTTCGACATCATGACCGAGCGGGCGCTCAAGATCGAATTCGGCAAGTCCGTGCCCGACGCCGAGGGCCGGCCGGCCTATATGGCGGGGCTGACGCTCCGCACCGCCTCGCTCGCCAAGGCGGGCAAGGCGCTGGAGGACGGCCACATCATGGGCGTGACGCGGCATGGCGGCCGCATCATCGTGCCGGCCAGCCAGGCGATGAATTCGATCATCGAGTTCGTGGAATAGGCATCGCCCCATGCTCGACGTGAAGTACGACAATCAGGGCGATGCTCTATCACGCGACGTGCTGGCGAGCGCGCTGGCGCTGATCGACGAAGGTGGCAACGGCAGCGAACGGCGCTACAGCTACGCCGACCTGATGCGCCTCACGGGCGCCGTGGCGCGCGGCCTGTTGAAGCGCGGCCTGCAGCGCGGCGATCGGGTCGCCATTCTCTCGGCCAATCGGGCCGAGTTCCTGATCACGTTTCTCGGCACCATGCAGGCGGGCCTGGTCTCGGTGCCGGTGAACTGGAAACTGCCGGCCGAGACCGTGGCCTACATCCTCAGCGATTGCGACGCCAAGCTGGCGATCGGCGACGACGCGCGGCTGAAGCTCGCGCCGGACTCGCTGCCAAAGATCTCCTTCGACAAGGACTTTGCCGCGCTGCTCGAAGATGGGCTCCAGGGGGGCCCCTTCACGCCGCTGGTGATGAAGCCCGAAGAGCCCGCGATGTTCCTCTACACCTCGGGCTCGACCGGCCGGCCCAAGGGCGTGGTGCTGTCGCACTATTCGCACCTCTGGGCGGTGGCCCAACGGCCGCGCATGAACGTGCCGGAAGGCCAGCGCGCGCTGGTGGCGGCGCCGCTCTATCACATGAACGGGCTGGCCATGTGCCAGACCACCTTCAGCCACGGCGACACGGTGGTGCTGCTGCCGCAATTCACGACCAAGACCTACATCGAGGCTGCCGCCAAGCATCGCGTGGCGTTCCTGACCTCGGTGCCGACCATGATCGCCATGATGCTGCGCGATCCGACGATGGCCAAAGCCGACCTCTCCGCCGTCGAGGCGGTGCGCATGGGCTCGGCGCCGATCAGCCAGTCGCTGATCGACCAGGTGCGCCGTGCGTTCCCCAAGGTCGTGATCAGCAACGGCTACGGCACGACCGAGGCTGGGCCGGTCGTGTTCGGCCCGCATCCCAAGGGCCTGCCGACGCCCGACATCTCGACCGGCTACCCGCATCACAACGTGCAGCTGCGCCTGGTGCGCGACGGCAAGGAAGTGCAGGACCAGGGCGCGCTCGAGATGAGGTGCGGTGCGCTGATGACGCACTATCACAAGCTGCCGGCCAAGACCGCCGAGGTGATGACCAAGGACGGCTATTACCGCACCAACGACGTGTTCCGCCGCGACGAGAACGGCTTCTTCTATTTCGTGGGCCGGGTCGACGACATGTTCGTGTGTGGCGGAGAGAACATCTATCCCGGCGAGGTCGAGAAGATGCTGGAGCGCAATCCGGCGATCCTGCAGGCCGCCGTGCTCGCCGTGCCCGATGAGCTGAAGGGCCACAAGCCGGTGGCCTTCGTGGTGCGCGCCAATGGCGCTTCGCTCGACGAGCAGGCGGTGAAGCAATACGCCCTGGCCCACGCGCCGGCCTACCAGCATCCGCGGCGTGTCTTCTTCATCGACGAGATGCCGCTCGCCGGCACCAACAAGATCGACAAGCGCGTGCTCGCGCAGCAGATACCAGCAGGAGCCCTTCCCGAATGAAAGCAGCAGTCGTCCACGCGCACGGTGGACCCGAAGCCCTGGTCTTCGAAACCAGCTTCCCCGATCCCAAGCCCGGCGAAGGCGACGTGATCGTCGCGGTGAAGGCCTCGTCGCTCAATTACCACGACGTCTTCACGCGCCGCGGCATGCCCGGCATCAAGGTGCCGATGCCCGCGATCATGGGCCTCGACGTGGCGGGCGAGATCGCCGAAATCGGGCCCGGCGTCACGGGCTGGAAGAAGGGCGATCGCGTTCTGGTCGACCCGATCAACCGGGTCGAGGGCGGGTTGATGGGCGAGACCGTCCATGGCGGACTGGCCGAGCTGTGCCGCGCCCGCGCGCACCAGCTCGTGCGCATTCCCGACGGCGTATCCTTTGCCGATGCGGCGGCGCTCCCCGTCGCATACGGCACGGCGCTGCGCATGATGACCACCAACGGCCATGTCGCGAAGGGCGAGAAGGTACTGATCCTGGGCGCCTCGGGCGGCGTCGGCGTGTGCTGCGTGCAGCTCGCCAAGGCGGTGGGCGCCGAGGTGATCGCCTGCGCCGGCAGCGAGAGCAAGGCCAAGCGGCTGATCGAGCTCGGCGCCGACAAGACGATCAACTACATCGAGAAGGACTTCGTGAAGGAAGTCTATGCGATGTACGGCAAGCCGACGCGGCGCGGTTCGGGCACCGATCTCGGGGTCGACGTGGTGGTGAACTACACCGGCGGCGATACCTGGGTGAAGTCGCTCCGGGTGCTCAAGGTCGGCGGACGGCTGCTGACCTGCGGCGCCACCGCGGGCTATGCGCCACAGGAGGACATCCGCTTCATCTGGACCTTCGAGCTCAAGGTGCTGGGCTCCAATGGCTGGATGCGCTCCGACGTCGAGACGCTGCTGAGAATGGTTCAGGAAGGCAAGCTCAAGGTGCTGATCGACAAGCAGTTCGCGCTCAAGGACGCGCGCGAGGCGCTCAGGGTGATCGAGGATCGCGAGGTGTTCGGCAAGATCGTGGTGACGCCATGAGTGAGGCCGTCCAGCCGTTGAGCGACGCCGAGCTGCAGAAGATGCTCGACAATTCGCCGTTCATCTCGTTCCTCGGCCTGAAAGTAACGGAGGCCGATCCGGCCAAGGAACGCGTGACGATGGTCTGCGAGATGCGGCCCGAGTTCGAGCGCGGGCGGGGCACCGGCCAGTGGCATGGCGGGCCGATCGCGGCAATCATCGACACGGTGGGCGACTATGCGCTGATCATGGCGCTCCGCCGCGGCCTGCCGACGGTGAATTTCCGCGTCGATTACCTCCGGCCCGCCATCAAGACCAGGCTCATCACGACGGCGCAGGTCCGGCGCAACGGCAAGAGCGTGGGCGTGGTCGATGTCGACGTCTTCAACGAGCAGAAAGCCCTGCTCGCGATCGGCCGCGCGACCTATTCCACCCTGACCGCCTGACAAGGTATCTTCCAACGATGCACCGTACTTTTGTCGCCGGCCTGCTGGCTCTCGCCATCGCCGGCCCCGCTTCCGCTCAAACCATGCAATTCGCCTGCCCCGAGCCCGGCACGAAGATCACCTACGACAGCAAAGTCGTCGTGATCTCGCGCGGCCAGGACGGCATGGATTGCAAGATGGACACGGTGGGCGGCAGCCCCTTCAAGGTGCGCGGCCTGCTGATCGCCAATCCCTCGGCCGACGGCGGCGACGTGACCGCCTTCGTCAACGCGATCCGGCCCGAGCGCCTGTGGCCGCTCGAGGTCGGCAAGAAGATCGAGGCGGAGTACAAGGCCAACGGCAAGGGCTGGACCTACATCCTGAGCGTCGCCAGCCACCAGAAATTCACCGGCCCGGACGGTGCCCAGGTCGACTGTTTCGTGGTCGAGATGAACGAACAGGGGCCCGACGGATTCCGCTCGGTGACGCGCTGGCGGATTTCGCCATTGGAGAAATACTGGATCCAGTACGACACCTCTAATTCGGCCGGCAAGGCCAGCCGCGCCGTGGTGACGTCGTTCAGCCACTAGACGGCTGAGGCGGGCTCCGTGTTGGCGCCGCAGACGACGATTCCCACTTTCTCGCCGGCAGCCGGCTTGTAGGCGCCCGACATCAGGGCGGCGAGCGACGTCGCGCCCGACGGTTCGGCGATCACGTGCAGCTCCTCCCACAGCGCCTTTTGCGCCGCCCGCACGGCATCGTCCGTCACCAGCAGGCAATCGCGCACCAGTTTCTGGGCGATCTCGAAGTTGGGCGCGCCCACTCGTGTGGCGCCGAGCGCATCGGCGGCAATGCCGGAAATCTTCACGTCGACCGGCTGGCCGGCGCGGCGCGCCTCGTAGAGCGTCGGCGTGCCCTCGGTCTCGACGGCCACGACCTTGATCGTCTCGCCCACCGCGGCCGCGCAGCCCGCGATCTGCCCGCCCCCGCCGACCGCGATCAGCAAGCTGTCGAACTTGGCCTGCTCGGCGAATTCCAGCGCCATCGTGCCGGCGCCGGTGAACACGCCCGGGTCCTGGTAGGCATGGATCATCAGCGCACCGGTCTCGGCCGCGCGCTTCTCCGACGCCGCCCGCGCCTCGTCATAGACCGCGCCGACCTGGTGCACGACGGCACCGTAGCTCTTGAGCCGAGCCACCTTGGCCGGCGAGGAAATCGTCGGCACGAAGATCTCGGCCTTATGGCCGAGCTTTCGCGCGGCGTAGGCCACCGCCACGCCATGATTGCCGCCCGAGGCCGTGATCACACCGGCCGGCGGCACCTGTGACGACAGAAGCTTGTGGAAGGCGCCGCGGCCCTTGAAGGTGCCGCTGACCTGCAACTGCTCGAGCTTGAGCGCAATCGGGCACGCGACGCCGAAGGCGCCGGCCGGCAGCTCGATCACCGGCGTGCGGCGGACATGGCTTTTGATGCGGTTCCAGGCCGCTTCGACGTCCTTTCGACCGATCATTTCTGGCAGGCCGAAACGTGACGTAAATAGTGATCGAAGTCCGGCGTGCTGGCGCGCGGATCCTTGGCCGCCTCGTCGTAGCGGCGCAGCCGTACGGCCTCTTCGTAGTACGGCAGCCTGCGGAAGGCCGCGACCTCGTCGGCCGACATCGGTCCGCCCTGCAGGCCGAGACTGCGCACGGAGTCGGGCGAGAGCTTGGAGAAATAGTCGGATTCGGTGGCGCAGAGATAGCGCTTGGCCGCGACATGCAAACGAACCGGCTCGACCACGTCGGCGCCGAAGCGCTCGGCGAGCCATTTGGCGCCCAGCTCCTCGTGCACGTCGTCGACGCCGCGGCCAGCCGGATCCTCGCCGAGATCGTGGATCATGTGGCCGACATCGTGCAGCAGCGAAGCGAGCACCGTGGCGGGCGTGCAGCCGTCACGCTCGGCGTGGGCCGCCGCCTGCAGCGCGTGCTGGAGCTGGTTGATGGCGCTGAGCCCATAGCGGCGCGTGGCGCGGCCGGCATAGACCGACAGAAGTTCCTGACGGAGATCGCTCATGCCTTCTTCTTAGCACGAACAGGTGGCGGCGGCGGAGTCTGCGGATAGCCGGGGATGGCCTGCAGCGCGTGCATGAGCGGATCGCCCGTCCAGGCGCGTGTCATGAATTCGTTATGCATTTCCCACGAACCGCAGGGCACGAACGCCATCGTGCCCGCCGTCAAGCTCTTCGGCACGCCGCTCGTATAGGGAATCTTGCGCTTGGCGAGCAGGCCCTGGAGGTTGGCGTTCTCCTCGTGCGTCGATTCGGTGTAGGCGCTGAGCAGGAATCCCAGCCGGCGGCGCGCCGATGCCCAGGCCGCGAACTTGTCCTCATCGCCATAGAGCGAATCCATCAGGATCACGCCCTTGATGCGATGCGCCGCCCCACCATGCGCCAGCGAATAGGCCGTCGAGAGGTAGCCGCCGCTGTAGGACACGACCACGACCGGTGCGGCGTTGAAGCGCGGGCCGACGCGTTTGTCGCCATAGAGCCGCATCAGCCGCTCCGCCGCCTCGTCGATATATTGCGCGAAGTGGCCGGGCTTCCAGAAATTCCCCGCGCTCGAATCGGGGGCATCGAAGGCAAGCTGGGGCGCCACAAGCACGACATTCTGGCCCGATTGAGCGAGCTGGCGCGGCACGCCCTGGCGGGCCATGACATCGCGCTCGAGTGTCGCGCCCTGGCCGTGCAGGTAGAGCACGATCAGGAACGGCAGGTTGGGATTGAAGCCCGCCGGCAGATAGAGCAGCGAGCGGCGGTCGCTGTAGGTCGCGTCCTCCCAGCACACCTCGCCCTTGAGTGTGGTATGGCCGCGCCGTTTGCCCTCGTGAACGTCGAGGAAGGGCTTCTTGGTCTCGGGCACGAGGCCGCGATAGGGGAAGGCCGAGGCGTTGAAGGCGATGAGCTGGCTCTTCGCCTCCTTCAGCGGCTGAGGAACGGCGGGTGCGCGGACCGGCGCGGGCGCCGGTTTCTTGGACGAAGCCTGCTTATTCGTCCTGGCGCGCGCGGCCGTCGGCATGAGCAGGGCCCCCAGCAACAGCAGGCGGCGTTTCACGCAACCGCTGGCCGCTCTTTGAGCGGCATCAGCACGGAGAAGAACGACGGCAGCGCCACGAGGTAGGCTATCGCGCCGACCAGCACGACGGCCGGCAGGCCGAAGCTGGTCGCCACGATCGGCACCAGTGCAGCACCGATCACCGAGAAGCAGCCATTGATGCCCCACGCCCACAGGAACATATGGTCCTTGCCCAGGCGACCGAGCGTCGTCATCGCCGTCGGCATCGGGAAACCCATCAGGAAGGCCGGCGGCATCAGGAGCAACAGGCAGAGCACGATGCGCAGCAAATACGGAAGCGTGCCGATCCAGTCGAGCGCGTAGTCGATGGTGAAGGCGTAGAGCGTCAGAATCAAAAAGATCGCGGTGAAGATCTTGGGCATCGTCGAGCGCGCGCGATCGAGGAAGCGCTCCGACACGAAGCTGCCGAGGCCTGAGAACACCAGCATGCCGGTGATCAGCACAGACGCGGACACGGTGGGATTGGAGAGCGCCAGCACGAAGTGGGAGATCATGCCCACCTCGACAATGATGTAGCCCAGCCCCAGGCAGAGAAAATAGAGCATCGTGCCCGCCTTGCCCGGGTAGCGGCTGAAGATGGTGCGCCAGCCGAAGATCAGCGGGAAGAGCACGAGCGTGGTGGCGAAGATTGCGGCGATGCCGAGCGTGGCCCACAACAGCAGATAACCCCACTCGTCCTGCACCAGCTCGAGCCGGTCGGTGAATTTCAGCAGGTCCTTCACCTTGATGTAGGCGGCGAAGTACGGCTGGTGGTTGGTGAGGATACGGGTGTCGAAGACGTAATCGTCCGCCACCTTCTGCCAACCGCCATTCACCAGGTAATGCCAGGCCAGCCGGCCGAGCACCGTCGCCGGCACCTTTGGGACAGGCGGCGCGCCGTCGGCCTTGGCGGCATCGACGCCGGGCGGGGGCTTGTCGTTTGGTTCCTTTTCTTCCGAGGGCGCCGTTGGATCGGGCGGCGGGCCTTCGTAGAAGAACTGGTTGCGGTAATCCTCGAGCGTCTGCTTGAGGTCCGACGTGTCGACCTGGATGCCGGGATAGTAGATCTCGTCGAACGACATCGCCTTGGTGTGCGCCTGCAGCTTGGCGATGTCGTCCGCGGTGAAACCGCCCTGCTTGTAAAGCACGGTCGCGGTCGAGAGGTAGTACGAGACGACGTAGAAGTTCTTCGAAATGTCGTTGCCGCCGACGTCGCGCGCCGCCTGCGCCATGGTGGCGTAGAGCTTCAGCACCGACTTGGGCGGCTCTTCCTTGTTCCACAGCGTGACCGACAGGATGCCGCCGGGCTTGAGCGCCCGCATATAGGCCGCCATCGCCTCGCGCGTGTAGGAATATTTCTCGACGATGGCGAAGCCGCCGGGACTCGACAGGCCCGCCGAATCGGCGAGCGAGAGGTCGACCACGTCGTAGCGGTTCGTCGTATTGGCGAGATAGAGGCGGCCGTCGTAGTCGATGACGGACACCTTCTTGTTGTTGAGGATGTCGCCGGTGAATGAGCGCAAGCCTGCGTCCTCGCGGAACGCCGTCAGGATCGCGGGATTGCCCTCGGCCACGGTGACGTGGGCACTGCCCGATTTCAGCGCCACCGCCGTCGAGATGCCGCCCCCGAACTGGACCACGAACGTGTCCGGGTTTTGCTTCAGCACATAGGGATAGAACATCGGCAGGAAGCGGAAATACGCCGTCTGGTCGTCCGGCAAATCCTTGATGACGCCGCTCGGGCCCTCCGAATCGAGATAGAGGCCGAGATAGGCGTTGTCCGGCATCTTCTTGAGGTTGAAGGCGGCATTATCCGAAAGCCCCGGCGCGAAGTGGAGATAGGAGCTCGAATAGATCTCCATGTAGCCGAACGGCGAGGCACGCTCGTAGGTGCGCTTGTTGTCGGGGAACTTGCGGGCGTAGGAGACGCCCTTGTAGTCCGACACCGCCAGTTTGGGGATGCCGAGCACGGCGGGCGCCGCGTAATGCACCAGGCTCGCGGCCACCGCCACGATCACGATGGCGTAGATGCCGCGATTGTCGCGCAGCGCCAGGAACCACAGGATGCCGCCGGCCAGCCACAGGATCAGCGGCGCCATGACGATGTCCTGCGGCTTGAAGACGTAGAGCGCCAGCAGCACCGACAGGCCGCACAGGCCCGAGCCGACAAGATCGGCGAAGTAGACGCGGTTGAAGCTCTTCTGCGCCTTCAGGAAGACGACGCCGAGATAGAGCGCGCCGGCCAGGAACGGCAAGAAGTAGAGCACGAAGTTGGCGAACAGCCGCCACTTCTGCTGCGGATCGCTGATCAGGAAGATGGCGTTGAACGGCACCTGCTGGGCGGCGAGGTTGCACACCACCATCAGCGGCCCGAAGGCGAGCAGTGCGCCCTTCACGGCGCCCTGCCAGTGGCGCTCGAACCAGCCCTTGCCGACGCACATCACCGCCGAGGTGAGCCCGAAGCCGAACATGGCGAGGCTCACCACCAGCGAGCCGAAATGCGCCCAGCTGCCGACGGAGAACACGCGCATGATGCCGATCTGCAGCGCGATGATGCTGCCGGCCACCAGCCCGATGGATAGGTAGAAGCTAAGCGGCGGCCGATTGTCTAGATCGACCGTCGCGTTCGTCACAGCCATGGGTACAACGGCCCCGCTCTAGCGCCGGTTCAACGGTTATGCGTGCCGACGATCTTGTCGCCTTCGAGCTTGGTGAAGGGCACGAACGGCACGATCTTGCCGCCGTAGATGTCCTCGCGCGTCGTGGTGATCGAGCCGTCGGAGCCGACGAGCTTGGCCACCTTGAGCACCCTCTGAGCGCCCGGCGGGCCGACCGGGATCACCATCAGGCCGCCGGCCTTGAGCTGCTGCAGCAGCGGCGGCGGCACGTGGTCGATGCCGCAGGTCACGATGATCTTGTCGAAGGGCGCCGCTTCTTCCCAGCCGTAGTAGCCGTCGGCGGCCTTGCTCTTGATGTGCTTGAACTCGGTGTAACCCTTATCGATCAGCTTGTCGTAGAGCGCGCGCGTGCGATCGGCGAGCGGCTTGATGATCTCGATCGTGTAGGAATTCTCGGTCAGGTTGGCGATGTAGCCCGACTGGCAGCCCGATCCGGTGCCGACTTCCAGCACCTTCTCGCCGCGCTTGACGTCGATCACGTTGGTCATGCGGCCCTGGATGTGCGGGCCCGACATGGTGACGCCGTAGCCGATGTCGAGGAAGGCGTGCTCGTAGGCGCGCTTGTGGATGTTGGGATTGACCGAGGCGAATTCCTCGCGCGGGGTCATCAGGAAGGAGCGCATGGTGGCGGCGCCCCACAGATCCTTGTTGCGCACCATGGCCTGGAAGCGATCCCAGCGCTGGCCGAGGAAGCCCGGGTCCTCGCCGCGATTCTTGCCCCAGGCGATGAAATTCTCGCGCGTGTCGGTCGGCGGATTGAGGTCCCAGCTGTAGGGCTGGATGGTGGCGGAGTAAGCCGGGCGGACGAGGCCGGGGGCCAGGCTGGCGGCGGCCATGGCCGCGGCGCCGGAGACGAGACTGCGTCTCTTCACTATATCCTCCATGAGCAGCGGGCCCCGTTATTACGAGGGGGTCATTCGGGACACCGCACGATTAAGTAAATACGGCAATTATGGCGGATTTGCCAGCGCAGCCGCTTCTTGACCATGTGAAGTGAGGTCGCGGCGGCGCGCCGCGATGTCTCAGCCATGTCTCACCGATGTCTCACTCGGGTGAGACATGTCCAATGCCGATGGCATAAGGCTTTTAGGCCAAATGTCTCACTTTTCGCGCCACCCCTTCCCGTGCGGCCTGCGGGTGAGTTCTACACGACAGAATCGGGTTCCAATCAACGCCGGGCCTATAAGCCCGACAATGAACGATATCGATTTCGCGAAGCCAGATGCCGTTGCCGAGACACGGCAGAACCAATTCCTACGGGTCCGCGCCAGGCAAACTATCTGCGCTGCACAATACGCTGCTCGAGCAAGCGAGGTCCGCCGCATGAGGCCCCACCTCCCACTCCCGGCAATAAAATCAGTTGATAAGATATTGAATGCTGCCGCGCTGCTTGCTGATCTTCTGTACCGCCGCACTTACCGCCAATGTGCTCATGGGTGCGGCGTCGGCGTTTGCCGGGACGCGTCCGTGCGACGCATCCCAAGAGAGTTTGTCGCTCGCCAACGCCACGGCAGCAGCGATCGACATTGTTAACCGTCGGCCAGTGCCTGTGACCGTCGAGGAGATCGATTCGTCAGGTGCAATCAAGACCTACCTTGCGATTGCACCGGGCGAGCAAAGACGATTCTGGACCAATGGTGCACATGCGTGGATCAGTCGGGATGCCCGCCGCAGCTGCTTGTCGAGGTTCGTGCCGGAGGCCGCACAGGAAAGATGGGACGTCGTAGGCGACGTCGGCCACGACTACGAACGACGTACGGTGCGTTCGTTTCCGGTGTACGTGGCACCGGAATTCAAGACCGATACCGACGGACTCCTGCAAAAGTGTCTACAGATTCTCGAGGCGAATGCCGAACGATTGGAGCGTATTGTTCCCCGGCCTGCATGGGACACGATCTCGAAGGTGCCCATTTGGCTGGACTACAAGCCCCATCCATACGCCGGCGGCATCTACTATCATTCCCGTGAATCGCTGATCGCGAGCGGCGTCAGCCTTGCCAAGCTGGGGTCGATCCAGTTCTTCAGCTCGCTCCCCGTCATGCTGGCGCACGAGATAAACCCGCTCTTGCACGAACTGGCCCATGCCTATCACGAACGGGTGCTGTCGTGGTCCTACGCTCCTCTTCTGGAGGCCTTCGTACGGGCCGGGCGTAGCGGGCGGTACAACGCCGTGCGCCATGTTTCTGGACGCCACGAGAGAGCCTACGCCATCACGAATTTCAGCGAATTCTTCGCCGAATTGAGCGAGGCCTATTTCGGCGTGAACGATTTCTTCCCGTTCACACGAAAGGACCTCAAGGAATTCGACCCTGACAGCTACCGCGCCGTATCCGATGCCTGGGAGCGTCCATTCGAAGCGGACCCGGGATCATCCTCGTTGGGAAAATCCTGGAATCACATTCGTCAATGACCGTCCGGCTTGCGCAATAGGCTCAGCTGTACTTGCGAATGTCGTCGATCACCTTGCCGTCATTGGGCAGAGACTTCGGCGCCACGAACTCGACCTTGCCGCCCACCTTGCAGACGGTCCGGATCGTCCCCTCCATCGCCTTCTCGAGGTCGGCCGATGGCGCGGCCTCGACCTTCAAGGTCATGACGTCGGCCTGATTGACCCAGTCGATGACCAGCCGCAGGCGGCCGAGGCCCGGGTGCTTCTTCGCGATCTCGGCGATCTGCTCGGGATCGACGAACATGCCGCGCACCTTCGTGCGCTGGTCGGCACGGCCCATCCAGCCCTTGATGCGCATGTTGGTGCGCCCGCACGCGCTGGTCCCCGGCAGCACGGCCGACATGTCGCCGGTGCCGAAGCGGATCAGCGGGTAAGCCTTATTGAAGGTCGTGACCACCACTTCGCCGACATCGCCCTCGGGCACCGGATCCCCGGTGCCAGGCCGCACGATCTCGAGGATCACGCCCTCATCGACGATCATGCCTTCGACCTTGCCGCCGGGCCCCGCCGACTCGTAGGCGATGGTGCCGACATCGGCCGTGCCGTAGCTCTGCAGGCAGGTCATGCCCTTGTCGATGAACATCTGGCGCAGCGACGGCGGCAGCGCCTCGGCGCCGACGAAGGCGTGCTTGATCGAGGAGATGTCCTTGCCCAGCTCGGCCGCCTTCTCGATCAGGATCTTGAGGAACGACGGCGTGCCGACATAGCCGCGCGGCTTGATGGCGGCGATCGCATCGAGCTGGAGCTCGGTGTTGCCGACGCCGCCCGGGACGACGGCGCAGCCGAGCGCGCGCAGCGCCGACTCCATCATGATGCCGGCCGGCGTCAGGTGATAGGAGAAGGTGTTGTAGACCACATCGCCCGCGCGGAAGCCGCCGGAGAACATGGCGCGCGCGCCGCGGAAATAATCCGGCTCGTCGGTGTCTATTTCGAAGATCGGGCCGGGCGACATGAAGACGTGCCGCACCTTGGTCATCGGCACGGTGATCAGTCCGCCCATCGGCGGGTTCCTCTTCTGCACCTCGCCCAGCATCGACTTGCGCAGAACCGGGAGCCTGGCCAGCGCGGCGCGCGAGGTGACCGAAGCCGGATCGACGTCCTTCAGCCACTCCTTGAAAAACGGCGCGTTCGTCTTGGCGTGCGCGATCTGCTGCGGCAGCGCCTGCATCAGGGCCTTCTCGCGCTCGGCCGGGGTGCGGGTCTCCAGAGTGTCATAGTGCTGCGCCATGGTGCGTCCCTCGGATTTTTCCCAACCGTAGCCTCCCCGCGTGCACTTGGGTAGATTTCCGACCGATGAGGGCATTGCACCTGTCTTGGCTGGCACTCGCAGCCTGTCTGTCGGTCTCGAGCGCCGATGCGCAGGCGCCGGGACCGATGCCATCGGGCGGCACGTGGATGACGGTCGGCGAGCGCGTCTGCGGCGGTCAGACCTGGGCGGAGTCCGAAGGCGAAAACGGAACGCCGGTTCCCCGCTATTGCACTCCAGGCTCCAACGGCATGACGGCTCTGTGCGACAACAAGACCTGTTTGTACAAAACGGTGACGCCCGACGAGTGCAAAGGCACCGGCGCTCCGCTCAAGGCCTATCAGTGCCGAGCACCTGCGCTTTCGCCCGAGGCGGCGAAGAAAGCCGACTGTTCGGCAGTACGTACGGAGCCGTGGTCGCAGGCCGGCAAGGGCTACTCGATCACCGCGACGGTCCAAGGTGCGACCTGCGCCAGCGCGACCGCAACGTTCACCGTGCGGCGTCCGGACGGAACGCCGATTTGGTCCGAGACGGTCAGCGTCCAGTGGAGTCTGATGTTCCAGGATCTCAAGACGCCCAAGGATCTCGACAAGGTGCTGGCGGAGAATTTGAAGGATGTTCACCGCTTCTTTTCGGATGAGCTGCCCGAGTGGAAACAAGGCACCGAGCGGCCGTCCGAGAAGGCCCAATGGAATGAGGAACGCGGTGTGACCCGGGAGATGTGGAACGCCTGGCGCGCGGCGAAGCGCCCAATGCTGATCTTCGCTTGGGGAATCGAAGCCCAGCATTTCTATCTGCTCGAGGTGGACGGCCGCTTCAGGAAGATCGGCTTCAATGTGCCGGGCTGATCAAAGCCAGCGCTTGCGGCGGCGGTAGTGCTTGACGTCGCGGAACGAACGGCGGCCACCTTCGCCCTCCGTGCCGCCGATGCCGAGATAGAATTCCTTCACGTCCTCGTTCTCGCGCAATGAAGCGGCATCGCCGTCCAGCACCACGCGGCCGTTCTCGAGGATGTAACCATAGTGGGCGTAGCGCAGCGCCACGTTGGTGTTCTGCTCGGCGAGGAGGAAGGAAACCTTCTCCTGCTCATTGAGGTTCTTCACGATCTCGAAGATTTCCTCGACGAGCTGCGGCGCGAGACCCATCGACGGCTCGTCGAGCAGGATGGTGCTGGGGCGGCTCATCAAAGCGCGACCGATCGCCGTCATCTGCTGTTCGCCGCCCGAGGTGTAGCCCGCCAGGCTGGTGCGCCGCTCTTTCAGGCGCGGGAAGTAGCGGTAGACCTTCTCGAGGTCCTCGGCGACCTTGCGGCTGCCACCATGGATGAAGGCGCCGGTCAGAAGGTTTTCCTCGACCGTGAGGTGGGCGAAGCAATGCCTTCCTTCCATCACCTGGATGACACCGCGGCGCACCAGATCGTTGGGCGTCAACCCATCGACCCGCTCGCCGCGGCAATGGATGCGGCCCTTGGTGACCTGGCCGCGCTCGCTCAGGAGCAGATTGGAGATCGCCTTGAGCGTCGTCGATTTGCCGGCGCCGTTGGCGCCGAGCAGTGCCACGATGGCGCCGTCCGGCACCGACAGCGACACGCCCTTCAACACGAGGATGACGTGATTGTAGATCACCTCGATGTTGGCAACGTCGAGGACGTTGCCGGGCGCTGTCGCGACTTTGGCCGCATCGCGGCCAAAGCGCGTAGGTGCCGGAACGCTCACGCGATCAGCTTTCCTTCGTGCAGTCGCGCGGCGTGATCTTCTTTTCCTTGGCGTAGGCCTCGGCCGTGGTCTTCACCAGCGGCGTCAGGATGGTGTCGTCGCCGGTGAACCAGTCGGAGATCACCTTCCACTCCTTGCCGTCCCACTGATGCACGCGGGAAAGGCGCGCGCCTTCATGGTCGACGCAGGAGAGCTTCACCGGGCCCATCATGCCTTCGAAGCCCAGCGTCTTCAGCCGATCGGCCGTGAGGTCGAGATGCTCGAAGCCCCAGCGCACCTGCTCGCCCGTCATCGGCTTGTTGCCGAACTTGGCCATCGCCGTGCGGACCGCCTCGATGCCGACCATCGAGTTGATCAGGCCGCGGTTGTAGAGCACTTGGCCCACTTCCTCCGGCTTGGCGAGCGACTTGCCGGCCGAGACGACGAACTTGTCGACGTCCTTGTGGACGGCGAACTTGCCGGCGGGATGCTGCAGCATCAGCGCCTTGTAGCCCTTGGCCTTGTCGCCGGCGGGCAGCACGTCGGGCTCGGCACCCGACCACCACACCCCCAACATCTTGTCGCGCGGGTAGTTGACGTTGCCCGCCTCCGTGACGGCGGCGGAGTTCATCACGCCCCAGCCCCACAGGAGCACGTAGTCGGGTCGCGCCTGGCGGATCTGCAGCCATTGCGACTTCTGTTCGCTGCCCGGCGCCGGCACCGGAATCTGCAGGAACTCGTACCCGTACTTCTTCGACATGGCTTCAAGCGCCGCGATCGGCTCCTTGCCGTAGGGCGAGTCGTGATAGAGCAGCGCGATCTTCTTGCCCTTGAGCTTGTCGAAGCCGCCCCACTCCTTGGCGATGAACTGGATGCCGACATTGGCCGCCGTCCAGTAGGTGCCGAGAACCGGGAAGTTCCAGGTGAAGACCTCGCCGTCGCGTGAGTCGGCGCGACCGTAGCCCATGGTGAGCAGCGGGATCTTGTCGCCCGGTGCCTTCTCGGTCAGCGCGAAGGTGATGCCGGTGCTGAGCGGGCTGAAGTAGGCCGCACCCGTCGGGCCCTTGCCCTTGAGGCGCTCGTAGCACTCCACGCCGCGGTCGGTGGCATAGCCCGTCTCGCATTCCTCGAACAGGATCTTCACGCCGTTGATGCCGCCATCGCGCGCGTTGATCATGTTGATGTAGTCGGCCACGCCGTTGGCGAACGGCACGCCGTTCGGAGCATAGGCGCCGGTGCGATAGACCAGACCCGGGATGAACTGCTCGTTCTGTGCCTGCGCGGTCGTGGCGATCACCACGCCGGCGGCGAGTGTCGCGGCACCCGCCAGCACCAATTTCCTAAGAAGCATCGTTTCCTCCTCCTTTATGACGTCTTTGACAAAAGCCTAGCGATTCACACTCAGTGCGGGAAGGGCCATGGGCCCTAGTGCGGGAAGGGCCAGAGGCGCAGCTTCTCCTTGGCTATCGACCAAAGTCGAGCCAGCCCATGCGGCTCGACCACCAGGAAGAACACGATCAGCGCGCCGAAAATCATCGATTCGAAGTGGGACACCGTGGCCGTGCTGATCCTCCAGCCGACGATGGCGCCCAGAGGTGGCAGGGCCTGGTTCAAGAAGATCGGCATCAGGACGATGAAGATGGCGCCCAGCACGCTGCCCAGGATCGAGCCCAGACCGCCGATGATGACCATGAACATCAAGGTGAAGGACCGATTGATGTCGAACGCGGCCGGCTCCCATGAGCCGAGATAGACGAAGGCCCACAGTGCACCCGCCACGCCGATCAGGAAGGACGACACGGCGAAGGCGGTGAGCTTGGCGTACATCGGCCGCACGCCGATGATCTCGGCCGCGATATCCATGTCGCGGATCGCCATCCATTGCCGGCCGATGTGGCCGCGGACGATGTTCTTGACGGCGAGGCCCAGCACGACAGTGAAGACCAGCGCCACGATGTAGTTGGCGGCAGGCGAGCTCAGGTCGAAGCCGAAAACTTGCAGCGGCGGCGCGTTGACCGAGCCGGACGGCGTGTAGTTGGTGATCCACTTGATGCGCAGGAACGCCCAGTCGCCGAAGAACTGCGCGGCGAGCGTGGCGACGGCGAGATAGAAGCCCTTGATGCGCAGGCTCGGGATGCCGAACAGCAGCCCGACACCCGCCGACACGAAGCCGGCCAGCAGCACCGAGACGAAGGGATTGAGGAAGGGAACGTGGACGGACAGGTTGTAGGCGGCATAGGCGCCCACGCCCATGAAAGCGCCGGAGCCGAGCGACACCTGCCCGCAATAGCCCATCAGCACGTTCAGGCCGATCGCCGCCAGCGCCAGGATCACCGTCGGGATCAGCACGGCGCGATAGACGTATTCGCTGGCGACAAACGGCACGACCAGAAAGGCGATCGCCAGCAGTGCCACCATGAAGAAGCGGTCTTGGGCGATCGGGAAGATCGCCTGGTCGGCTTCGTAGCTCACCTTGTATTGGCCGGCCTCGCGGTAGATCACGGTGCCTCTCCCTTACACGCGCTCGATGATCTTTTCGCCGAACAGGCCCTGCGGCCGGAACAGCAGGAACACCAGCGCAACGACGTAGGCGAACCAGATTTCGATGCCGCCGCCGAAGGCGGGGCCCAGGAATACTTCCGAGATCTTTTCGCCCGCGCCGATCAGCAGTCCGCCGATGATGGCGCCCGGCACCGACGTGAAGCCGCCCAGGATCAGCACCGGCAGCGCCTTCAGGGCGAGGAGCGTCAACGAGAACTGAACGCCGAGCTTGCTGCCCCACACCGCGCCGGCCACGAGAGCGACGAGGCCCGCCACCAGCCAGACGATGAACCAGATCTGGTTGAGCGGAATGCCGACCGATTGAGCAGCGGCGTGGTCGTCGGCCACGGCGCGCAGGGCGCGGCCGATGCGCGTCTTCTGGAAGAAGATCGCCAGGCCCGCGACCAGCAGGCCCGCGATGACGGCGGCCCAGATGTCGAGCTCGTTGACCAGGATGCCGCCGTCGAACACCGATTCGAGGATGAAGATCGGTTCCTTCGGCAGATGAATGTTGAGCGGATAGACGTCGGAGCCGAACACGGTCTGCGCCAGGCCTTCGATGAAGAAGGTGACGCCGATCGTCGCCATGAACAGGATGATGCCTTCCTGGTTGACGAGCTTGCGCAGCACCATCCGTTCGGCGACCCAGGCGACCAGCGCCATCACCGCGGCCGCGAACACGAACGCGCAGATCAACGCCAGCCAGAACGGCCATTTCCATTGCTCAAAGAGATCGAGCGCCCGCACCAGCGCGAGCGCCGCCGCCAGCACCATGGCGCCCTGGGCGAAGTTGAACACGCCCGAAGCCTTGAAGATCAGCACGAAGCCCAGCGCCACCAGCGAATAGAGCACGCCGGCCAGCAGCCCACCGATCAGCACTTCGAGGAAGAAACCCATCAGTGACTCACTCCCAGATAGGCGTCGATCACGGCCTGGTCGTTCTTGACCTTGTCGGGCACGCCGTCGCCGATCTTCTTGCCGTAGTCGAGGACGACGACCCTGTCGGAGATGTCCATGACGACGCCCATGTCGTGCTCGATCAGGCAGATCGTGGTGCCGAATTCGTCGTTCACGTCGAGCACGAAGCGGCACATGTCCTGCTTCTCCTCGATGTTCATGCCGGCCATCGGCTCGTCGAGCAGCAGCAGCTCGGGCTCGGCGGCGAGCGCGCGGCCGAGTTCGACCCGCTTCTGCAAGCCGTAGGGAAGCTGGCCGACCGGCACCTTGCGGATGTGCTGGATCTCGAGGAAGTCGATGATACGCTCGACCGTCTTGCGATGGTCGATCTCCTCGCGCGCCGCCGGGCCCATCCTCAGCGCCTGCCAGAACAGGCCGGACTTCATGCGCAGATTGCGGCCGGTCATGATGTTGTCGAGCGTGCTCATGCCGCGGAACAGCGCGATGTTCTGGAAGGTGCGGGCGATGCCCTGCTCGGCCGCCTCGTGCGGCCGCATGCGGGCGCGCCGCACACCTTTATACGTGATGGCGCCCTGCTGCGGGTGATAGAAGCCGTTGATGCAGTTCAGCATCGAGGACTTGCCCGCGCCGTTGGGGCCGATGATGGCGCGGATCTCGCCCTTGGCGATGTCGAAGCTGATGTCGCTGAGCGCCTTCACGCCGCCGAACGACAGGCTGACATTCTCGACCGCCAGCAGCACTTCGTTGAAGGAACGCGTACGCGCGGCCATGAGGACTAGCTCGCCTTCCTGAGCTGGGGCGCGTGTTGCGGCGCGAGGTCGCCGATCTCGATCGTGCCCTCGATGGTGCCCTTGCGGCCGTCCTCGAACGTGACGTCGACCTTGATGTGGGCATCCTTGGCGCCGCTGTAGAGCGCGTCGACCAGGAGCTTGTAGCGTTCGCCGATGAAGCCGCGGCGCACCTTGTTGGTGCGCGTGAGCTCGCCATCGTCGGCGTCGAGCGCCTTGTGCAGGATCAGGAAGCGGCGGATCTGGGCGCCCGCCATGCGCGGATCGGCGGCGAGGTCGCGATTCACCTGGTCGATCTCGTTCTTGATCAGGTCGCGGACCTGCGGGTGCGAGGCGAGCTCCTGGTAGCTTGCGTAGGCGATGTTGCGCCGCTCGGCCCAGTCGCCGACCGCCGTCATGTCGATGTTGACGAAGGCCGAGACGAAATCGCGGCCATGGCCGAACGCGACGGCCTCGTTGATGTGCGGGAAGAACTTCAGCTTGTTCTCGATGAACTTGGGCGCGAACAGCGTGCCGTCGTTCAGCTTCCCGACATCCTTGGCTCTGTCGATGATCCTGAGATGGCCGCGTTCGTCGAGATAGCCTGCATCGCCGGTATGCACCCAACCATCGGCGGTCTTGGTGTCGTTGGTCGCCTGCGGGTTCTTGAAATACTCCTTGAAGACGCCGGGGCTGCGATAGAGCACCTCGCCTGACTCGGCGATCTTGAGCTCGACCTTGGAGACCGGCTTACCGACCGTGTCGGAATAGACCTCGCCGTTGGGATGGATGGTGACGAAGACGCTCGCTTCGGTCTGGCCGTAGAGCTGCTTCATGTTGACGCCGAGCGCGCGATAGAAATTGAAGATCTCGGGACCGACCGCCTCGCCCGCCGTGTAGGCGACGCGGACGCGGCTCATGCCCAACGTGTTCTTGAGCGGGCCGTAGACCAGCAGCGCGCCCAGCCGATAGAGCAGCCGATCGAGCAGAGCGACTGGCCGACCGTCGATCAGCGACGGCCCGACTTTGCGGGCGAGCGTCATGAAATACTGGAACAGGCGCCGCTTGATCACGCCCGCGTCTTCCATGCGGATCATGACCTGAGTGATCAGGTTCTCGAGCACGCGGGGCGGGGCGAAGTAGTAAGTCGGGCCGATCTCGCGCAGGTCGGTCATCACCGTCGACGCCGACTCCGGGCAATTGACGACCAGGCCGACGACGTAACCCTGGGCATAAGAGAAGAGATGATCGCCCACCCAGGCCATCGGCAGATAGGAGAGCAGCTCGTCGCCCGCCTTGAGACCATCGAACTCAGCGCCGGCCTCGGCCGCCCAGACGAGATTGTCGTAGCTCAGCACCGCGCCCTTGGGCCGGCCGGTGGTGCCCGACGTATAGAGCATGATGGCGTCGTCGCTGCCGCGACCGACCTCGACTTCTGCCGTCACGAGGTCGGGCTTGGCCTTGAGCCGTGCGTCGCCACGTGCCTGCACCTCGGCATAGGACTGCAGGCCCGCATAATGCCGCATGCCGCGCGGATCGTCGTAGATGAGGGTCTGGAGGCCGGGCACCGTCTTCTGGATCTCGAGAAGCTTGTCGACCTGCTCCTGGTTCTCGGCGATCGCGAAGCGGGCGCCGGCATGCTCGACCACGTAGGCGAGCTCCTCGGCGACGGAGTCCTGGTAGACCGGCACCGGCACGCCGCCCAGCGACTGCGCCGCGCACATCGCCCAATAAAGACGCGGACGATTGTCGCCGACCACGATCAGCCGGTCGCCGCGGGCAAAGCCCACATCGGCGAGACCGGCCGCCAGCCGCTCGACCTCGCGGGCGACATGGGCCCAGTCGTAGGTCTGCCAGATGCCGTATTCCTTTTCCCGGTACGCGGGCTTGTCGGCGCGCGCGCGGGCGAGTTCGGCCAGCAGTTTGGGGAACGTGGTCATCCCTGCCCTATCTTTCAGCGGCCGGTTTCCGGCTCGTCGTTAGGGCCACCTAGCCACAGTCAAATCGAGGCGGTCAAGCTCAAGCGGGCCGCAAACGGAGCGTGAAGGCGGCGCCGCCGCCCGGCCGATCCTCGACGACGACGCTGCCCTCATGGGCCTCGGCAACTCGGGCCACGATCGCCAGCCCTAGGCCGCGGCTGTCGGTCTTCTTTCGGTCGCGCCGCCAGAACCGGCTGAAGATCAGCTCGCGTTCGACCTCCGGCACGCCCGGGCCCTCGTCGAGCACCCGGACCGCGCCATCTTCCGTCACCTCGACCTCGATCGACTGGCTCGCCGGCGCATGGCGGATGGCGTTCTCGATCAAGTTGCGCACGGCGCGGAACAGCGCCTCACTATGGCCGCGCACCCACACCGGCCGGTCGACGCCAGTGAGCGAGATCGTCTTGCCCATGTCGACGGCGAGCGGCGCCATGAATGAGACGGCATCGGCGCAGACCTGCTGGAGATCGGTCTTGGCGTCGGTCGCGACGATGAAGCTCTCGAGCTCGGCGATGTCGAGCACCTGGTTCACCGTGCGCGTCATGTTGACCAGATCGGCGCGCAACTGGTCGCGCACCGGGCCGGCCTCGAGCGAATCCACGCGCGCCCGCACGATGGCGAGCGGCGTGCGCAGCTCGTGCGCCATGTCGGCGGTGAAGTCGCGCTGCGCCCGATAGCCGGTCTCCAGACGATCCAGTGCCTGGTTGACCGCATGGACGAGCGGCGCAATCTCGGCCGGCATCGACTGCTCGGGCAAACGTACCTCCGGACGCTGCGGGCCGATCGCCGCCGCGGTGGTCGAGGCCTCGCGCACCGGATCGAGCGCGCGACGGAAGATCAGGATGTCGGTCAACAGCAGCAGCAGCAGGATCGGGAAGGTGATCCAGGCGACGCGCGGGAAGAACGAGGCGACGACGTCGTCGATGATGACGTCGCGGTGCGCCAGGTCCTGGGCGACCTGGATGTTGTAGACGCGATCGCCGATGGCGCGGCTGACGCTGACGCCGAACAGCGTCGTGCCCGAGCTGCGCCGGCGCACGAACCAGTCGCGGATCGATTCCTCGTCGGGCGTGAACAGGTCGGTGCCGTCCTCGCGCGAGGAGAACAGCACGTGTCCCCACGAATCGAGGATGGCGTAGGAATAGAGCGCGTAGTTGCCCGAATAGAGCGGTCGCGCGTCCGGCGGAATGTTCAGGCTGAGCCCACCGTCGGGCAACGGCTTCACATAGCTCGCGATCGTCACCGCCTCGGCACGCAGCTGATCGCGATGCAGCTTGTTGGCCGCTTCGTCGAGCAGCCAGTAAAGCGCAAGCGGCATCAGGATGGACGTGATGCCGATCGCCACCACGTGCAAGACGACGATGCGCGTGATGATGGAGCGAAAACGAGTCACCGAACGTCAGCCCGGCGTCTTTTCTTCCGCCATCAGATAGCCGACGCCGCGAACGGTGTGGATGCGCACCGTGGCGCCGGCATCGCCCAGCATCTTGCGCAGGCGATGGACATAGACCTCGACTGCGTTCGAGCCGACCTCGCCCGAGAGGCCGAACAGCTGATCCTCGAACAGCCGCTTGGGCGCGACGTTGCCGCCGCGACGCAGCAGGATCTCGAGCACTGCCGTCTCGCGCGCCGGGAAGGCGCGCGGCGCACCGGACACGAAGACCTGGCGGCCTTCAGTGTCGAGCGAGACGTTGCCGAACGAGAGCAACTTGCCGAGCAGATTGCCGGGACGGCGCAGCAGCGCCTGCAGGCGCGCCACCAGCTCCTCCATGGCGAAGGGTTTGGCGAGGTAATCGTCGGCACCCTCGCGCAGGCCGGTGACGCGATCGGAGACGCCATCGCGCGCCGTCAGCACCAGCACCGGTGTCGAATCGCCGCGGCGGCGCACGTCGCGCAGGAGCAGCAGGCCGTCCTCGTCCGGCAGGCCGAGATCGAGCACGATGGCGGCATATTTCATCGTCGCCAGCACGTGCTTGGCGTCACCGACCGTACCCACGGAATCGGCGGCGAAGCCGGCCTGTGCCAGGCCCTTGGTCAGCAGGGACACAAGGTCTGGATTGTCTTCGACGAGGAGCACTCTCATTGGTGTTCGGTGCCGCGCGTTCAGCTTGATGTCATCAAGTTTAGCACGGCTTTTGAGTCCGGCAGCGTCAGGTTGACGTAATGGGCAGGGACTAATTTGCCGCCTACTCGGTAGCCGAAGATCCATCATCATGAACGTCGTCGAGACCTCCTCCCTGCAGACCCGGCTGGGGCGTTACCGCCTCTGGCTTGCGGGCGGCGGTCTGCTGGCCATCGCGATCGGCGGCTTCTGGGCGTTCGACAGCGGCCCCAGCAACGCCGTTGCCCGTCCCGAAAAGCAGGCGCGCGACACCGACGGCGCCTTCCATCCCACCGAGAATCAGTGGTCGACGCTCAAGCTCGCTTCCGTGCGTCAGGTCGCCTTCCGCGACGAGCGGGCGACCGACGGCAAGATCGCGATCAACGACGAGACGACGACACCCGTGTTCTCGCCCTACTCGGGCCGCGTCAGCCGCTTGATCGCCCGACCCGGCGATTATGTCGAGCGCGGCGCCCCCTTGTTCGCCATCGAGGCGAGCGAGTTCGTGCAGGGCCAGAACGACTTGGTGACAGCCGTTGCGGGCGTCCAGCGCGCCAAGTCCCGGCTCGAACTGGCCAAGACCGTCGAGAAGCGCCAGCGTGAATTGCTCGCCATCCGCGGCGGCGCGCTCAAGGACCTCGAGCAGGCGCAGTCCGATCTTGTCTCCGCCGAGGGCGACATGCGCTCGGCCGAGATCGCGCTCACGGCCGTGCGCAACCGGCTGCGCATCCTTGGCCGCTCGGACGCCGACATAGCCGAACTCGAGAAGAGCGATCGCATCGGGCCGGAGACCGTCGTGTCGGCGCCGATCGCCGGCACCGTGATCCAGCGCAAGGTGGGCGTCGGCCAGTACATCCAGAACGGCGCGACCGATCCGGTATTCACCGTCGGCAATCTCGGCACCGTGTGGCTGATCGCCAACGTCCGCGAATCGGACGCGCCCAAGATGAAGGTTGGCGCGCCGGTCGAGGTCGCGGTGCTCGCCTATCCCAACCGCATCTTCAACGCCAGGCTCACCTACGTGGCGCCCGCCCTCGATACCGCGACGCGCCGCCTGCCCGTGCGCGCCGAGATCGAGAATTTCCGCCGCGAGCTCATGCCCGAGATGTTCGCCTCCTTCCGCATCATCGCCGGCGACAACCGCCTGATGCCGGCAGTGCCGCAGGAAGCCGTGATCTACGAAGGTGCCCAAGCACGCGTCTGGGTGGCGCGCCCCAACGACAAGGCGATCGTCACGCGGCCGATCGAAGTCGGCGCCACGACCAACGGCCTCGTCGAGGTGCGCAAGGGGCTTTCGGTCGGCGAGAGCGTCGTCGCGAGCGGCACGCTGTTCATCGATCGCGCCGCAACCCGCGACTGACCTCGGTCCAGCCTACCCGCGTACCTGGTCATGCATGCTCTCGTCGGCGCCGCACTCAAGCAGCGCATCCTGGTGATCATCTTGGCGGCGACGGTGATGGTCGGCGGGCTGTTCGCCTACTCCACTCTCAACATCGAGGCCTATCCCGACCCCGTGCCGCCGCTGGTCGACATCATCACGCAGAATCCGGGCCAGTCCTCGGAGGAGATCGAACGCTACATCACCATCCCGATCGAGATCCAGATGGCGGGCATTCCCTACGTCCAGGCTATTCGCACGATCTCGTTGTTTGGGCTTAGCGACGTGAAGGTACAGTTCACCTACGACGTGACCTACGAGAAGGCGTCGCAATACGTCATCAACCGACTGTCGCAGCTGCCGCCGCTGCCCAACGGCGCGCAGCCGGTGCTGTCGCCGACCAGCCCGATCGGCGAGATCTTCCGCTATCGCGTGGTCGGCCCGCCGGGCTACACGGTGACCGACCTCAAGACTATCCAGGACTGGATCCTGCAGCGCCGCTTCAAGGCGGTGCCGGGCGTGATCGACGTCACCGGCTGGGGCGGCAAGACCAAGACCTTCGACATCACCATCGATCTCGACCGGCTGCTGGCCTATGGCCTGACGCTGAAGCAGGTGCTGGACGGGCTGAACAACGCCAACATCAATGTCGGCGCCAACACCGTGAATATCGGTGCGCAGTCGGCGATCGTGCGCTCGGTCGGCCAGATCCGATCGCTCGACGACATCCGCAACACCATGCTGGCGGCGCCCAACGGCGCGCCGGTCCTGGTGTCCGACGTGGCGACGGTGACCGTCGGCAACCAGCCCCGCCTCGGCATTGCGGGCCAAAACAGCGACGACGACATCGTGCAGGGCATCGTGCTGATGCGCCGCGGCGCCGAGACCCTGCCGACGCTGAAGGGCGTTCTGGCCGAGGTCGAAAGGATCAACTCCTCGGGCGTACTGCCGCCCGGCGTGCGCATCGAACGCATCTACGATCGCAGCGGCCTGGTCGACGTCACCACCCACACCGTGCTGCACAACATGCTGGTGGGCGTGCTGCTGATCTTCCTGATCCAGTGGCTGTTCCTCGGCGATTTGCGCAGCGCCCTGATCGTCTCGGCGACGATTCCCTTCGCGCTGTTCTTCGCCGTGGTCATCCTGGTCGTCAGCGGCGAGTCGGCGAACCTCCTGTCCATGGGCGCCATCGATTTCGGCATCATCGTCGATGCGACCGTGATCATGGTCGAGAACATCTTCCGTCATCTGTCGCAGCGCGAGCGGCGCGGCGACAAGGTAGAGACCATCTATCGCGCCTCGACCGAGGTGACGAAGGCCATCTTCTTCGCCGCCACGATTATCATTGCGGGCTTCCTGCCGTTGTTCACGCTGTCCGGCGTCGAAGGCCACATCTTCGCGCCGATGGCACGCACCTATGCCTACGCCTTGTCGGGCGGCCTGCTCGCCACCTTCACGGTGTCACCTGCGCTCGCGGCACTCCTGCTGCCCGAGCATGTGGCGCACGCCGAGACGCGCGCGGTGCGGATCATCTCGCGGGGTTATCTGAGGGTGCGCGACTGGGTGCTGGAAGGGCAGCGCACCGCGATCGCAGCCGGCCTCGGCGTGGGCGCCCTCGCCGTGCTCGCCGGCAGCTCGATCGGCCTGGAATTCCTGCCGACGCTCGAGGAAGGCAACATGTGGATTCGCGCCACCATGCCGACCTCGATCTCGCTCGAAGCCGGCAACGACTACGCCAACCGCATGCGCAAGCTGATCAAGAGCTTCCCCGAGGCGGTCACCGTGATCTCCCAGCACGGCCGGCCCGATGACGGCACGGATTCGACCGGCTTCTTCAACGCCGAGTTCTTCGTGCCCCTGAAGCCGTTCGATCAATGGCGCAAAGGCCTCGACAAGGACGGTCTGATTGCCGAGATGAACGATGCGCTGGCGAAGGCCTTTCCCGGCGTCGAGTTCAACTTCTCGCAATATATCCAGGACAACGTCCAGGAAGCAGCCTCGGGCGTGAAAGGCGAGAACTCGGTGAAGATCTCCGGCAACGATCTCGAGACGCTGGCCAAGGTCGCCGAGGAAGTGAAGAACGCGATCACCGGCGTGACCGGCATCCGCGATCTTTCAGTGTTCGCCTCGCTCGGCCAGCCGACGATCCGCATCGACATCGACCGCAACAAGGCCGCCCGCTACGGACTTGCGCCTGGCGACATCAACGCCACGGTGCAGGCGGCGATCGGCGGCCAGGCGGCCGGCGACCTCTACGAGAACGGCAGCGACCGGCACTTCCCGATGATCGTGCGCCTCGCCCCGCGCTATCGCGAGAACCTCGAAGCCATCCGCCGCATTCCCATCGGTGTGCAAGGCCCCAGCGGCGTGACCCAGGTACCGCTCGCGGAAGTGGCGAGCGTTCATCTCGTCTCCGGCGCCTACTACATCTACCGCGAACAGCAGGAGCGCTACGTGCCGGTGAAATTCTCGGTGCGCGGCCGCGATCTCGGCAGCGCCGTGCTGGAGGCGCAGCAGAGGGTCGCCGACAAGGTCAAGATTCCCGGCGGCGTCCGCGTCGAATGGGTGGGCGAGTTCGGCAATCTCAAGAAGGCGCTGGAGCGCCTGGCCATCGCCGTGCCGATTGCGATCTCGCTGATCCTGCTGCTGCTCTATGTTACGTTCGGATCGTTGCGCGACACCCTGCTGGCAGGCAGCGCGATCCCCATGGCTCTGACCGGCGGCATCCTTTCCTTGTTCATGTTCCACATGCCGTTCAGCATCTCGGCCGCCATCGGCTTCGTTGCGCTATTCGGCATTGCGGCCATGAACGGCATCATGGTGCTGGGCTGCTACAACCGGCTGATCGACTCCGGCCTGCATCCGCCCGAGGCGTTGCGGGAAACCTGCGTCCAGCAGATGCGGCCGGTGCTGATGACCTGCGTCGCGGCCTGCGTGGGACTGCTGCCCGCCGCGTTCTCGACGGCCATCGGCAGCCAGGTGCAGCGGCCTCTGGCGGTCGTCGTGGTCGGCGGCACTCTGCTTGCGCCGTTCCTGTTCCTGACGGTGTTGCCGGCGGCGATCGGCCTGTTCTCGCAGCGCCGCGCGGTCGAAGCGAGCCCCGCCGCACCCAGCGGAGCGGAGGCGCGCGCATGATCCTGCGTCAATCACTGCGGGCTCTGCTCGGCTCGGTGTCGGCCATCGTGCTTGCAAGCTGCACCATGGGCCCGGACTTCAAGTCGCCCGAGGGGCCGCAGACCGCAAAGTACCTGCCGGATCAGACCAACGACTTCGTTTCGGGTGGCATCACGGGCGGCGAGGCTCAGCGGATTGTCGAGGGTCTCGACATCCCAGGCCAATGGTGGGGCGTCTTCCAATCACCGAAGCTCGACAGCCTCATCCGCACGGCCATTACTGCCAATCCCGATATCAAGGCGGCATCGGCGTCGTTGCGCGTGGCGCAGGCAAATGCGCGCGTGCAGCGGGCGAGCCTGTTCCCGACCGTGCAAGGCACCGGTGGCGTCACCTCCAACCAAGTGCCGCCCTTTTTGTCTCCGCCTTTGGCGGACGGCACCACTTACAACTACACCCTCTACACGCTCGGCCTGACGGTCACCTACAACCTCGATTTGTGGGGCGGCAATCGCCGGCAGATCGAATCGCTCGACGCTCTGGCGGAAGCGCAGTGCTTCCAGCTCGAGGGTGCCTACCTATCGCTCGCCGCCAATGTCGTGGCGGCGGCCATCCTCGAGGCCTCGCTGCGCGCCCAGGTCGAGGCAACGCAGAGCATCATCGACGGCCAGCGTGCCACGCTCGACATCCTGAACCGCCAGTCCGGACTCGGCGCGGTGACGGGCGCCGACGTCGCCGCCCAACAGGCGCAACTGGCGCAGCTCGAGGCCACACTGCCGCCTCTGCAGAAGTCCCTGGCCCAGCAGCGTAACCTGATGGCGACGTTATTGGGTCGCCTGCCGAGCGAAGGCGTGGTCGAGCAGTTCACGCTCGCCGACCTCAAATTGCCGGGAGAATTGCCGCTCAGCCTGCCGTCGAGCCTTGTTCAGCAGCGCCCCGACGTGCGTGCCGCGGAGGCGAACCTGCACTCCTCGTCAGCGCTGGTCGGCGTCGCCACGGCCAATCAGTTTCCCAACATCACGCTCAATGCCAGCATCGCCACACAGGCCCTGACCGCCGGCGCCTTGTTTGGACCGGCGGCGCCGGCCGCACTCGTGGGCGCGAGCCTGTTGCAGACCATCATCGATGGCGGTGCGCTGGCGGCCAAGAAGCGCGCCGCCGTGGCGGGCTACGAGCTCGCCGATGCGCAGTATCGCTCGACGGTGCTGCAGGCCTTCCGCAACGTCGCCGATACTCTGCGCGCATTGGAATACGACGCACTCACGCTCAGAGCAGCGGTCGCAGCCGAGCAGGCGACGGCCGCCAGCCTGGACATCGTTCGCCGTCGCTTGCAGCTCGGTGACACGACCTATGTATTCGTGCTGGCCGCCGAGCTTGCCTATCGCCAGGCGTCGCTTCAGCGCGTGCAAGCGCAAGCCGCGCGCCTCAGCGACACTGCAGCTCTCTTTCAGGCGTTGGGGGGAGGCTGGTGGAATCGCGACAGTCAGACCGATGCCGCGAAGCGTCTGACTTGCAGACCGGCTGCAGCGCAAACTGTGTCGCAGCGATAGTGCGACTGCAGCCTTAGTGCCATTGCACGAGTGGTGTATATCAGACCCTAAGGGAGGCACCGTCGCATCACCAATGATGCGATCGGCCAACAGGGTCGGATGCAGGCAATCGTTGGGGCGGCACTTCGTCAACGCGTTCTGGTGTTGATCCTTGCGACCGCCCTGATCGCGGGCGGTCTGTTCGCCTACAAGAAGCTGAACATCGAAGCCTATCCCGACCCGGTGCCGCCGTTGGTCGAGATCGTCACCCAGAATCCCGGGCAATCGTCCGAGGAGATCGAGCGCTACATCACCATTCCGATCGAAGTGCAGATGGCGGGCCTGCCCTATGTGACCTCCGTTCGCACGATCTCGCTGGTTGGGCTCTCCGACGTGAAGGTGCAGTTCACCTACGACCTCAGTTATCGCGAAGCGGCGCAGCTCGTCGTCAATCGGCTGAGCCAGCTCGGGCCGCTGCCCAACGGCGCGCAGCCGACGCTGTCCTCGACCAGCCCGATCGGCGAGATCTACCGCTATCGCATCGTCGGACCGCCCGGCTTCTCGGTGACCGACCTCAAGACCATCCAGGACTGGGTGCTCGAGCGGCGCTTCAAGTCGGTGCCCGGCGTCGTCGACGTGACGGGCTGGGGTGGTCGCCTCAAGACCTATGACATCACGGTCGATCTCGACCGCTTGCTCGCCTACGGCCTGACGCTCAAGCAGGTGCTCGACGCGCTGAACGGCGCCAATGTCAATGTCGGCGCCAACACGATCACTCTCGGTCCGCAATCGGCGGTCATCCGATCGGTCGGCCAGATCCGCTCGATGGACGACATTCGTCACACAATGATCGGCGCGCGCGACGGCACGCCGGTGCTGGTGAGCGATGTCGCCAACGTATCGGTGGGCTACCAACCGCGCCTCGGCATCGCCGGACAGGACGACGAGGACGACATCGTTCAAGGCATCGTGCTGATGCGCCGAGGGGCGCAGACGCTGCCCACCCTGTCTGCCGTCGAGCGCGAGGTGGCACGCATCAATCGGTCCGACCTGTTGCCGCCCGGCGTGAAGATCGAGCGCATCTACGATCGCCGGATCCTGGTCGACGTCACGACCAAGACTGTGCTCCACAACATGGTGCTGGGCGTCGGCCTGATCTTCCTGATTCAGTGGCTGTTCCTCGGCGATCTGCGCAGTGCTTTGATCGTTGCCGCCACCATCCCCTTTGCACTGCTGTTTGCCGTCATCATCCTGGTGATGAGCGGTGAGTCGGCCAACCTGCTGTCGATGGGCGCGATCGATTTCGGCATCATCGTCGACGCCACCGTCATCATGGTGGAGAACGTCTTCCGTCATTTGGCGGAGGCAAGCGCCGGGCACAGGACGGCGGTCGTCGGCACGGGTTCGGGAAACGACGACAGATTTTCCGCCAAGGTGCTCACGATCTACCTGGCGGCCGGCGAGGTCACTCAGGCGATCTTCTTCGCCGCCACCATCATCATCGCGGGCTTCCTGCCGCTCTTCACGCTCTCGGGCGTCGAGGGCCACATCTTCGGTCCGATGGCCAAGACCTATGCCTACGCCCTGTCCGGCGGACTGTTGGCGACCTTCACTGTTTCTCCTGCTCTCTCGGCCGTGCTGTTGCCCGAGAGAGTCTCCGAGGTAGAGACGGCCATCGTGCGCCTGCTGCGCGGCCGCTACGAACGACTGGCGGCCTTCGTTCTCGCGCACCGCGGCCTCACCCTCGGCGCCGGCCTGGGTTTGATGCTGTTGGCGGTTCTTGCCGGCAGCACCGTTGGCCTCGAATTCCTGCCCAAGCTCGAGGAAGGCAACATCTGGATGCGCGCGACGATGCCCGCCTCCGTTTCCCTCGACGAGGCCAACCGGGCGGTCAACCGCATGCGCGCCGTCGTCAAGAGTTTCCCCGAGGTCGAGACGGTGGTCTCGCAGAACGGCCGGCCCGATGACGGCACTGATCCTGACGGCTTCTCGAACGGCGAGTTCTTCGTGCCGCTGAAGCCAGTGGAGAAATGGCGCAAGGGCGTCGACAAGGAGGCGCTGATCGCGGAGATGTCGGCGGCACTTCAGAAGGCCGTGCCGGGCGTCAGCTATGCTTTCTCGCAGTACATTCAGGACAACGTGCAGGAAGCGGCGTCAGGCATCGACGCCGAGAACGCCATCAAGTTGATCGGCTCGAACCTCGACCAGCTGCACAAGACTGCCATCGAGATCCGCAAGGTGCTTGAATCGATTCCCGGCATCAAGGACGTCTCCGTACCGCCGCTGGTCGGACAGCCAACCGTGCGCATCGACATCAATCGCGAGCGTGCTGCGCGCTATGGCCTCTCGCCGGGCGACATCAACGCCACCATTCAGGCGGCGGTGGGCGGCCAGGCGGCAGGCGATCTCTACGAGAATGGCAGCGACCGGCACTTTCCGATGATGGTTCGGCTCGCCCCGCAGTATCGCGAGAACATGGAAGCCCTTCGCCGGCTGGCGATCGGCCTGCAGACGTCAAACGGCACGGTCGTGCAGGTGCCGTTGCCGGAGGTTGCCGACATCAAGCTCGCCTCGGGTGCGTTCTACATCTATCGCGAACAGCAGGAGCGCTTCATCCCGATCAAGTTCAGCGTGCGCGGGCGCGACCTCGGCTCGGCCGTGCTGGAAGCGCAGGACAAGGTCGCCAAGCAGGTGCCCCTGCCCGGCGGCTACCGGATGGAATGGGCCGGCGACTTCGAGAACTTCCAGAACGCCATCGACCGGCTATCGATCGCGGTGCCGATCGCGATCACGCTCATCCTGCTGCTGCTCTATATCAGCTTCGGCAACCTGCGCGACACGCTGCTCGCCGGCAGCGCCATCCCGATGGCCCTGGTTGGCGGCATCCTCAGCCTGGCGCTGGCCGGCATGCCCTTCAGCATCTCCGCCGCCATCGGCTTCGTCGCCCTGTTCGGCATCGCCGCGATGAACGGCATCATGGTCGTCGGCTGCTACAATCGTCAGATCGAAAGCGGCCTGGAACATGAGACAGCGCTGCGACGCACGTGCGAGCTGCAGATGCGCCCGGTGCTGATGACCTGCGTGGCGGCCTGCGTCGGCCTGTTGCCCGCCGCTTTCTCGACCGCCATCGGCAGCCAGGTCCAGCGGCCGCTCGCCATCGTGGTCGTGGGCGGCATGCTGCTGGCGCCGGCGCTCTTCCTGACCGTGCTGCCCGCGGCCATCGGCGTCTTCTCTCGGCCCCGCGTCCCGGCTACATCTGCGGTGTGACCGCGCAACCAAACACGGATGAGTTCGTCGATCTGGGCGACCGGCGTCTGCGCCTGCGCCGCCTCGTGCCGCAGCGACCGGATGGACTCGATCGCACCACCCTCATCTTCCTGCACGAGGGGCTGGGCTGCATCGAGATGTGGCGCGACTTTCCGCAGCGTCTGTGCGATGCGACGGGCTGCAATGGCGTGATCTACGACCGCACTAGCTACGGGCGCTCCAGCTTCTGGCCGTCCGATCCGGGCCTGCGCTACATGGAGATCGAGGCCGACCTCGTGCTGCCACGCCTCCTCGGCGCTCTCGCCATCGAGGATTGCGTCCTGGTGGGCCACAGCGACGGCGGCACGATCGCGCTCAACTACGCCGCGACCGATCCCGAGCCCCTGCGCGCCGTCGTCACCTTGGCGGCACACGCAATCAACGAGCCGATCTGCGTTCAAGCGATCGCTCGTTCTCGCGAGGCCTATGCAACGACCGATCTGAAGCAGCGGCTTGCGCGTTACCACGACGACGTCGACCGCACGTTTCATCTGTGGGCCGATGCATGGGTGGCGCCGGGCTTCGAGCCGATGGACGCCAATGGCCGCCTGCCCGGCGTGCAGGTCCCGGTGCAGGCGATCCAGGGCGAGGACGACGATTACGGCAGCGAGCTGCAACTCGGCATCATCGCCGGCAAGGTTGGCGGCTATTGCGAGACCCGCCTGCTGCCGGATTGCGGCCACAGCCCCCATCTGCAGCAGCCGGCCCAGGTGGTGGCCGAGATCACGCGCTTCGTCTCGCCGCTCGCGCTGATCGACTAGGCAAGACGCAAAAGCTCTCGCAACGAGAGCTACTATATATTTGTCATATGCGGGCCCGGTCCCTCATCCTGCCAGGATGAGACGCCGGCCGTTTCTAGAGCCGCTTCAGCTCCGACGACGCCGCCCAATTGTAGGGCGACATGGTGGGGCAGCGCGCCTGCGCGAGCTGCAGCTGCTCGCGCGCCCGCTGCTTGTCGCCGCGCCGCACCGCATCCATGCCGACATAAAAGGCGGCCGGGCACTTGCCGTTGATCTGCTTGGCGATCTGGTCGGATTCCGCGGCAACCTCGAGCTCGCCGGCCGGCATCTTGCCGAGCAGGAACTTGGCGATCGGTCCCGGCCATTCGTAAAGGTTCTCGTTTCCGATATCCTTGTTCAGATTGGCGCGCGCATCGACCTTGGTGTGGACCTGCGCCGCATAGCGCCACAGCGTACTGTCCAGTCTCGACTTCACGGTGGTCAATCCGCTCAACGCGCTGTCGAAGTCGTCGGACGCCTGCTGGAAGTTGCCGAGATTGAGGTTGGCCTGGCCACGATTGTAGATCGCGACCCTCCGATCGCCCGCGGCCGCGGCGCTGCCGACGGCCTTGTCGAGGATGCCCATCGCCTGCGGGAAATCCGAAATCTGCATGTAGACCTGCGCCTGCGCGACCATCAGCCAAGGATCGTTCGGCTTGCGCTGCAGGCCGAAGTTGAGAGCGCGCAGCGCCGCCGCGCGGTCGCCGCCGCCCGCCAGTCCCGGCATGGTGCTCCACAGCACGATCTGCCAGCCGTTCGGCAGCACCTTCGCCATCTCGACGATGTCTTTCTGGCTGTCCGCCTCACGACCAGCACGGCTCAGCACGAAGGCGCGCAGGCTGAGATAGAAGGAGCGGTCCGCGGGCTTCAACTGCGACACCGACAGGATCTTGTTCAGCTGCTCGAGGCTGGCATCGCGCGGCATCGGCGACGACGTCGTTGGGCTGCCCGTTCCGCGGTTGAATTCCTGGGCCGAATTGTCCCAGTTGGCGCCGCCCTGCATCTGCGCCGAGGCACTCGCGTTGATCGTCAGGAGGGCGCCGAAAACGCCCAGAATCCGCACCATTCCCCGCTGCATTTCGCCAATTTGGCACACCGCAAGGCGGCGCGCATCCGCCGATTGCCTGTGCCGGTCCCGCCCCCTATTTTGCCACCCCGTTCGCACCGAATCGCCCGCAAGGAGTATCGAAATGGCCGCCGCCCATCCCAATAGTTTCAAGGCCCGCAAGTCGCTGAAAGTGGGTGGCAAGAACTACACCTATTACAGCCTGGCGGCGGTCGAGAAAGAGGTTGGCGATCTTTCGCGCCTGCCTTTCTCCCTCAAGGTCCTGATGGAAAACCTGGTGCGTCATGAGGACGGCACCACGGTCAAGAAGGCTGACATCGCGGCTTTTGCGGACTGGCTGAAAAACGGCGGCAAGTCGACCAAGGAGATCAATTTTCGCCCGGCGCGCGTGCTGATGCAGGACTTCACCGGCGTGCCGGCGGTCGTCGACCTCGCGGCCATGCGTGATGCCATGGGCAAGCTTGGCGGCGATGCCAAGAAGATCAACCCGCTGGTGCCGGTCGATCTCGTCATCGACCACTCGGTGATCGTCGATAATTTCGGCAACAAGTCCGCCTTTGGCGCCAACGTGAAGCTCGAGTACGAGCGCAACCTCGAGCGCTACCAGTTCCTGCGCTGGGGTCAGATGGCGTTCGACAATTTCCGCGTCGTGCCGCCCGGCACCGGCATCTGCCATCAGGTCAATCTCGAGTATTTGAGCCAGGTCGTCTTCCAGCAGAAGAATGGCAAGGAGACCACTCTTTATCCCGACACGCTGGTCGGCACCGACAGCCACACCACGATGGTGAACGGCCTCGCCGTGCTGGGCTGGGGTGTCGGCGGCATCGAGGCCGAGGCCGCCATGCTTGGCCAGCCGCAGCCCATGGTCATTCCCGAAGTGATCGGCTTCAAGCTGACAGGCAAGCTCAAGGAGGGTGCCACGGCGACCGATCTCGTGCTCACCGTGACGCAGATGCTGCGCAAGAAGGGCGTGGTCAACAAGTTCGTCGAGTTCTACGGCGATGGTCTCGAGGACCTGCCGCTCGCCAACCGCGCCACCATCGGCAACATGGCGCCGGAGTATGGCGCGACCTGCGGCTTCTTCCCGATCGACGGCGAGACCATCGCCTTCCTCAACACCACCAACCGCAAGGCGTCCGCCAAGCTCGTCGAGGCCTATGCCAAGAAGCAGGGCCTGTGGCGCAGCAAGAAGTCGCCTGAGCCCGTCTTCACCGACACGCTCTCGCTCGACCTGGGCGACGTCGAGCCCAGCATCGCCGGACCCAAGCGGCCGCAGGACCGCGTGCCGCTTTCTCAGGCGAGCCAGCAGTTCACGGCCAACATGGAGAAGGAGTTCGAGCGCCGGGACGATGGCAAGCGCCACAAGTGCGAGGGCGCCGACTACGAGCTTGGTCACGGCGACATCGTGCTGGCAGCCATCACCTCCTGCACCAACACCTCGAACCCCTACGTGATGCTGGGCGCGGGCCTGGTGGCGCGCAACGCCGTCAAGCACGGGCTGAAGGTCAAGCCGTGGGTCAAGACTTCGCTGGCGCCGGGCTCGCAGGTCGTCACCGAATATCTCGAGGCCTCGGGCCTGCAGAAGGATCTCGACAAGATCGGCTACAACCTCGTGGGCTATGGCTGCACGAGCTGCATTGGCAATTCCGGCCCGCTGCCCGATCCCGTGTCCAAGACGATCGCCGACAAGGACCTCGTGGTCTGCGCCGTGCTCTCGGGCAATCGCAACTTCGAGGGTCGCGTCAATCCGCTGACCCGCGCCAATTACCTGGCCTCGCCGATGCTGGTGGTGGTCTATGCGCTCGCCGGCTCGATGAAGATCGACATCACCAAGGATCCGATCGGCAAGGGCAAGGGCGGCAAGGACGTCTACCTGAAGGACATCTGGCCCTCCAACAAGGAGATGCAGCAGGTCGTCGACAAGTACGTCACGGCCAAGGCCTTCAAGAAGCGCTACTCGGACGTCTTCAAGGGCGACAAGTTCTGGCGCTCGATCAAGACCAAGCCGACGCTCACCTATAACTGGGACGACAAGTCGACCTACGTGCGCAACCCGCCCTACTTCGACGGCATGGGCAAGGCACCGGGCAAGCTCTCCGACATCGCGGGTGCGCGTCCGCTTGGCCAGTTCGGCGATTCGATCACGACCGACCACATCTCGCCCGCCGGCTCGATCAAGAAGGACAGCCCCGCCGGTTCCTACCTGATGGAGCACGGCGTCGAGGCCAAGGACTTCAACCAGTACGGCACGCGACGCGGCAATCACGAGGTGATGATGCGCGGCACCTTCGCCAACATCCGCCTCAAGAACGAGATGGTGCCGGGCATCGAAGGCGGCTTCACCCACGACTATCGCTCCGATGAGCCCGTGCCGATTTACGACGTCGCCATGCGCTACAAGAAGGAGCACACGCCGCAGGTGCTGATCGCCGGCAAGGAATACGGCACCGGCTCCTCGCGCGACTGGGCGGCCAAGGGCGCTAGCCTGCTCGGCGTGAAGGCCGTGGTGTGCGAGACCTTCGAGCGCATCCATCGCTCGAACCTGGTCGGCATGGGCGTACTGCCGCTGCAGTTCAAGCCCGGCATGACGCGCAAGACGCTCAATCTCTCGGGCCACGAGACGTTCGACATCACCGGCATCGAGCAGGGCCTCAAGCCCGGCATGGATGTGCCGATGACGATCCATCGCCGCGACGGCACGGCCGAGAAGGTGACGCTCACCTGCCGCATCGATACCGCCGAGGAGATCGAGTACTTCAAGAACGGCGGCGTGTTGCAGTACGTGTTGCGCAATCTGGCGCAGGCGTAGAACGAGCTACATGGCGGCCGGTCTCGTCGACCACTTCGTCGCCATGGCCCGCAACAATGCGTGGGCCAATCACCGCTTGCTCAGCGCCTGCGAGGCGCTGAGTCCCGAAGAGTTCGCTGCGCCTCGGACGAGCTTCTTCCCCTCGATCCGCAAGACCCTCAACCACATCCTCGACGTCGATCTCTATTACATCGACGCGCTCGAAGGGCTCGACGCACTCAAGCGCTACAGCGAGCCCGACCGCGACTATGCGGACGCCCGCTCGCTGCGTCTTGTGCAGACGGCGAGCGACAAACGGCTGATCGCCTTCTGCGAGCGCCAGACCGATCAGTCGCTCGCCAGCGACTGCATCCTGCCGCGGCCCAATCGCAAGCCGCCGCCCACAAGGATCGCAGCCGTTCTCGAGCATCTGTTCCAGCACGACATCCATCATCGCGGCCAGGCGCACGCCATGCTGGCCGGCACGAAGGTGAAGCCGCCACAGCTCGACGAGTTCTTCCTTGCCGGCGAGCAGGATCTGCGGCGCGATGAACTGCGCGCCCTCGGGCTGCCCGAGACCTGATGCGACCGCGTCCCTCCTTTGCCGGCGCCGCGATCGAGGTCAGCGACCTCAAGCGCTCGATCGAATTCCATCGCGTCTGGCTGCCGATGCTGGGTTTCCACCGAGTGTGGGCAAGCCCCGATCGCGTGATGTGGTCGCGCGGCTACGATCATTTCGTCATGCGCCAGGCGAAGGACGGCGTCAGCTACGGCCCCGGCGCGCTGTGGCTCGCCGTGTCGGCCGAGAGCCGCGCCCAGGTCGACCAGGTCCATGCCGAGCTGCGCGATGCCGGCGCCGAGATCCTGCAGCCGCCCAAGGAACTCGACTACTTCGCGCCCGGCTACTATTCGATGGGCTTCCGCGATCCCGATGGCGTACCGATCGAGGTGGCGCACCGCTGGGAGGAGCTGCCCGATCTAGCCGATGCCGAGAAGGTCGACGTGCCGGGCCACGGCGTCACGCTGGGCGGCTATTTCTTCAAGCCGCAAGCCGGGACTGCGCCGCATCCGGCGCTGATCCTGTTGCACGGCTTTGCCAGTCACGCCCATGCGATGACGGGTCTCGCGCGCGCCGCCGCCGCCAACGGCTATGCGGCGTTGGCGCTCTCGCTGCGCGGCTGGCTCGGCTCCGAGGGCGAGAGCGACCAGGGCCTGCGTCAGCCGCTCGACGTGCTGGCGGCGATCGACTGGCTGGGCAAACGGCCGTCGGTCGATCGCACCCGCATCGGCCTGGTCGGTGCCTCGATGGGCGGCCAGGTGGCGCTACTGACAGCCGCGCACAAGCCGCCGATCAGCGCCGTCGCTGCCTTCTTCGCGCCCACGGACTTGACGAGCTGGTACAAGGCCAACCCCTACATCCGCGACTATCTCGACGATCTCTGCGGGCCCGAGGGCCTGCCCGTGCGCTCGCCTGTGCTGAGGGTCGCACAGATCGACGTGCCGGTGCTGCTGATCCACGGCGACAAGGACGAGAACGTGCCGGTGACGCAGATGGCAGCCATGGAAGGCGCCTTGAAGAGCCACGGCAAGGACGTCGAGACGTTCATTGTGCCTGACGGAACGCACTACTTCACGGAGCAGCAGAACGCGGCGGCCCGTCGTAAGCTGTTCGACTTCTTGCGTCGCCATCTCAGCCGGAGCTAGCCGTTCATGCGCGTGTCGGAGGCCATCAATTCCCGCCGGTCGATGCGGGTCTTCAAGCCGGATCCTGTGTCGAAGGCCGATATCGAGTGGATCATCAGCAATGCCAACCGAGCGGCCTCGAACGGCAACCTGCAGCCCTGGAAGCTCTATGTGACGATGGGCGCCGCGCGGAAACGCCTCTCCGCCGCAATCCTGAAGGCGATGGACGAGAACGACCATGGTCCGGGTGCCGAGTACCACGTCTATCCGCAAAAATTTCCGCAAGTGTACGACACCCGCCGCAAGACCGTCGGCAAGCAGCTCTACACCTTGCTCAACGTGCCAAGAGGCGATGCCGCCGGCATGCTGAAGCAGTTCCGCAAGAACTACGATTTCTTCGACGCGCCGGTCGGCATGATCCTGTGCGTCGAGAGGGTGATGGAAAAGGGCCAGTGGATCGACTGCGGCATTTTCCTCGATCAGCTCATGCTGCTCGCGCGCGAGAAGGGCCTGCACACCTGCCCGCAGGCGGCGTTCTCTCGCTACCAGCACATCGTGCGCCGTGAGCTCAAAGTGCCGGAGGATCAGGTGGTGATCTGCGGCCTGGCCCTCGGCAAGGCTGACCCCGACGAGATCCCGAACAGCCTGATCACCGATAGAGCGCCGATCCAGGACTTCACCACCTGGTTCACCGAATGAGGCCAGGCGCGCGCAACGATCTCCTGATCGCTGCGGCCTTCTGCGGCGCGTTCGGTCTCTACGATCTTCTCTACGTCGTCTTCCTGCTGTCGGGCGGGGCGGTCATCGGACCGGCGCTCAATGTGCTGTTTCCCGACTTCCTGGTGTTCTGGGCGGCGGCGCATGCCTGGGTCGAGGGCAAGCTCGTCCTGGTCTATCAGATCGACCCTTTCACCGATTACCAGAACACGCTCTTCACCGACCGCTTTCCCAACGTCGTTCACTTCCGGCCGTTCTTCTATCCGCCGATCTGGCTCCTGATGCTACTGCCGCTGGGCGCCATCGCCGTCGCCAAGGCCTACACGCTCTTCATGACGGGCACGATGGCACTCGCCACGCTGTTGGAAGGCCGGCGCGATTGGTGGGGCTGGCTCGCGATCATCACCTCGCCCGCCGCCGTATGGACTGTGCTGGCCGGGCAGAACACGTTCCTGAGCGTCGCCCTCTTCTATGGCGGCTTCACGCTGCTCGAGCGATCGGCGGCCACCGCCGGTATTCTGCTCGGCTTGCTCGCCTACAAGCCGCAGATCTGGGTGCTGGTGCCGCTCGCCCTGCTCGCCGCACGTCAATGGCGTGCGCTGGCCTGGATGGCGGGCACAGTCCTTGTCCTCTGCCTGGCTAGCCTCGCGATCTTCGGTCCGCAATTCTGGCTCGCCTTCCTCGACGCCGCGCGCGAAGCGGCCTCGCCGCGCGTCGTCAACGAGATGTTCGAGCGCATCTTCATGCACATGACGACCTTGCTCGCCGCGGCCCGCATCGTCGGCCTGCCGCCGGCGCTGAGCAGCGCCCTCCAGATCGCAGGCGCGCTGCTGGCCATCGCGGCCGTCTGGTTCGCCTTTGGTCGTAAGGGACAGAGTGACGCACGCCTCGCCGTGCTCGCTACTGCCACCTTCCTGGTCTCGCCCTACACGCTGAACTACGACCTCCTGCTGCTGATGCCGGCCGCCGTCATGATGTTCCGGCGCGCGGTGCGTGAAGGCTTCTTTCCCCTGGAGCGAGTGGTGTTGTCGCTGCTCTGGCTCATTCCGACCTTCGGCATGATCCTGAACCGCCTCGATCTGCCGCTGATGCCGGTCATCATCCTCGCCTTCGGCTGGTTTGCGTGGCAGCGCCTCGGCGCGCTAAAAATCGCGGATAACGCGCACCGATAAGCCCGCCGGGAGGAAACCATGAGCGATGAGTTGATTGCGGTCAGCCCGGACTGGGCAAAGCGCGCCTGGGTGGACGATGCCAAATACAAGGCGATGTACGACGCCTCGGTGAAGGACCCGGTGAAGTTCTGGGGGGAGCACGGAAAGCGCGTCGACTGGATCAAGCCCTACAGCCCCGGCGCCGTGCGCGACGTCGACTACACCGGCAATGTCCGCATCCGCTGGTTCCACGACGGCGTGCTGAACGTCTCGGCCAATTGTGTCGATCGCCATCTCGCCAAGCGTGGCGATCAAGTCGCCATCATCTGGGAAGGCGACGATCCGGCGAAGAGCAAGAACATCACCTACCGCGAGCTGCACGGCGAAGTCTCGCGCATGGCCAATGCGCTGAAGGAGCTCGGCGTCAAGAAGGGCGACAGGGTCACCATCTACCTGCCGATGATTCCCGAGGCGGCTTACGCCATGCTCGCCTGCGCCCGCATCGGCGCCATCCATTCCGTGGTCTTCGGCGGCTTCTCGCCCGACAGCCTCGCCAACCGCATCGTCGATTGCGACAGCTCCGTCGTCATCACGTCGGACGAGGGTCTGCGCGGCGGCAAGCCGATCCCGCTCAAGGCCAACACCGACGAAGCCGTCAAGAAAGCGCCGATGGTGAAGAAGGTGCTGGTGGTCAAGCACACCGGCGGACGGATCGACTGGGATTCAAAGAGAGACGTGTGGTGGCACGAGATCAAGGCCAAGGTGTCCGGCGACTGCCCGCCCGAGCCGATGAACGCGGAAGATCCGCTGTTCATTCTCTATACGTCGGGCTCCACGGGTAAGCCCAAGGGCGTGCTGCACACGACCGGCGGCTACATCGTCTTCGCCTCGATGACACACCAATACGTCTTCGACTATCACGACGGCGACATCTACTGGTGCACGGCCGACGTGGGCTGGGTGACCGGCCACAGCTACATCCTCTACGGGCCGCTCGCCAACGGTGCGACCACACTGATGTTCGAGGGCGTGCCCAACTATCCCGACACCAGCCGCTTCTGGCAGGTCGTCGACAAGCACAAGGTCAACATCTTCTACACCGCACCGACCGCCATCCGCGCGCTGATGCGCGACGGCGAGGCGCCGGTGAAGAAGACGAGCCGCAAGAGCCTGCGACTGCTCGGTTCGGTCGGCGAACCGATCAATCCGGAAGCGTGGCTCTGGTATTACCGCGTCGTCGGCGACAGCCGCTGCCCGATCGTCGACACGTGGTGGCAGACCGAAACCGGCGGCATCCTGATCACGCCATTGCCGGGTGCCACGAAGCTCAAGCCCGGCTCGGCCACGCGGCCATTCTTCGGCGTCACGCCGGTGATGGTCGATGCCGAAGGCAAGGAGCTATCGGGCGCCTGCTCCGGCAATCTCTGCCTGATCAATTCCTGGCCCGGCCAGATGCGCACGGTCTATGGCGACCATCCGCGCTTCATCGAGACCTACTTCAAGACCTATCCCGGCAAATACTTCACCGGCGACGGCGCGCGGCGTGACGAGGATGGCTACTACTGGATTACCGGCAGGGTCGATGACGTGATCAACGTCTCGGGCCATCGCATCGGCACCGCCGAGGTCGAGAGCGCCTTGGTCGGCAATACCAAGGTCGCCGAAGCCGCGGTGGTCGGCTTCCCGCATGACATCAAGGGCCAGGGCATCTACGCCTATGTCACGCTCAAGGCCGGCCAGCAGCCGAGCGAGGATCTGCGCAAGGAGCTCAACAGCTGGGTGCGCAAGGAGATCGGCCCGATCGCCACGCCGGACGTCATCCAGTGGGCGCCCGGCCTGCCCAAGACGCGCTCGGGCAAGATCATGCGCCGCATCCTGCGCAAGATCGCCGAGAACGATTTCAGCAACCTCGGCGATACGTCGACGCTCGCTGACCCCGCCGTGGTCGACGATCTGGTAAAGAACCGAGGCAAGTAAGGAGTTCCGATGGCCAACCCGACGATCCAGCAACTCGCCGCCGATTTGGCCGCCGGCCGCACGACATCGCGCAAGCTCACCGAAGCGGCGCTCGCGCGCATCGAGGACTCCGCGGGCGAAGGCAAGCGCGCCTTCGTCAAGGTGTGGCGCCAGCAGGCGCTCACCGCGGCCGACGCCAGCGACGCCTTGCGCAAGGTCGGCATCTTCCCGGGACCGCTGGCGGGCATTCCCGTATCGATCAAGGACCTCTGCGACGTCCGCGGCGAGACGACGTTGGCGGGCTCCAAGGCGCTCGACGACGCACCCCCGGCCCGGGAGGACGCTCCGGTCGTGGCGCGCCTGCGCGCCGCCGGCGCCGTCATCGTCGGCAGCACCAACATGAGCGAGTTCGCCTTCTCGGGCCTCGGCACCAACCCGCATTACGGCACGCCGGGCAATCCGGCCGACCGCAAGCGCGTGCCCGGTGGCTCTTCCTCGGGTGCCGCGGTGTCGGTCGGCGACCAGATGGCGGTCGCGGCGCTCGGCACCGATACCGGCGGTTCGGTGCGCATCCCGGCCGCCTGCTGCGGCATCGTAGGCTTCAAGCCCACGGCGCGGCGCGTGCCGGTCGACGGCGTCGTGCCGCTGGCCGCCTCGCTCGATTCGATCGGACCGCTCGCCAACAGCGTCGAATGCTGTGCCATCGTCGACTCGATCTTCGCCGGTGAGTCGATCGTCGTGCCAAACGAAGTGCCCGTGGCCGGCCTGCGGTTTGCCATTCCCAGGCACTTCGTCCTGGACGACCTCGATCCCGTCGTCGCCAAGGCCTTCCGGCGCGCCGCCAGTGCCTTGAGCGCCAAGGGCGCGCGGGTCGAGGAGATCGACCTCAAGGAATTGAGCGAGCTGCCCCTGATCAACGCCAAGGGCGGCTTCGCGCCGGTCGAGGCCTATTCCTGGCACCAGCCGCTGATCAGCCGCCGCGGCAACGAATACGATCCGATGATCGCGCCACGCATCCGCCGCGGCACCGAGATGGGCGCCACGGACTATGTCTGGCTGACGCAGAACCGTGCCGATCTGCAGCGCCGCGTATCGGCCATCACGCGCAACTACGACGCCGTCATCATGCCGACCTGCGCCATCCCGGCGCCGCTCATCGAGGACGTGAAGACGCCGGACGGTTTCACCAAGAACAACCTGCTGCTGCTGCGCAACACGACGGTCGGCAACTTCCTCGACCGCTGCGCCATCAGCCTGCCCTGCCATGCGCCGGGCGAGCTGCCGGTCGGCTTCATGATGATGTGCGAGGCGATGGACGACAAACGCCTGCTCGGCATGGCGCGCTCGGTGGCGCCGATCGTGCGGGGCTAACCCGCCGCCATGCTTCGGGGCGATACGCCGCTTCGTGTCGCCGTCCTGTCGTCGATCCTCATTCCGGTCATCCAGGTCGCGGTGCACGTCACCTCGGGAAGCGGCCTGTTCGGCGGCGGCATGGGCCAAGAGACAGGCGTCGGCATCGCGTTCAACCTGCCCGACACGCTGAGCTATGCCTCATGGGCGTACCAGGCGAAGCTCGGGTTCCTCACCTTCGGCGATCTCTTCACGACGGACGCTCACGCCGATGCCTTCTTCAATCTCTACTTCTTGGCGGTCGGCTTGCTGTCCCGCGTCACGGGACTCGAGCCTGTGTTTCTCATGCAGGCCTCGTCGTTCCTGCTCGGGCCTGCGTCAGCCTTCGCCGTGTTGCTCATCGTGCGTCGCCTGAATTTCGATCCCGCGAGCCAGGCGCTCGGCATCGTTCTGGTTCTTTTCGGCTCGGGCGTATCAGGACTGCTCATCCTGATGGGTCTAGCTCCCGGCGCGGACGCGACCTTTCACGACCTCTTCCCCTTGAGCGAACTGGTCTTCTATCCGTACCACTCCGCCGCGTTCGTCCTGCTGGCGCTGATCGTCCTGGCAGCTGCCCGGCTTTTCGCGCCCAAGGATGAAGATCACTCGACGAAGCACGCGGCGTTGCTTGGCCTGGTCTTGCTCATCATCGGCCTGGTGCGCCCCTACGAAGCGGTGACGTTGACCGTGGTCTTCAATCTGACCGCCCTGCTCTTCCCGTTGTCGAAGCCACAATGGACCTGGCAGCGCTTCCTCTTCGTCTGCGTCATCGTCGATTCGCTTGCGATTGCACCAATCGCCTATGCAGCCCTGCTCTCGAAGCTCCCGGTCTGGGGCGACTTCGCCCATCAGTCTCTGGGCTTCGGCGAGGAAGGCATCGCCTACTTCCTCAAGGGTTTCGGCTTGCTGTGGCTGCTTGCCGGCCTGGGGCTCGCCTTCGCGGTCAAGGATCGAAATCGCAGCCTGTGCTTCGTCGGCGCTTGGGCCATCGTCGCCGCTTTGCTGCTTTGCGTCTCGCCGTCTTACGGCACCAAGCTGGTGGGCGGCAGCGTTCTGGCCGACGGACTGTTGGCCGCCTATGGCCTCGGACGGCTGCTGCAGGGCCGGCGCCAGGCGGCGATCCGAGTGACCATGGTCACGTCAGCGGTGATGGCACTGACGCCCATCGTTGCTCTTGCCGACATCGCCAATGCCGGCGCCCCCAGGATCGACAGGGATCTGCTGGCGGCGGGAAAGCGCATCCGCGAACTGGAAGGCAAGCACGTCCCGACCGTGCTGACCGACCTCTCTGCCGGCGCCGTGATCCCGGGTCTGTTCGGCGAACGGGTCTATGCCGGCCATTGGACGCTGACGCCGGACCTCCGCCAGAAGGCGCGTGTGCTACGGACATCCGGCATCGAAGGTTCGGGCAACCAAACCTACGACCGCAATCTGCTGGGCGACTTGCTGCGCACGACCAAAGCCGACTATCTGCTGCTGAAGCGCACAGTCCCTGCCGCGGAGGCCATCGGCCGGTGCAGCGCCAAGCCGGTCTGGGAAGGCGAACGGTGGCTCGCCGTCAGCATGACCGACTGGTCGTGCCGCTGATCACTGATAGCGCGGATCGTCCGGCCGGCGCATGCGCCAGACATTCTCCGTCGTCGTGTATTCGCTGTAGCCGAGCCGTGCCACCGGCTTGAAGGCGAGCGTGTCGATGCGGCCGTTCTTGATGATGGCGTCGTCGATATGCACGCCCACGACCTGGCCGAACACGACCGAGCCGCGCTGCAGCTCATGGCCTTTCTCGACCGGCAGCTCGATCGTCTGCCAGTACTTGCACTCGAGCGCCACCGGCGACTCCTTCACGCGCGGCGCCTTGACGAAGCGGCAGGGTGCCGGCGTCAGGCCGGCGAGCCTCATCTCGTCGACGCCGTAGGCCACCATCGCGGTGGTCATGTTCATCTTCTCGGCGAGCGTCGCCGACACCATGTTGACCACGAACTCGCCGGTCTCCTCGGAATTCATGCGGCTGTGCTTGGTCGGCGTGTCGCCGTACGTGCCGGTGATGGCGAAGCACACCATCGGCGGATGCTCGCTGACGCCATTGTAGAAGCTGTAGGGCGCCAGATTGATCCGGCCCTGCCTGTCGAGGGTGGAGATCCAGCCGATCGGACGCGGCACGATCAGGGACTTGAGCGGATCCTGCGGCAGCCTGTGGTCGCGCTTGGCGGCATCGTAGAACATCGTCTCTCCTCTCAGGCCCTGAAGCGCTGCCGTGCCTCAGCGTGCGCGGCGTCGAAGGCCGCTTCGAGCTTCGCATTCAATCCGCGGCACGAACGCACCACGGCCTCGGCCCAATCGACATAGTCGCGAAGGCGCTGTTCTGTCCACCCTCGCGGCGGGCTCTGCACCAGGGACCGCAAGTTCGACGTCTTGTCGGCGAGTTTCAACAGTTTCGCGCGCCGGGATTTACTCGGCGTTTTCTCGATCTGCAGGCGCTTGCGCTCTTCCTTCGGCAAGGACTTGTCGTCCGTCACTTCTGCGACGAGCGCCGCGACATCCGAACCGAAAAGCTGCTCGAGGTCCTCGTAGGTGGAGTCGGTGTCTTCCAGCGTGTCGTGCAGCAGGCCGCCCATTACCAAAACGGCGTCGGCGCCTTCCGTCGCCTCGGCCAGGAGCGCGGCGACTTCCGTCAAATGATTGATGTAAGGCTCGGCGCTCTCGCCCTTGCGCCGCTGCGCGATGTGCTGACGGGCGGCATAGTCCGTGGCACGCATCAGCTGGACCAGGTCTCGGTTCATCAACTCCTGTTGTGCGACCAGCCGTCCGGCTTGTCGAGCCATCCCCGCCGGCCCATGTTGCGGCCATGTCGCCGTTCATGAAGGCCCTGCTGGGCGTCTGGGTCGCCGTCCTGGTGGGAGTCGCGGGCTGGGTGGCCTGGGACGCCGTCCACGGCAACCAGCCGGCCATCGGCGGCCCGTTCACCCTGGTCGATCAGGACGGCCGCACCGTCACCAACGAGACCCTCAAGGGCAAGCCGACCCTGATCTACTTCGGCTACACCTTCTGCCCCGACGTCTGCCCGACCTCGCTGCTGCTGATGGAAACGGCGATGGAGAAGCTGGGGCCGGACGCGCTCAAGAAGGTCAATCTCGTGTTCATCACGGTCGACCCCGAGCGCGACACGCAGAAACTGATGAAGGGTTATGTCGAGAATTTCGGGCCGACCTTCCTCGGCCTTACCGGCACGCCCGAGCAGGTCGCGGCGGCGGCACGCGCCTATCGCGTCTACTATCAAAAGGTACCCAGCAAGGACGGCGGTCCCTACCTGATGGACCACTCCTCCATCGTCTATCTGCTCGACCGCAACGGCCGGTTCGTCACCCATTTCACCCACGAGGCCAAGGCCGAGGCCATCGCCGCAGGCGTGCAAAGGTTGCTCTAACCGCCTGAATTATCACGAATTGTGCACTGCGGTATTCACGTGACACGGGAGTCGCGAAGAGTACAATCCGCGCGCTGATCATGGATCTTTATCAAGCGTACGAACTGAACCGCCGGATCGCCCAGCCGGTGCGCCTATGGGCCAACACCCTCGAGCAGGTCTACTCCAGCCCCTACAACCCGTGGTCGGAGACCTGGTTCGGCAAGTCGATGGCGGCCGGCGCGGAGATCGTTGCCCGCCTCACCCAGAATTACGGCAAGCCCCAGTTCGGCCTCGCGACCACGCAGATCGACGGTCAGCCCGTGGCGGTCAATGAAGAGATCCTGCTGCGCAAGCCGTTCTGCCAGCTGCTGCGCTTCCGGCGCGATACGGAGCGGCGCGATCCCAAGGTGCTGATCGTGGCGCCGATGAGCGGCCACTACGCCACCCTGTTGCGCGGCACGGTCGAGGCGATGCTGCCGGACCACGACGTGCATATCACCGACTGGATCGATGCACGCGAGGTGCCCCTCGCTCAGGGCAATTTCGATCTCGACGATTATATCGACTACATCATCGAATTCTGCCGCTACCTGGGTCCCGACCTGCACGTCGTCGCGGTGTGCCAGCCCTCGGTGCCGGTGCTGGCGGCAGCCTCGCTGATGGCGGAAGCCAAGGACCCGCGCCAACCGAAATCCCTTACGCTGATGGGCGGGCCCATCGACACGCGCGAGAGCCCGACGGTTCCCAATGACCTGGCGATGCGCAACTCGATGATGTGGTTCCGTCAGAACGTCATCGCCACGGTACCGCTCAACTATCCGGGCGCGATGCGGCGGGTCTATCCGGGCTTCGTGCAGCTCACCAGCTTCATCACCATGAATCTCGACCGGCACATGAACGCTCACATGCGCCAATTCGAGCATCTGATCAGAGGCGACGACGACCACGCCGAGGGCCATCGCGCGTTTTACGACGAGTACCTCGCGGTTATGGACCTCACTGCCGAGTTCTATCTCCAGACCATCCAGGTCGTGTTCAAGGAGCACCAGCTGCCGCGCGGCGTCTGGGTAAGCCGGGGGCGGAAGATCAATCCGGCTGCCATCGAAACGGCGCTGATGACGGTCGAGGGCGAGCTCGACGACATCTCGGGGATTGGCCAGACCAAAGCTGCACACGGGCTGACGCCGAATATTCCCGGTGCGCGCCACGTGCACTGGGAACAGCCCCGTGTCGGCCATTACGGCATCTTCAACGGCCGCAAGTGGCGCGAGCAGATCATGCCGCGCGTCCGGGACTTCATTCGCGAAAACGAGGCTTCTTAAGGCCTTTTCGAGGCGGTTCCGTCGAAGGAACCGACTGCCCAAGCGGGCGTTCTCCCCTCTGCCTTTCACAGGAGGAGAAACCATGAGTCACGTCACTCGCCGTGGCCTGTTCGGCGGCCTTGTCTTCGTGGCCGGCGCGAGCGCCCTTGCCACGCCGGCTTTCGCCCAGCTGCAGGCTGAAGTCTATGTGCCGATCGAGCCGCCTGCGCCCCGCGTCGAAGTCATTCCCGTGCTGCCGCGTGAGCGCGTCGAGCGCGAATTCTGGCAGCCCGGCCATTGGCGCTGGGATGGCCGTCAGCACGTCTGGGTCGAGGGCCATTACGTCGCCCGTCCGCGTCCGGCGGCCACCTGGATTCCGGGTCGCTGGGAGCGCCGCCCCGGCGGCTGGCTGTTCATCGAGGGTCACTGGACCTGATCTCCAGCGTTCTTGAGGAATGAATCTGGAGCAACAATGGACCAATGCCGCCAACGTCCTGGTGGCATTGGTCACGACGTACGGGCTGCGCGTCCTCGGCGCCATCGTCATTCTGATCGGCGGCTGGTGGGCGGCGCGCCTTCTTTATTTCGCCATTGTACGCTTATGTGAACGGACGGCGCGGCTCGACCGCACGATCACGTTCTTCCTGGCCAACGCGGCGCGCTATGCCGTCCTGGTCTTCACCTTCACCGCCGTGCTGTCGACCTTCGGCATCGCCACGACCAGCTTCGTCGCGGTCCTGGGCGCGCTGGGCATCGCCATCGGCCTCGCCCTGCAAGGCACGCTCAGCAATCTCGCCGCCGGTATCATGCTCGTGCTGTTCCGCCCCTTCCACATCGGCGATCGCATCGAGGCGCAGGGCGTCGTCGGAAGGACGCGTGAGATCAACCTCTTCTATAGCGAGATCGACACCGACGACAACGTGCGCGTGATCATTCCCAACGGCAAGCTGTGGGGCGAAGTCGTGAAGATTCCGTCGCGCAACGACACCGAGAGAGTCGAGCTCAAGTTCACACGGCCCGCGTCAGACGACGTCAGCGCGGTTATCGCGCGGCTGCGGGACGTCATTACGCGTGATAAGCGCGTGCGCGAGATGGACCAGATCGGCATCGATGCCGTCAATGATGCCAACTACGTGCTTGTCGTGCGCCTCTGGGTGCCGAGACGAGAGGCCATGCAGGTTCATTTCGACGTCAATCGCGTGGTCAAGGAATTCTTCCAAGAGCGCTCGCCGCCTCCGGAATCCAAGGCGGCGGATTAGCGGATGCCATTGCGCGGCTGCGCACAGTGCGTGAATCGTCGGCATGATTCTGCCGCACGAGCTCCATGATCAGTTCTCGAAACGGCCCGGTACCTCGCGGCTGACTGATGCAGCGGGGACACGACGCGCCGCCCATCACTTCGCTTGCACGCAAAAGCCCTTTGTCAGCCGCTTTTGGGCGGCTCACTCGCTGTCACCCACCGGCAGATTTCGGTCTGTCCCCTCAAACAGCGTTGTGGAGCTTTGTCATGAAGTTCAGGAAATCGATCGGCCTCTCGCTGGCAACGGCGACGTTGCTGGCGGCACCGCTTGCCGCCAACGCCCAGCAAGGCAGCACCAAGTGGGACGGCTTCTACGCCGGTCTTAATGCCGGCGGCCTGTGGTCCAACCCCTCTGCCACCGTCAACTACAGCAACAGCAGCGGCAGCTTCGCGGGCGGAAGCGGCAGTTTCATGGGTGGTGCGCAGGTCGGCTACAACTGGCTGGTCGGGCCGGTGCTGATCGGCCCTGAAATCGACGTCCAGGGCTCGACCCAGCAGGCCGGGGTGAGCGGCACTGTCGGCAACTCGAGCATCAATGCGACCTACAGCATGCCGTGGTTCAGCACCATGCGGGCCCGCGTCGGCTATCCGGTCGGGTCGGTGATGCCTTACGTCACCGGCGGCGCCGTGTGGGGCCACCAGCGGCTGCAGGGCACCGACAGCGCCAACGGCTACTTCGACGTCTCCAATAACTTTTGGACCTACACATTCGGCGGCGGTGTCGAAGGCCACATCAACGCTTTCCAGCACATTGGGATCCTAAGCTTAGAATTCCACGTGGACAAGTTGTCGCG
>JADMIO011575570.1_pt1 | contig 73835 bp, 55 predicted proteins | sample 8958161 | NCBI WGS metagenome assembly JADMIO01 (sample SAMN16585339, study PRJNA669376) | soil metagenome | isolation source: Crop rotation soil | place: USA: Cullars Rotation, Alabama | collected 2011
GCCGCGACTTCAAGTCACGTGAATTCCAAGCTTCGGATCCCACTGTGCTGGAAAGGGTGACGTCGCAGGGATTGGCGGACGAGGTGGCCAGCGAACTGCCCAGGCAGGTGAAATAGGCTGAAGACGCGCCCTGGATGACGATGCCCGTGGTCCCGCGATCGGCGTCGGTGGGCTGGCCGCTGACGGTGCCGCGATTGATGAAGGAATAGCCGGGGTCGATGGGATCAACGTCGGCGGTGACGGGGCCCAGGAAGATCGGACCGCGCGGCGACGTCAGATTGCCGGTGATCGATTTGGAGGGATCAATGATCACGACCGGCTGTGAACCGTTCCCCAGGGTGATGCCGGAAGCAGAAAGCGAAGCCGAGGTCGCATTGTTGGAGGTGCCCGGCCCGGTATTGAGGAAACCGCCATCGATACTGCCGCCGATGACCAGGGCGCTGCCGGCTTCGGGATTGCCGCCGCGGGTGTTGAAGAGGGTGGTGCCCAACACGGACACCGTGCCTGCATTGACCAAACTGCCGCCGGAGGAAGACGGGCAGGTAAAGCCGGAAGGAAGATTTGGATCACTGGCGCAGGAATGGATGCCCCCCAGGGTCTGCAGCCCGATGATACCGGGACCCACGCCGGTAATCGGCGATTGGACGATAAGATTGCCTCTCAAGGTGCCGTCCAGATCGACGACAATGCTGCCGGACTGCTGAGTGGAATTGTCGGTGCTGCCGGTCTGAACGATGCCGCCACCGGACAGAAAAATATTGCTGGTCACGGTGGTGCCCTGGACCAGCAGGAAAGCGGCCGAGGAGTCGCCTTTCAAAACCAGCGAGGAGCTCTGGGTGGCGGCGACTTGCCCGGTCAAGCTGGAAACCGCGGCCACGCTGGTCAGGGTGATGGGGCCATAAAAAGTGTTACCGCCCTGGATGACGATGCCGCGCTTGCCGGTTCCGTTCTGGCCCACATCGATTGCGCCGGCCGAGGTGAAGCCGCTGGCGGACACCAGACTGCCGGCGGTGGTGTCGATCATGACGCCGATCCCGCCATCGACATTGGAATTGGAGATGGAGCCGCTGTTGGTAACGGAATTGGCCGAATTCAGGGTGATCGCCGGCACGTTGGTCTGGGTGATACCCACCGAGCCCCCGGTTTCGATGGTGATATTGCCGCTGGAAGCGGTGGTAAGCGCCGTGCTGGTGGCGTTGGTAATATCCGTATCGGCGCGGACCGCCGAGGAAACGGTCAGAGCCGCTGTCAGCAGGGCAGCCGCAGCGGCGGAAAGCATCAAACGGTGCTTGATCAACTCAGCCTCTTAAAAATGTCGCCGGGCGGCGGCGCCGCCATCTCGGCATGTCTTTCGCTCGGTCCGCTCCCGGACCTGGCCGCACGTCCCCCGCGCAGCCCGCACCGTTTACCCTTCGCCGGAACAGCCTTACCCCAGGGGTTCAAACCTGGCCAGGGCGCTCCGGACGCGCCTTTGTACCCGGCTATGGTCCGGGTTCAACAGCAAATTTCGCTTTCCACCCTCCCAACAGGGGCAAATTTGCCCGTCTTAATCAGGTGTTAGCGGCCTGAAGAGCAAAATCTCCCGTGAAAAAGCCTTAACCCAGCGAAATTTGCGCCTATGACCAAGGCCCGGCATACCGGCTTCGCCAGGCTCACCCAGAAGGATGTGAGCGCCAGCGTTGCCCGCCATGAGATGCTGTATTCCGGCCGCATGGGCGGGGCGCGGGCGGTTTTTGCCTTTTGCGACCTTTCCGGCCTGGACCTGGCGGGCCGCAATCTGGCCGATGCCGACTTTACCGGCGCGGTGATGGAAGAAACCAATTTCGAGGGCGCCAAGCTGGATACCGCCAGTTTTTTCGGCGCCGACCTGCGCCGTGCCAATCTGCAAGGGGCGAGCCTGAGGCGGGCCGATATGCGGGGCGCCTCCATGCGCGGCGCCAATCTGATCGGCACCGACCTTTATGAAGCCGACCTGCGCGAAGGCACTATCGCGGAAAAGGACAAATACGGAAACCTGCGGGTGCTGCAGCACGATCTGGGGCCGTCCGAACTTCCCGCCGCCATGATGAACTCCGCCAATCTGGAACGGGCCAAGATGACGGGCGCCATCGCCATCCAGGCTGATTTCACCGATGCGGTGATGAAAGGCTGCAAGTTGACCCGCGCCAATCTGCGCCAGGCCCGGCTGACAGGCGCCAATCTGGAAAACGCCGACCTGTCGGGCTGCAACCTGACCGGCGCGGATCTCAACGGCTGCATTCTGGTTGGCGCCAAGATGGATTTTGCCACCACCCATGGCGCCGATCTTTCCCAGACCTTGACGGAATCCGCCGAACTCAGCGCAGAAGAGATCGCCGGTATCGAAAATATCCTGGCGGCGCATTCGCTCTGGGCCGAAAGCGATGGCCGCCAAGGCAAGCCCGCCGATCTGACGGGCAAAGACCTGCGCCACATCCCCAAGCTGTCGCGCTATGGGCTGACCGCGCTGATTGCTCCTCAAGCCCAGCTTTACGGAGTGAATCTGGAAGGCGCTTCTTTGCAAGGCTCCAACCTGGCCGGCGCGGACCTGCGTTCCGCCAAGCTGGGCGGGGCGGATTTGCGCGGCGTCAATTTCTCCGGCGCCCAGCTCAATCACGCCGACATGCGCGATACCAAATTGGGGCCGCTGCTGATCAATGGCGGGCGGCTGTTGCCGGCACGTCTCGACAATGCCCAGGCGCGTTATGCCGATTTGCGCGGCTGTGATCTTCGCCGCGCCCGGCTGTCGGGCTGCGATATGGCTTACGCCAATCTGACCGATGCCGACATGCGCGACAGCGAGGTGCAAGGCGCCGATTTCTCGGGCGCCAAGCTGCCGGGCCGTTATGCCGATGCTTTGGCGGCTTCCCTATAAGCGGATGAAGCACCCGCGGTTTTGGCGCGGATAAACTGCGTCAGACGGGCCAGCGAAACTTTTGCTTCATCGCGGTTGGGCTCCATCTGAAACAGATGGCCGAGCCCCTCATAAATCTCCACACTCACCGCGACATTGGCATCGGCGGCGCGGTCGCCCAGCTTGGAGGCATCGTCGCGCAGGATTTCCTGCGCGCCCGCATGCACCATCACCGGCGGAAAGGACGCAAAAGAGGCATAGGCCGGCGAGGCATAGGCATCGCAAGGATTGGATTTGCGCAAATAGTGGCGGGCGCACAGAAACAGCGTTTCCCAATCCTGGACGATATCGGACTTGCGGTTGTTCAGCACCGAAAGACCGGAAAGCGAAAGATCGGCCCAAGGCGAGCGCGCGACCACACAGCCGGGCATCTCCAGGCCCGCATTGCGGGCGGCGAGCGTCACCGCAAAGGCCAGCCCGCCCCCCGCTTCATCGCCCGCCACAATGATCGAAGAGCCTGATGCGCCTTGGGCCAGCAAGGCGCGATAGGCGTCGATGCCGTCGCGCACCGCGGCGGGAAAGAAACATTCCGGCGCCAAGCGGTACCGCGCACTGAAAGCCCGGATGCCGGTCGCCTCCACCAGCCGCGCGATCAGGGGACGATGGCTTTCGGGCGAGCCGGCGACATAGCCGCCGCCGTGGAAATACAAAATGGTGCGGCCATCACCCTTGGCGCCGACCCACTCCCCCGGGATAGCCCCCAGCTTGCCGGGCGTAAATCCGAGACCTTCCGGGGCGTCGCCGAAGCGAGCAAACAAGGCGGCATAACGCGCCCGAAGCTCGTCAATCGTGGGATTTTTGCCGTGAGAATTTTGCGGCCAGAACGCCATGGCAAACCGAAGCAGCGTTGCGCCGGCGATTCTAAAAAGGTCGGCGGCAAAAAAACAGGGGCCTCCGAGGAGGCCCCTGTTCTCATTCCATAGGATTGTCCGTCAGGCGGCGGCCTTGGCGCCTTCGATGGTCTTGAGCTCCGGCGCATTGATGGTGATGCGGCGGGGCTTCTTTTCCTCGGGCACAATGCGCTCGAGGTCGACATGGAGCAGGCCGTTCTCAAGCCGCGCCGCCTTGACCTCGACGTGTTCGGCAAGCTGGAAGCTGCGCTCAAAAGCGCGGCCGGCGATGCCTTGATGGAGCAGAGAGGCGGAAGGCTTATCGGCCTCTTCGCGCTTGCCGGTAATGGTCAGCACACGGTCCTTCACGTCGACCGAAAGGTCTTTTTCGGCAAAGCCGGCGACCGCCAGGGTGACGCGATAGTTATTCTCATCGCTGCGTTCGATATTGTACGGCGGATAGCCTTGCTCGGACGCAGATTCCAGCAGGCCGATCAGACGATCAAAGCCGACGGTGGAACGGAAAAACGGGGAATAGTCGATACGCATGGACAACCTCCTGAAGCGTTGTTGGCGACCCTGTCAGACCATCTGCACAGGGTGGAACCGGCCCCATTTGGCGGCCGGACCTCTAGGATTTGGGGTCGAAAAAGTCTGGTTCAAGGGCTTCCGGGGCCTTGAAAACCGGGCTTAAGTGCTTACGCGAACACTTGATTCACCCCCAATGATTCCCGCTGCCACGCTTTTCGATCCCTTACCCATCAAGGCGGTGGGCGCCACCTTGCGCGCCGCCAGGTTCCCGGCCGCCCCTGACGTGGCCTATCGGGGCGTGTGCGTGCTGCTCAACGGCCAGACCGAGTTCATCGAGAAATATTTCGAGGTGATCGACGAGCTGCGCGGCCGCGGCTTTCAAGTGGCCACCATGGATTGGCGCGGCCAGGGTGGTTCCACGCGGATGACTGAGGACAGCCGCAAGAGCTTTGTCGGCGATTTCAGCGAATATGACGAAGACCTGGACACTTTGCTGAACTGGATCGTCACCCCCATGCTGGCGGCCGGCGAAAAACCGGTGGCGCTGGCCCATTCCATGGGGGCGCACAATCTTTTACGGCTCCTGACCCGGCGCCCTTCCAGCTTCGCCTGGGCCGTGCTCAACGCACCCATGATCGCCATTTCCTTCCGCGGCCAGCGCGAATTTTTGGTGCGCGCCGTTACCGGCTATCACGCTTGGCGCGGCAAGCATACGGACTGGGTGTGGGGAATGGAGGCCCGCGATCCCCACAAGGTGACTTTCGCCGGCCAGATTGTCACCTCCGACCCCCAGCGTTTTGAGCGTACGCAAATCTTGTTGCGCGAGCATCCTGACTTGCGGCAGGCGGGCGCGACCTGGGGTTGGCTGGCGGCGGCGCTGCGGTCCATGGACTGGCTGCGTGAATCGGGACGCGCCGAAATCATCACCACGCCGCTTCTGGTTGTCGGCGCGGGCAAGGACCGCATTTGCCAGACGCCGCAGATCCGGGCCTTTGCGCAAAGATTGCCACACGGGGACTATGTGGAAATCAAACAGGCCGAGCATGAAGTTTTGATGGAGCGCAACGCCATCCGCGCCGAGTTCTGGGCTGCATTTGATGCCTTCGTAACAAAACACCACGCTTCGGCCTGAACCGAAGCGTGGTGTTTCTCACAACTCACCAACTACTGAGCCGGCTGGCCGGCCTGTTCGGGAGCAGGCTGTTGAGCGGCCTGCTGATCCGGAGCCGGAGCCGCGGGCTGGGCCTGCTGCGGCGCCGGAATGTCGGCCGCGGTGGTGGCGCCCTGAGGTACTGCCGCACCCGACTGGACGTTATTGGTCGCTACGTCCGACGGTGAAGGCTGCGGCGCGGCGGGCTGAGTCACGGCCTGCTGCTGTTGCGGCTGAACCGTGGACTGGCTGGAGTCCGCGCTTAGACGCGTGGCAGCCGCGCTGCTGGAATCCGCACTCGCAGTGCTCTTGCTTTCTGCGCTGCTCGCCACATGCTTCTTGGCGATGCTGGCGGATTTCACCGGCGCCGGAGTTTTCTCTGCCGGTGTCATAGCCGCGGCGGGAGCCGGAGGCGGTGTGGTTTCCGCAGGCGGCGGCGTGCTGGCGTCCGGCGCCATCGCGGCCGGCGCAGGCTCAACAGGCGCAGAGGCCGACGGCATGTTGGCCGCCACGACCGGCTTGGCCTGATGGCTGCCCGACGAAGCATAAAGCGCAACACCGGCCGCGCCAATCATCAGCGCCACCGCTACAGCACCCACCAGCTTGGGCATATTGTTGGGCTCGACATCTTCCGGCTGCGTGGTGTGGAAGGATTCCAATCCCGCGCCATTGCCCGAGGGTTCGTTGTGCAAGGCGGTGGGATCATCCGAGAACGGAGCATTGTTAAAGTCGCGCAAAGACATGCAGTCCTCCTCATGGAACAAAAAACCAGTTCGGTAAGAGAACGTTACTTGCGCGCGGCGGTTTCGTTATGCCGGAACAAAGGCGAATTGCGGCGCGATGGACGCAACCTCGCCGCATTGTCGAATGTGGACAGTGCAAGAAATTCAGATTTTCAGGAGCTTTATGGCTGTTTCGTGAACACGCTTGTCGCCGCAAGCCAGAATGGTTTTGCCGTCGCGGCAGTGCGTGCCGTCCCAGGCGGTCATAATACCGCCTGCCCCTTCCACCAAAGGAATCAGTGCGGCGACGTCCCAGCGGTTGAAATTGGCCTCGATGATGATATCGACAAAACCCAGCGCCAGGCTCGCGAACAAATAACAATCGCCGCCAAAGCGGGTCATGCGCGAGGCCGCCCTCACCCGTTGGAAGGCCGCCTGCTGATCCGCAGAAAAATAGCTGCTGGGATCGGTGGCGCAAAGAATGGCGTCTTTGATGTCCGCGCATTCGCGCACCTTCAGCGCCGTGCGTTTTTCCCCCTCGATCAAAAACGAGCGCCCATTCACCCCGATGAACCGCTCGCCCAGCACAGGCTGATCGAGAATTCCCAGCACGGGCACTTCCTTGTCTTCCAGCGCGATCAGCGAGCCCCATTCATGCCGGCCGGTGATAAAGGCGCGGGTGCCATCGACAGGATCCAGCACCCAGCGCGAACCGCTCTTGCCGGACTTTTCGCCATATTCCTCACCCAGAATGCCGTCATCGGGACGCTCGCGCTCAATAATGGCGCGGATAGCGCGTTCACCACCCTTGTCGGCTTCCGTGACCGGATCGAAGGGGGCGCGTCCCGGCTTGTGCACCACTTCGATGCGCTGGCGAAAATAGGGCCGGATCACCGCACCCGAGGCATCGGCCAGGCGGTTGGCGAATGAAATCAGCTTTTCATCGACCGTCATGCGGTTTTCCAAAACGAAACAACAAGACCGCCAGCAACAATCAGCGCGCCCCCCAATAAGATCGGCAGGGTGGGAACCTCGCGGAAAAACACAAAAGTGATGATCTGCCACATCACAAAAAGCGTGGCGATGTAGAGCCCCACCACCTGCCCGAATTCCAGCGGCGCCAGATTGAGAAAAGTGCCGTACCCCGTCACCAGCAGTGCCCCCAGCAGCAACAAGCCGAGCCGGGCCAAACCGGCATGTTCAAACAGAGATTTGCGGATCAAAGCGTCGCCCGACACCTCAAGGGCAGTGGCGATAATCAGAAAAACCACGGCGGGCATGCCGGAGAGCAGTTTCATGGGCGCGTCCTTGGTGCGGAATCACCATAGCCCGAAAGGTAAGGGAGCGCGATATGCGTACAACACAGCGCGAGGAATTTTGCGATCTGACCGAGGAGCGATGTGGGCTACGACGCCCATGAGCGATGAGCGACGCACTCAGAGCGCAAAAGAGCCGCGCTGCTAGGCTTCGGCGGCTTGTTTGGCGCGCTTGCGCAAATGAGGCAGCAGTTCGCGCTTGCGCAGCCGGATATTCTGCGGCGTCACTTCCACCAGCTCATCGTCCTGGATGTAGGCCATGGCCTGTTCCAAGGTCATCGGCACGATGGGCGTCAGCTTCACAGCTTCGTCCTTCGAGGTGGTGCGAATGTTGGTCAATTGCTTGGATTTCAGCGGATTGACGTCTAGGTCGTTGTCCTTGGCATTCTGGCCGATAATCATGCCTTCATAGACCTTGGCGCCGGTGGTGATGAAAAGCTTGCCGCGCTCTTCGATGTACCAAAGACCATAGGTCACCGCCTCACCCTGCTCGGTGGAGATCAGCACACCGTTGGTGCGGCCGCCGACACTGCCCTTGTGAGGGGCATAATCCAGGAACATGCGGTTCATCACGCCTGTGCCGCGGGTATCGGTGAGAAATTCGCCGTGATAACCGATCAAGCCACGTGCAGGGCCGTGAAACACGATGCGGGTCTTGCCGGCGCCGGTGGGACGCATGTCCACCATCTCGCCCTTGCGGTTGGAGATTTTCTCGATCACCACCCCGGTATAGGCGTCGTCCACGTCGACCGTGACTTCCTCGATCGGCTCCATCTTTTCGCCGTTGACGGTCTTGAACAGCACGCGCGGGCGAGAGATCGAAAGTTCGAAGCCTTCGCGGCGCATGGATTCGATCAACACGCCAAGCTGTAATTCGCCGCGGCCGGCCACCTCGAAATTGCCTTCGCCGGTTTCATGCACCTTGAGCGCGACATTGCCTTCGGCCTCACGCAACAAGCGGTCGCGAATGACGCGGCTCTGCACCTTGTCGCCCTCGCGGCCTGCATAAGGGGAATCATTGACCGAAATGGTCATCGCCAGGGTTGGCGGATCGATGGGATTGGCGGGGATGGGATCGTTAACGGTCAGGTCGCACAGCGTATCGGCGACGGTGGCGGTTTCCAGGCCCGCGATCGCGACGATATCGCCGGCTTCCGCCCGTTCCACCGGCACCCGCGCCAGGCCGCGAAACGCCAGCAGCTTGGTGACGCGCGCCTTTTCGATGACTTCGCCGGCGCGATTCAACACCTTGATGTTGCGGTTGGTGGTGATAACGCCGGACTCGATGCGGCCGGTCAGGATGCGTCCCAGGAAATTGTCGGCTTCCAAGGTGGTGACCAGCATCTTGAAGGGATTTTCCTCGCCCGCCAGCTTCTGCGGCTTGGGTGGGGGCACGTCTTCGACAATGCGGCGGAACAGCGGCGACAAGTCCTTGCGTTCGTCTTCCAGCTCGTTCACCGCCCAGCCGTTGCGGCCGGAGGCATAGAGGTGGTGGAAGTCGAGCTGGCTGTCATTGGCTTCCAATGCCAAGAACAAATCGAAAATGGATTCCAGCGTTTCCTTGGGCTGGGCGTCGGAGCGATCGATCTTGTTGATCACCACGATGGGCTTCAGCCCCAGCTTCAGCGCCTTGGAGAGCACGAATTTGGTCTGGGGCATCACGCTTTCGGCCGCATCCACCAACAGCACCACGCCATCCACCATGGAGAGAATGCGCTCCACCTCGCCGCCAAAATCGGCATGGCCGGGTGTATCGACGGTGTTGATGCGCACGCCGTTCCATTCCACCGAAGTGCATTTGGCCAGGATGGTGATGCCGCGTTCGCGCTCCTGGTCGTTGGAGTCCATGGCGCGCTCGGCCATATGCTGGTTTTCGCGAACCGACCCCGACTGTTTCAGCAGCTGGTCGACCAAGGTGGTCTTGCCATGGTCGACATGGGCGATGATGGCGATGTTGCGAATATCCATGGAACCGGAATCATTTCGTGGGTGAGGGGCGGCGGGCTTATAGACGCTCGTCCTGCTGCGGAGCAACATCAGCGATGCCAGCAGGTTACGTCAGATCTGTCACATATTTGCCAGGATTAACCCTCTTTTGGCAGCGTTTTCCGGGGTTTGCCAGGCTATCCCAGAGCCATTTCTGGGACATTTGTGAGAGAGTTTTGCCCTATAAACCTAGCCTTATAAGCCGAAATTCTAAGACTCGGGGTCCAAGCCGGGCGGCTAGGGAATGCCCAAAGCATCGCGGAACCGGCCTGCCCCTGCGCCGCCGTGCAGCGGATTTGAAAGTGTATACTGTCAGGATTGTGCCGATGAATGTTCAGATTACGCCGCTGAAAACCCTGCCCACCCGGCAGGATGACGACCAGGACGATGTCCCGGCCGGGCGGGGACGCATCTATCTGATCGGCGGCGTGGCGTTGGCCGTGGCGCTGGGCGGCTTTTGGTATTTCACCCACACGGCGGCACCGCCCGTGCGCCGCGCCGTTACGGCCCCCGTCAAGGTGGCTTCGGTCGAAATCGGCAACATGGCGGTGATCGAGCGCACCATCGGCACGGTGATGGCCAACTCCACCGTGCAGATCAATGCCCGTATTCAAGGGCAGATGCTCAAGGCCTATTTCAAGGAAGGCCAGATGGTGAAGACCGGGGACATCCTGTTCCAGATCGATCCCCGCCCCTATCAGGCCGCCTACGACAACGCCCTGGCGCAGCTCGCCACGGCCAAGGCCAAGGCCGAACGCTATACCCGCCTGTCGGCGCAGAACGCCATCGCCGGCCAGCAGTTCGACGACGCCCAGGCGGCTTATCTTGAAGCCAAGGCGGCGGTGGAATCCGCGCGCCTGAATGTGGAATTCACCACCATCCGCGCGCCGGTGAACGGCAAGACCGGGCCCATCCTGATCCAGCCCGGCAACATGGTCGCGGCCGCCACCGCCAGCACCACCGCCAGCTCCCTGGTCACCATCAATGAAATCCAGCCGGTGAAGATTTCGCTGTCCCTGCCGCAGTCGGACCTGCCGCGCATCCAGGAGATGCAGCGCACCAAGGGTCTGAAGGTCAGGATTTCCCTGCATGACGCGGGCGGCTCGGACATTGAGGTGCCGGTGAATTTCATCGGCAATGCCGTGACCAACACCACCGGCACCATCGAATTGCGCGCCTCCTATGACAATCCCGATATGGCGCTGGTGCCGGGCCAGTTGGTGGATGTGACCGTGGCGCTGTCGGAAATTCCCAACGCGACATTGGTGCCGCGCGAAGCGGTCAATACCGGCCCGGATGGCCAGTTCGTCTATACCGTCAAGGACGGCATCGCCCAGCAGGTGCCGGTGAAAGTGTTGTTTGACGACGGCGTCAACGAGGCGGTTTCCGGCGCCCTGAAAAAGGGCGATCAGGTGATCACTGACGGCCAGCTGCGCGTGCTGCCTGGCGCCAAGGTCAATGTCTCGGGCGCCAAGCGTCCGAGCGGCCGCAAAGGCGAGATGACCAGCGGCCGGCGCAAGGTTCCGCATGCGCAGGACCGCGAAGGCTGATCGCCTCAAGGTATAGACCATGAACCTGTCACAGCGTTTTATCGAAAAGCCCGTCATGACCACTCTGGTCATGGCGGCGCTCGTGATCTTCGGCGGCTATGGCTATGCCACCCTGCCGGTCTCCGATCTTCCCAATATCGATTTCCCTACCATCTCGGTGTTTGCCCAGCTGCCCGGCGCCGATCCCGACACCATGGCGTCGTCTGTGGCCTCGCCGCTGGAGAACCAGTTCTCGGCCATTGCCGGTATCGACCAGATGACGTCGACCAGCACCCAAGGTTCGACCCAGATTCAGCTTCAGTTCAGCCTGGACCGCAGCGTCGATGCCGCCGCGCAGGACGTGCAGTCGGCCATTTCAGCCGCCACCCGCAATCTGCCCAAGGCGCTGCCGCAGCCGCCCACCTTCCGCAAGCAGAACCCCGCCGACATCCCGGTCATGTTCCTGGCCATGAGCTCGTCCACGCTCAAGCCGTCGGAAGTGGACGAGTATGCCGAAACCCTGCTGGCGCGGCAGATCTCCACCATCGAAGGCGTGGCGCAGGTGGGCGTGTTCGGCTCCGCCAAATATGCCGTGCGCATCCAGGCAGACCCGGCGGCGCTCGCCACCCGCCAGATCGGCATCGACAAGCTGGTCAATGCGGTCGCCAACGCCAATGTCAATCTCGCCACCGGCGCACTAAACGGGGATACCCGCTCCACCGTCATCCATACCGGCGGCCAGCTCAACAATGCCGCGGAATTCAACAACCAGATCGTCACCTACCAGAATGGCAGCCCGGTCCGGCTCAAAGACGTGGCGACAGTCATAGACGGGCTGGAGAATCCCTACGCCAAGAGCTGGTATCACGGTCGCGAGGCGATCACCTTGGCGATCTTCCGCCAGCCCGGCTCCAATGTGGTGGAGGTGACCGATACTATCAAGAAAGTCCTGCCGCAGTTCCAGGCCAGCTTGCCGCCGTCGGTGAAAATGGACGTGGTGTTCGACCGCAGCCAGATGATCCGCGCCTCCATCGACGATGTGCAGCACACTTTGTTGATCGCCGGCTTCCTGGTCGTAGGTGTCATTTTCGTGTTCCTGCGGCGCGTCTCCGCCACCATCATCCCCTCGCTGGCCTTGCCCATCGCCGTCATCGGCACCTTCGCCGGCATGTCGGCCTTCGGCTTCAGCCTGGACAATCTGTCCTTGATGGCGCTGACCCTGTCGGTCGGCTTTGTGGTCGATGACGCCATCGTGATGCTGGAGAACATCGTCCGCCATATCGAAAAGGGCGAAAAACCTTTCGAAGCGGCGCTGAAAGGCTCCAGCGAGATCGGCTTCACCATCTTGTCCATGACCATCAGCCTGGCGGCGGTGTTCATTCCCATCGTCTTCATGGGCGGCATTGTCGGACGGTTGCTGCACGAATTCGCCGTCACCATCATCCTGGCGATTCTGTTCTCGGGCGTGATTTCCGTCACCCTCACCCCCATGCTGTGCGCCCGCATTCTCAAGGACGAGCATGGCCAGAAGCACAACTGGTTCTACCGGCTGAGCGAAGACACGTTCAACAAGGTGCAGGCTTTCTATGACCGCACCCTGACCTGGAGCATCACGCACCCCCGCGCCATCCTGGGCGTGTTCTTCGCCAGCCTGGCGGCCTCGGTGCTGATGGTCGCGGTGATGCAGCAGGACTTCCTGCCCAGTGACGATACCGGCCGCCTGCAAGGCAACATTCAGGCCGCCAACGGCACCAGCTATACCCAGATGGCGGCTTACACCCGGCAGGTCATGAAGATCGTTGAGGCCGACCCGGATATCGAAGGCGTGATGGGGCAGATGGAAGGCGCCAATGGCAGCGCCGGCATCAACAATGCCCGCCTGATGATGATCAAGCTCAAGCCGCTGACCATCCGCAAATCGACTCCGGAGCAGATCATTCGCCGCTTGCGTCCCAAAGTGACGCGTGTTCCCGGCGTCAATGTGTTTCTCACCAATCCCCCGGCCATCCGGCTGGGCGCGCGCATGGCGCGTTCCACCTACCAATATACTTTGCAGGGGCTGGATCTGCCCCAATTGCAGGATTATTCCGACCGGCTGATGGACGCGCTGCGCAAGCAGACCGGTTTCGTGGACATCACCTCCGACAATGAAGCCGCCATGCCGTCCGTCCAGGTCAAGATAGACCGCGACAAAGCGGCCGCCTTCGGCGTGACGCCGCTGCAGATCGAGACCGCGCTGGGTTCGGCTTTCGGCGGCCAGCGCATCTCCCAGATCAACACCTCGTCAAACCAGTATGAAGTGATCATGGAGTTGCTGCCGCAATATCAGAGCGACGCCAGCGCGCTGGACCGGCTTTACATCACCGGCGCGGGCAATACCCTGGTACCGTTGACCGCGGTCACCGACATGACGTCGAGCACGGTGCCGCTGTCGGTCAACCATGCCGGCCAGATTCCGGCGGTAACCATTTCCTTCGACCTGGCGCCCGGCAAAGCTCTGTCCGACGCGGTCAGCGGCATCCGCCAGGCCAGCGAGGAGATCGGCATGCCGGACTCCATTCAGGGCAATTTCCAGGGCACTGCCGCGGCGTTCGAGGACTCCACCAAGAATATGGGCATGCTGCTCCTCATCGCCATGGTGGTGGTCTACATCATCCTGGGCATCCTTTACGAAAGCTTCATCCATCCCCTGACCATCCTGTCGGGCCTGCCCTCGGCGGCGGTCGGCGGGCTTCTCACCCTCTGGATCGCGCACATGCTGTTCCTGGCGGGAATAACGCCGGTGGACATGTCGCTGACCCTTTATGCCTTTGTCGGCCTGATCATGCTGATCGGCATCGTCAAGAAGAACGCCATCATGATGATCGACTTCGCCATCAACAAACAGCGCAGCGAACACGGCGTGACCCCGGAGCAGGCGATCTATGAGGCCGCTATCGTCCGCTTCCGTCCCATCATGATGACCACTATGGCGGCACTGATGGGCACCTTGCCCATCGCCTTCGGCAGCGGCGCCGGCGCCGAATCCCGCCGTCCCCTGGGCCTGTGCGTGGCGGGCGGCCTGCTCTTGTCGCAGCTTCTCACCCTCTACATCACGCCGGTGATCTATTCCTATCTGGATCGCTTCTCGACCAGAATGCAGCGCCGCAAAGTGCGCCGCACCGGTCCTCGCATTGCGCCTGCTGAATAGCAGAACATTCTAGAAGCAGTAGGTCGAGGAAGGCGCCATCAGGTTGGTTGCGCCGGTCATAAACGCCGCCCGGCAATTGGTGTATCCGGCCTTCTGACGCTGAATGTCGTCCAGATACACAATCGTCTTACCGTCGGGGCCGATGTCTTGGCGGTTGGCGCGCAATGCGGCCCAGACGCGGTTTGTCCTGCAGATTTGCGGCCCGGCAAAGCGCGAGCCGGGAAGCGGTTGCGGCACCCGGCAGGTGACATCGTCGGGATCGCCCTTGCCGGTGGGATCAAGCGCAAGCAGCGCTTGCTTGGCGGCGGGCGGGTTCGCCACTTCCACTGCCGGCATTGTTGGCGGCACTGGCGTTGCAGGCGCCGGTGCGGGTTCGACCGGATCGCCGGTTGACGCGGGCGCATCTTCTGCCGGAGGCAATGAAGGCAAAGTATCAGCCAGCTTGATCTTCAAGGGCGGCAGCTTTCTGATCTTCACTCGTTCTATTGGCACCCGTTCGACGGGCGCCATGCCGATCTCTTCCGCCACCGCAGTCACCACCTGAACGGCCTGCGCCTGCACCGCAATCACGTTGCGCGTCACCGCCAGCGGCGCGTTCGAAAAACCGGTGAGGATGGGGGTAATAAGAACCGCGGTGGCGGTACAAGCCAGCAACATTCGTTTGGCTGCAGAAAGATCAACCGCCGCCGGCACAGTCATGATCTCCCGCACTCGGCGCTTGAGGTCGGCGCCGGAGGCCCCCGGAGCACAGGCCAAAGGCGACTGGACGCAAAATTTGCATACCTTAAGAATACCGCCGGCATAGACCTCGGGATCATGTCCCGCAGCCAGTACACTTTCATCACAAGCGCGCTCGCGTTCCGCCACCAGGCGGGCGCCGATCAGCCATACCGGCGGGTAGAACCAGAATAATGTTTCCACCATCATATGAAATGCGGCGGTGACATTGTCGCGGCGCCTCAGATGGCTGAACTCATGCGCCAGGATGGACTCTTGTTCCGCATGCGAGAGGCGCGCCATCAGTCCCTGTGGCAGAAGGACGACGGGCTTCACAATTCCCACCAAACCTGGTTCCAGCAGCGAGGCCGAAGCCATGACCGGGACGGGCGTGTTTTTCACCGGTAGCGCGTTCGCCGCCGCCGTCACCGCCTGCAACCGGGACCAGCGCAGCAGGCGCACGGCCAGAATGGCGCCGAGACCCAGCAGCCAGACCGCCAACAGCAACGGCGCCGGATCGAAGCCCTGATGGGGATCATTGCCCGCCGCGAGCATCTGGACCGGCGCAGAGAATTTCGCCGCCGCCGGCTGGAAGGCCAAAATCGATTGCGGAAGAGACGCGGGAAACAAGCGGGAAAGATACGCGCCTGCCATCGCCAAACCTGCGAAAGGCAGGAGGAATTTTACGGAAGCCGCAAACCACAACCAGAAACGTACGCCTGCGCCATTGCGCCGGAAACATAGGCTAAATCCGCCGACGCCGGCCGCGAACAGGGTCGACTGCCAGATATGATCCAGCAGGCCGGCGATCATGCATCCCTCTTGCGTTTGGCCGCGAGGTCCTTCAACAGCTTTTCGGCGTCGGCCACATCTTTGGACGTGAGATTGCCGGCCTCGATCAGATGGGCCATCACCGGTTGCATCCGTCCGCCGAAGATAGAGAGAAATTCATCCACCAGCCGGCGCTGCGCGGCTTCGCGCGAGATCATCGCTTCGAAGATATGCGCATTGCCGATCTTCTTGGCGCGTCTCAGCGCTTTCTTGACTTCCAGCCGGTACACCATGGTTTGCACGGTGGTATAGGCAGGCCGGTTCTTAAGGCCGAAACTTTCCTGGATCTCGCGGATGGCAGAGGGGCCGGCGCTCCACAATACCTCCATGATCTGCATTTCCAGTTTGCTCAGCTTGGGCAGCCGCATCGGCGCATCCTACTACAGACGTCGGACACAATAGGCCAGCGCCAGGGCAACCACAAGTCGGCGGCAAGACGTGCCGCCGTTCAGCGATCCACTTAACGGTCCACCGGCGCGCCCACATTGCGGGGGCGCAAACTGTCAAACAGCCCGGATAGCAGCAGCCCGGCCAGAAAACCTCCCAGATGCGCTTGCCAGGCGACCAAGCCGCGCTCTCCGCCAATGCCCAATCCGGTCAGGCCGGTGAGCACATTGATGACGGCGAAAAACACTGTGAAGACCAACACCGGACGCGAAAAAAGCGGGGCAAGCGGCGCGTCGCTATGGGCCGCCCAGGGCGCCTGGCCCGGCAACAGCCGCAACGCCGCAGGCATCAATCCGGAAATGGCGCCCGAGGCTCCCACCACCGGTACCGGACTTGCCCAGTTGAAGGCAAGGTAGACCAGAGCCGCCGACACGCCGCAAAGCGTGAAAAAAAACAAAAACAGGCTGGCGCCCCAGCGCCGCGCAACAATGGGACCGAAGGCCAGCAGGAAAAAACAATTGATGGTCACATGGACCCAGTCGTTATGGAGTCCGATATAGGAGACAAAAGGGATGGCGCGTTCCCCTAAGGTGCCGGGATTGGCCATATGACTTTCCAGAAAAGCGCGGCTGTACCGCAGCGGGTAGAGCCCATACTCATAAACCAGGCTGTCGGGCCCATCACCCGGCCGCGTCACCCGCCAGGCATGCAAAGCCACAAGGCCTGCGATCAACCACAGCACCACCGGGGGACTGCGGAAAATGGGCTGACGCTGCGGCGCTGATTGCAGAAATGCCATGTGCGTATCTAGGTGGTTGGCGGCCTTAAGCCAAGGCGCATTGTGTCAGGATGAAACAGATTTGCGGGCTATGGCGCCGCGGCCTGCCTGGAAAAGCCTGTCTTTCCGGCCGCTGCGGCGCCGGCGCCACCGGGCGGCCTCGAACACACAGACGGCCGCGCGAAATGTCGGTTTTTGCGGGGTTTTGGGGCGCGCTTTGTGCCGGAATGACACGGCACAAGGCTAATTTTCGTTAAATCATTGGCATGGGCGTTGCTCAGCTTTCTTGCTGAAGAAGGGAATGTTGCCCCATGACCCGCTCGAAGACCGCCCTCGCCCTGGACTTTTTGATCCTTTGCGCGCCTCCGGCTTTCGCCGGCGATTGGACCAATGCGGCCCAATATAACGGCTATGGCGCGCTGTCGCAGAACCAGACTTCCAACTATTCGCTGCGCGACGCCAACGGCAACCTCACTATGGTCAACGGCCAAGTGGTGCCTTCCATTTTCAACCAAAGCAGCGGCGCCCAGTACACCGGCAGCGGCGTGGGCATGAACAATCCCGCCACCTATGGCCAAGCCACCGCCATCGGCAACAACCTTTCGGTGACGGTGATCGGCAGCCACAACACCACCATCATCGACTCGACCCAGACCAATAATGGCAACCAGACGGCCAACGCCGACGTCAACGCGCATTGAAGGAATTCAGGGCAAGCCCCGCCATGTCCGTCCGCAAACATCATTTCAAGCCGTTGGTCCTGGCGCTGGCCGCGGTGACGCTTCAGGGCTGCATCTCGCCCTGGCCGGATTCGCGAGGCCGTTACACCGCGCCGATCGGCGGGGCGCCGGTGATTTCCAATGAAACGCCTTATTCCGCGGCGCTGCGCTGCATGTCGGGCTTTGTGCGGCAACGGCCGGTGCGCATCGCGGTGGGCCAGATCGCCGACTATACCGGCAAGGCGGAGGCCGACGGCTCGGGGCGCAAAGTGACCGCCGGCGCCGCCTTGATGGCGATGAGCGCGCTCAACAAGGCGGGCGTGCATATGGTCGAGCGTTTCGACACCTCCGTCGCCGAGATGGAGTTGAAGTATGCCAACAACAAGCTGATCGGCGACGATCAGCATCCCAATCCCCAGATCGGCGAGTTCCGCAGGATCCTGGCCGGTTCGATTCCGGGCTCGGACTATTACATTGTCGGCGGCATTACCGAGCTCAACTTCAATATCCGCAGCGAAAATGCCAATGGCAGCGGCGGCTCAAGCCGCACCAACGGCACCACCGGCACGGCGGGCGGCAATCTGTATGTAATGAATGTCGGTATGGATTTGCGGCTGGTCAACACCAACACGCTGGAGGTGGCCGACGTGATCTCCTATCAAAAGCAAATTATCGGCCGACAGGTTTCCGCCGGCGTGTTCGATTTTCTGGGCACAAATTTCTTTGACATCAGCGTGGGCGAAAGCGCATTGGAGCCGATCCAGCTCGCCGTCCGCTCGGTGATCGAACGCGCCGCTTTGGAAATGATCACCCGCATTTATCGCGCGCCGGGCCCGGCCTGCGCCATTCCGCTGGGTACCAATGACGATCCCTTGCGCGAATCCGGCGAGTATAACCAGCAGATGGCCTATACCGGCTATCCCCAGCCTTATGAACTTCAGTCTGGTGCGGCGCCGCCAGCCTATTACGCGCCGCCGCCAAATCAGGCCAGCTATGGCGATGCCGGCCGCGGCAGCCCTTATCGCGGCTATTACGATGCCGAACCGGGATACCTCAATCTTCGCGGCAGTTTTTAATTCATACCCAGGAGTCTTGTTATGAAAAAAATACTTCTCTCCGCTTCCTTTTTGGCCTTGGCCATTCCTTCGGCTCTTGCCCAAACCAACGGCCCTTGGATCGACACGCCGCCCCCTCCCGGCACCCAAAGCTGGATTCAAAATCACCAGACCAACGACAACAACACCATGCGGTCGGACCTGAATGTCGTGGTGGATACCGTCGGTGAAGACGTGGTCGGCCATGGCGCGGCGGCCGGTAACCTGCTGGACGTCACCACCATGAACAACACTCATGTCAGCACCAACCAGAATGTCGGATTCGCCACCACGATCAACTCCAACATCAACATGAATGTGAACAAGGTGTGGGGCAACGTGGCCATCCAGAACCAAGTGATTTGCAACGGCGTCAGCGTCTCCAGCGACCCGGTTTTCACCTCGGTGAATTCCAACCAGGAATGCCACTCCGCCGATCCTTATTCTCAGATCAACACCAACATCTCCAATGTCGCGGGCAATGCGGTGGTCCAGGGCTCGGTGTTCGGCAACAGTCTGGAGGCCGACTCCAATGCCCTGAACATGCCGATCAACAATCGTCAGATCAACACATCCTCCAACATTTCCAATATCACCGGCAATGCCGTCAATGTCGGCGGCAGCGTGGGCTTTTCCTCCAGCGCCATCGGCAATAGCGGGCAAGTCATCCATTACGGCGCGCCTTAGGCGGGCGGGAACATCGGAAAGCCCTCGGGGCAAATTGGGCGTTCCGATACTCGGGACGGGAGCGGTACGCTCCCGTCCCTCTTTTTTTATGACCCCCATCCGTCACAACTCGGGTCGGCTTTGCCGACACCTCGTTGTGACACCTTCCCCCTTCCTGGCGCTACGCGCCGAAGGGGAGGGAAGCTGGTGGATGCTGAAGGTCGGGCCGCGGAATGCGGCCCTCGAGATTTCTCTTCGCTGCGAAATCTTTGCGTTTTGCGGCCATTGGAGGTATGGGGCGCCTATGGCGGCTCTGCCCATTGACCTGAATGCCTTCGAGGCCGCGCCTGTGGCGCGTGAGCCTTTTGCCTTCGCCATGGTGCCGCGTTTCGTCCGTCACGAGGCCATGGCGGCGATCAATGCGGATTATCCGCTGGTCAGCCATCCCGGCAGCTTTCCGCTGCCGACTTTGAAATATGGGCCCGCCTTCAAGGCTTTCATCGACGCCCTTCAAGGGCCGGAATTCACCCGCGCGGTGGAGAAGAAGCTAGGCGTGGACCTGAAAGGCCGCCCAACCATGGTGACGGCGCGAGGGGTATCGGCGGCGCGTGACGGGCAGATCCACACTGACTCCCGCACCAAGATAATCACGGTCCTGATCTATATGAACAATGCCTGGGAGGCGAAAACCGGGCGGCTGCGCCTGTTGCGCTCGCCTGACAATCTGGAAGATGTGATCGCGGAAGTGCCGCCCGATGAAGGCACGATGCTGATCTTCAAGAATGAGCCCAATGCCTGGCATGGCTTTCATGCTTTTGAAGGTCCGCGCCGGGTGATTCAGTTGAACTGGGTGACGGATATGGGCGTGGTCAGGCGCGAGCAGTTCCGCCATCGCGTCAGCGCGTTCTTCAAAAGGCTGCGTGGGAAGAACGCAAGCGCTGCGCCCGAACGGATGTAAAATCTCGAGCCCGGCAGCGGCCCATAGCGACAGCGTATGGGCGCCGGGCGACTTCGCCGGCCCGGCATCGCGGCGCGCCGAAGCGCGCCACTGCGGCGTTGGTCGCTTTCGCAGGTCCACTGGACCTACTCACGCGCTTCGCGCGCCCCTACTCCTCACCCTGAGCTGCGACGGATGGGGATCAAGGGTAATCGTGCCAGTTTCCGCGCCCATCGCGAATGCGATGACCGGTGGCGGTCCGTTCGACATTGGTGGATTCCAACGGCACCTTGCCGAAGCCGCCGGGAATATCGAGCATATAAGTGGGCATCGCCAAACCCGACAGGTTTGCGCGAAGCTGGCGCACCAGCGCCAGCCCCTCCTCGATACTCAGCCGGAAATGCGACGTGCCCGGCGCCAGGTCGGGATGATGCAGATAATAGGGCTTGATGCGGTTTTCCACGAAAGCACGCATCAATTCGGCGAGCGTATCCGCAGTATCATTCACGCCTTTCAACAATACCGACTGGCTGACCAAAGGAATCCCGCCATCCGCCAATCGCGCGATGGCTATTTTGGCCAGGTGCGCGAATTCAGCGGCATGATTGGCATGCACCGCGACATAGCTGGTCGCGCCGGGCGCATGCAGCGCCGCCACCAGATCATCCGTCACCCGTTCCGGATCGGTCACCGGCACGCGGGTGTGCCAGCGGATCACTTTGACATGGGAGATCGCCGCCAGCCCGGTGGTGATCTCCGCGATGCGGCGCGGGCTTAAGATAAAAGGATCGCCGCCTGTCAGGATCACTTCCCAAATTTCGGAATGGGCGGCGACGTAGGCCAGGGCATTCTCGAAATCTTCCTTCGAAAGCGCGTTTTCTTTTCCGGGCCCGATCATCTCGCGGCGGAAACAAAAGCGGCAATAGACCGGACAGGCCGCAACCACCTTGAACAACACCCGGTCGGGATGACGATGCACAATCCCGGGCACAGGTGAATGCGCCGTATCGCCGATGGGATCGGCGCGTTCTTCCGGCAGGATGGTCAGTTCTTCCAGACTGGGCAGGAACTGGCGCGCGATCGGATCATGGGGATCGGCGGGGTCCACCAAGGACAACAAATGCGGCGACACCGCCACCGCATATCTGCGGGCAACGTCCTCTAAACTCATCTCTTATGCGCCTTGAAGTTGGGCAGGAACACCGTCAGCAGCCCGATCGCCGGCAGATAGGCACAGAGCTTGTAGACATAGCCAAGGGAGGTGGCGTCCGCCAATGCTCCCAATACCGCCGCGCCAATGGCGCTTAAGCCAAAAGACAAGCCGAAGAACAGACCTGAGATCATGCCCACGCGTCCGGGCAAGAGTTCCTGGGCATAGACAACAATGGCGGGGAATGCGGACGCCATGATCAGCCCAATGATCACCGACAGAATGCCGGTCCAGAAAAGATCGGCATAGGGCAGCATCAAAGTGAAAGGCAGCATGCCCAGAATCGAAAACCAGATCACATATTTGCGGCCGATCTTGTCTCCCAAGGGGCCACCCACCAGGGTGCCTACCGCCACCGCGGCCAAGAAAAAGAACAGATGCACCTGCGCGTTCTGCACCGACACGCCAAAGGTGTGGATCAGATAGAAGGTGTAATAGCTGCCGATGCTGGAGAGATAAAAGAATTTCGAGAAAATCAGCGCCAGCAGCACCATCAAGGACCAAAATACTTTCTTGCGCGACAATTCCGGATGCTTGATGTGGTGGTGGCTTTTGATGCGGGCCAAACCATGGTGCTTGTACCAGGTGCCGACCTGGAACAAGACCACGATACCCAGCAGCGCCGCCCCCGCATACCAAATGATGCTGCGCTGGCCATAGGTCGCCACCAACACCGCCGCCGTCAGCGGGCTGATCGCTTGGCCGGTATTGCCGCCCACCTGGAACACCGATTGCGCCAAGCCATAGCGCCCGCCCGAAGCCATGCGCGCCACCCGGCTGGCTTCCGGGTGAAACACCGCCGAACCCAAGCCCACCAGAACCGCCGCGAACAGGACAATCAGATAGCTGGGCGCCACTGACAGCACCACCAACCCGACCAAGGTCGACACCATGCCGAGCGCCAGTGAATAGGGCATGGGCTTGATATCGGCGTAATAGCCCACCGCCGGCTGTAGCAGCGAAGCGGTGAACTGGAACGCCAGGGTCACCAAGCCGATCTGGGCGAAGCTGAGATTGAACTGGGCTTTCAAGTTGGGATAGATCGCCGGGATCAGCGACTGCATCATGTCGTTGAGCAGATGCCCCAGCCCGATCGCCCCCAGCACCGCAAAACTGGTGTCATGAACGATTTTGGCGTCGATTTTTTGGGCGGTGGTCATGACGCGGGGAACCCTACGCTATGGCGTATTTTTGACCAGCATTTTCCCCGCAACGCCGCCATGCAGCGTCAACTGGTCCCTCAGTTGCGTCATTTCGGACACGGCGGCATGCTGGCCGAAAAAAAGGAGGGCCAGAAAATGGTCAGGGGCATGATCGGACGTTTGGGCGCACTGATGCTGGCGCTTTCTTTCTCCCCCGCCATGGCGGAGCCGGGCTGGACCCTGGCGGACACCTATCCCGATACCGGCGGCCGGGCGCCCGTCGCCCATGGCGGCAAAGTGTTGCCGCCCGGCAGTTCGCCGCTAAGCGTGTTGGCGGGCTGTTCGGGCGATATCGATAAAATCTGCAAGGGACGATCCGGGCTTTATGCGGCGCGCGCCTGTCTTTTGGAAAACCGCGCCAAACTTTCCTCCCGCTGCATCGCCGATGTGAGGGCGCTGCAACCATCCAGTGTGCCCGCCTGCGGTCATTCCCCGGTTTGCGACAACCGCCTGGGTCCCAGCCGGGAGCAGCTCAAGCGCGTGTTGTGGAAACAGACCATGGGCTATCGTTTCGATTATCCCTTCGACCTGCCCATGGGCGGCGGCGGCGCCACCGGCGTGGCCATCGACTCCCGCGGCAATATCTGGGTGTTGCAACGCACCGCGCCCGGAAAACCGCAATTGTTCGCGTTCGATCGCAATTTTCACCTGATCCGCACCGTGCCCAATCCGGTCATCGGTCAATTGGAAAAGGGTCACGGCATCAAGGTGGACGCCCAGGACAATGTCTGGATCAGCGATGCCAATGGCGGCATTGTGCTCAAGCTCAGTTCGGAAGGAAAGTTGCTCCAGACTTTCGGCGCCCGCGGAAAGCGCGGCGATTGGGACGAAGCCAAGAGCCGGCGATTGTTATGGCAGCCGCTGGACGTGGCTTTCGCGCCCAATGGCGACATCTACATCGCCCAAGGCCATGCCAATGAAAGTCCCAATGATGCGGAAGCTGAACCGGACAATAGCATCGGCGCGGCAAGGATTCTGCATCTGGATAAAAACGGCAAATTCCTGGGTCAATGGTACGGCAACCAGATCGGGCCGGGAAAATTCAGCATGGCCCATGGCGTGGCGGTGGATCCCCGCAACGGCGATGTCTGGATCGGCGACCGCGAGGAATACCGCCTGGTGGTCTATTCCAGCGACGGCAAGTTCAAAAAGACCATTTCCATGCGCAATCTGATGTGCGCCGTGGCTTTCGACCCGCATGGCGATTTGTGGGTGTCCACGGGACGCGACGGCCAGCTTCTGAAATTGGATCGCGACGGGCATGTGCTGGGCGCAGTGGGCAATGGCTCCGGTATCGGCACCGGCCAGTTCATCGAAGCGACGTACATGGCCTGGGACAAGGACGGCAATCTTTATTCCGGCGACACCAGTGTGGGCCGTGTGACGCGTATGGTGGCGCCGCATTAGGTGTCAATTCATGAGGAAAAAATGAAACCAAGAATTACGTTTGTCTGACACCTGAGGGCACATTGGAAATTTACTTCAATGAGGAAGGTCGAAATCAATTCATCCAAGAGTTATCCAGGCTCAACGAGCAGAATGAGCATTTCCATTTTGCTCCTGCCACCATCGACAGTGACATGGCCGTTTCAAGCCTGCCGTATCGGCTGGAAGACAAGGCTTTGGACTATGGCAAGGCTCTGTTCCGAACCGATGCTTGGGACCGACAGTATTTCCCGCATGTCATGACTGAAATGAACTAGCCAAGCGGCGTCCAGAGTACGGCATCGACATTGGGTGCACCTGTCGCCAACATGACCAAACGGTCAAAGCCCAGCGCGACACCGCTGGCCGGCGGCATGCTGGACAGCGCGGCCAGGAAATCCTCATCCAGGGGATAGCGCGTGCCATAGACCTGCTGTTTCTTGGCCATGGCGCTTTCAAAGCGTTCGCGCTGTTGAACGGGATCGGTGAGTTCGCCAAAGCCATTGGCCAGCTCTACGCCACAGGCATAAAGCTCGAAGCGCTCCGCCACCCGTGCATCGCGGGGACTTACCCGCGCCAGCGCCGCTTCGCAGACCGGATATTCATAAAGAACGCAGGGACGATCCAATCCCAGCCGCGGCTCGATCCGAAGGGTGAGGATTTTGCTGAACATGTCGGACCAATCGTCATCGTCCGACACATCGACTCCCCCGCGCCGCGCCCGGGACCGCAACGCCGCCGCATCGCCTTCGCCCGCCGGTGACAAGGTGGCCATAAGATCAATGCCCGCGAAATGGGTGAAGGCCTCAGCCACCGTCAGCCGGTCGGCCTCGGTGCGCGGATCGCATTGCGCGCCGCGATAGGAGAAGCGGTCTGTCTCCATCACGTCCGCCGCCAGCTTCACCATCGCCAGGCTGTCAGAGATCACTGTCTGGTAATCCTCAGCCGCGCGGTACCATTCCAGCATGGTAAATTCCGGCGCATGCAGGCGGCCACGTTCCCGGTTGCGGAACACCCGCGCAAAATCGAAAATCCTGGTCTCCCCCGCCGCCAAAAGTTTTTTGGCGGCGAACTCCGGCGAGGTGTGCAGGTATAAAGTCTTGTCGCCCTCAGCCCCGATCAGGGTGGTTTCAAAGGCATGCAGGTGGGTCTCATTGCCCGGAGAGGCCACCAGGGCCCCACACTCCACCTCGATGAAGCCCTGACCCTCAAAATGGGTGCGGATGGCCTGTTTCAGCCGCCCTCGCTTGACGAGCAGGGGGCGCCGGTCGGCATGGTTTTGCGGCGTCCACCAGGGCATTTGCGGTCCTTCTCTAATGGTCGCACGGCCGACGGGAAAATGCCGCCCTTTCAGCAGGTTGAGTCAGGGCGACATTTTCCCTGGCCGATGCTCCGGGCCTCCCCTTGCCGCTTTCGGCATCGGGCTGCTATAGCCCCCGGCAATCCCGCCCTAAAAAGCTGAATTTTGAGAGGTTTTCCGTGGTTTCGGTTATCGCCAGCTCTGTGCGCAAAGGCAATGTCCTGGAGAAGGACGGCAAGCTTTATCTCGTGATCGGCGCCGAGAATATCCATCCCGGCAAGGGCACCCCCGTCACCCATCTGGAAATGCGCCGCATCAGCGACGGGGTGAAGACCGTGGAACGGTTGCGCACCACCGACAGCGTCGAGAAGGCTTTTGTCGAGCACCAGGACTACCAGTACCTGTACCAGGACGGCGAGCAATATGTGTTCATGCAGCCGCAGACCTTCGACCAGTTGCATGTCGGCTCCGACGTGGTGGGCGATGCGGCGCCTTACTTGACCGAGAACATGGACGTGCAGCTGCAACTGTTCGAAGGCAATGCCATCTCCATCGAAATCCCCCAGCGCGCGACCTTTGAGATTGTCGATACCGAACCGGTGGTGAAAGGCCAGACCGCTTCCGGCTCGTTCAAGCCGGCGATGCTGTCCAATGGCGTCAAGACCATGGTGCCCACCCACATCACTGTCGGCACCCGCGTGGTGGTGATGACAGCGGATGGTGCCTATGTCGAGCGGGCTAAGGACTGACTTTTTGTGGTCGCGCGGCGTCGTTACGCTGTCGCTAGCGACCCTTTCGCTGCGCTCGCCGTCGCTCCTGATAGGCCCGCCCTGCGACAGCCCTGACAAATTCGCGATAGCTTTCTAAAAGAGGTCCGCATTAATCTTGCGAGCCTTTTTCGTTGAGGGACGCGCCATGCCCAAACGCATCGATCCGAACACGCTTACGGAAACGGTCGGGACTTTCTATCCCTCGCCTTACGACAAGCCTTGCCGCGCCCGCGCCCGCAAACGGCTGGGTGACGCGGCGGGCCTTACCCAATACGGCGTCAATCTTCTGCGCCTGCCCCCGGGCGTGTGGTCCAGCCAGCGCCACTGGCACACCGAACAGGATGAGTTTGTCTATGTTGTTTCCGGCGAAGTGGTCCTGGTTACCGATGCCGGTGAAGAGATTCTAAGAACCGGCGATTGCGCCGGCTTCAAAGCGGGCGACAAAGACGGCCATCATCTGCAGAACCGTGGGCCCGCCGATGCCCTATTGCTGGAGATCGGAACACGCACAGCCAATGACGCCGGGGAATATTCCGACATCGACATGGCGTTTCAAATGGGCGCAACGCCCAGCTACACCCGTAAGGACGGCACGCCGTACACCGATATCAGGCGGCGCGGGCCGGATGACGATTAGTTATTGCGGAAATTGATCTCGACCAGCACGCCTTCGGGATCGGGCACAAACAATTGCGACAGCCGCCCGCCCGGCACCACCCGTTCCTTGAAGGTGACACCGGCTTTTTTGAGCCGCTCCCGCATGGCCTGAAAATCATCGCCCCGGAAGGCGACATGGTCGAAGGAACCGGTCCCATCCTCGGCCTTAGGAATGACAATGTCCCGGCCCCAGGCCCCGGCGCTGTCGGAAGCCTCCACCAGGTGCACCACCGGAATACCGCCCAGATAAAGCCAGTGGCCCCGGAAGGGGAAATTGGGTCTTTCGCCGTCCTCTAGGCCCATCAGCTCGACATAGAAGTCGCGGGTACGCTGCAACTGCGCACAACGGATGGTGACGTGTTCCAGGGCCTGAATGGTCAAATTTTTCGCTTCCCTAGGGTAACCGGCACGCTAGTCCAGTCGAATTTGGAACTCCACCTTTAACGCGCCGGGGGGAGCGTGATAGCGTACTTACTCCAATTCCTTTGGCGCCCATTCGAGGACAACACCATGAAAAAACAACTCGTGCTTGGCCTTCTGGCGGCTTTCGCAGCCAGCCCTGCTTTGGCCGCCCTCAAGGTCGGCGATACCGCACCCGATTTCAGCGCCGCCGGCAGCCTGGGCGGCAAGGACTTCAACTTCAATCTCAAGACCGCGCTCAAGAAGGGCCCGGTCGTGGTCTATTTCTACCCATCCGCCTATACCGGCGGCTGCGATCTGGAAGCCCATACCTTCGCCGAAGAGTCCGACAAGTTCGCCAAGATCGGCGCGCAGATCCTGGGAGTATCGGCCGACAGTCTGGACCGGCTGAAGGTGTTCAGCGCCGACCCCAATTTCTGCGCCGGCAAGTTTCCCATCGCCTCCGACGCCGATACCAAGATCGCTCAGTCCTACGCGCTGAATGTGGGCGCGGCTAGGGACGATGCTAAGGACGTGCGCGGCGAGTTGATTGGCCATGCGTTCATCGAACGCGTCACCTATGTGATCGGCAAGAACGGCAAGATCCTGGCCACCCTGTCGTCCAAAGACGACAAGCTGACGCCCGACCAGCATGTCAGCAAGTCGCTGGAAATCGTGACTGCCGCCAAGTAGGGCCGACCCTCAAATTCGGCAAAAAAGCCCGGTGCGCTCGCACCGGGCTTTTTTGTGCCTGCCGCTCAGAGAATGGGCATGTCTTAAACTGGCGCAATGATGCCGACCCAGGGTGATGCCGTCTCGCACTGGAGGCAAAAAATCCAGCCTTTCCAAGGGCTTATTGTTGCTGAAATGCCACGGACCCGTGGCAATGATACGTCTTTGTGACAATCTGCAATATTGGTTTATTTCGATCGGTTCGGTCCAAGAACCGTTAAGGCGCTGTCGGGCAAAGTCGGCAGCAGAAAACAAAAAGCGTCGGGGTTTTTAAGTTTGCTGAAGCAACGCCATTTGCTCCTGAGCTTGGCTATTGCCGGGATCGTAGCGCCGCTAGCGCTATCGGCGCCGGCCCAAGCTGCCAGCGATAGGTCTGTCAGCGATCAGTCTGGCAGCCCCGCGTCGGGCATCGCCCACGACATCATCAGCTATTTTGGCTTCGGACCGGATCAGGCCAACAATCCCACCGATCCGCAAGCCGTTATCGAGCGCCCCAGGGTGGAACTCACGCCACGGGAGATCACGCCCGTATTGGCCGATATGGAAACCCGTCCGCCGCAATTGCCGGTGGTGACAGCCGTCTCTGCGCCATCAGTCGAGACACCGCTGCACCGTCTGTTTTGTGTGGAATATGCCCGCATGCGTTCGGGGCTGGCGGTGTTCGGCGACGCCAAGACCTGGTGGGCGCGGGCCAAGAATCTTTACACCCGCGTTTCCCATCCGGTGGAAGAAGCGGTGATGGTGTTTTCCGGCTCCAAGCGGCTGAAGCGAGGTCATGTCGCGGTGGTGACCGAAATCGTCAGCCCGCGCGAAATCATCGTCGACCAGGCCAATTGGCAGAATAGGGGCGAGATCGACCACGCCACTCCGGTGCTGGACGTCAGCAAGCACAATGACTGGAGCCAGGTGCGGGTGTGGGACATCCCGTCGGGCAGCTTCGGCAGCCGGATCTATCGCATTTCGGGCTTTATCGCCAAAGGGCTGGAGACCGCCTCGCGCGAGTAGCGCGGCATTGTTAGGCTGGGTTCCATGAGTCCAGCCGTCTCCATCATCACCCCCACGTTTCAGCGTCACGCCCTGCTCAAGGCGCAGCACAGTTATTTGCTGGCCCAGACGGTTCAGGATTTTGAATGGCTGATCCTGGATGACGGTCCGGAATCCAGCGCTTATTTCAAAGGCCTATCCGATCCGCGCATCCGTTATCACCATTTGGCGGGCCCCAAGATGAAGGTCAGCGCCAAGCGCAACTGGCTGTGCGAACGGGCTGCCGCGCCTGTGATCGCGCAGTTCGATGATGACGATTACTACGCGCCGGACTATCTCGCCGCGATGCTGAAGCGATTGGCGGATTCCGGCGCCGATATCACCAAATTGTCAGGCTGGTTCGTCTATTCGGCGCAATTGAAGCGGCTAGGCTGGTGGGACACCGCCAACACTTTGGGATTGCATTTCACCTTCGGGCCGGAGCCGGTGCTGAACGCCTTTTTCAACAAGGAGGCGCCGGACAATATGAAGAACAATTATGCCGGTTATGGCTTCAGCTATGTCTTCAAGAAGAGCATGTGGGAAACGGCGCCCTTCCCGCACGTCGAGTATGCGTCCGACTACGGCTTTGTCAGCTCCGCCCTGGCCAAAGGCTGCCGCCTGGACCATTTCGCGGACACGCGGGGGCTTTGTCTGCACATCTTGCGCAAGGACAATATGTCCAAGAGCTTCCCGCAGTATCTGTTGCCGGATTTCATGCTGGAAAAGCTGTTTCCGGAGGATCTATCGGTTCTGCTGGACAGCTGATAAATGCCAAAAAAGAGAAACCGGTAGGTTACGGCCAAAGATTCTGTCCGCAACAACCTTGCTTACATCCAGAACGGTTTCCACTCCCCCTTCTGGCTCGGCCGCTCGGAATAGGCGGTGTGCTGCTCGCTCAGGTCGTCGAGCGGCTGGTCGTTGACGTGGGCGAAAGCGGCTTCCATCGCCTGATCCCGGCCCGCCGTCCAATCGGCGAACCGGAGCGGGACCATTACGTCGGGCATGGTCCAGATTCGCTTGTCATAGGGGTGGGAGTCGAACCAGGGCAAGGTCGACACAAATGCGCTGAACCCGTCGCCCTGGAACGGCCTGGCGTCGCCCTGGTGATTGGGCGCGCCGCCGGAGGGTTCGCCCACGAATACGGCCCAGGTCTCCCGCTCGATCCTGGAGGTCAGGTTCTGGGCGGCCGAGAAGGTGTGGGGTCCGATCAGCACATAGAGCCCGCCAGGCCGGTTGAAGCGGGACCGTTCGAGATGTTTCCTCAGCCCTTCGCCCATGCGGTTGTCGCCGCCGTCGTTGCGGCGCAAGTCAAGTAGGACTCGCTCGATCGCGGGATCCTCCATGGCCGCAAAGGCTTCTCGCACAAAGGCCAGGATCGAATCCTTGCTGGCGAACAAGCGGTCGAAGGCGATGACCAGGACACGGCCTTCTGCGTGGACGAAGTTGGGCACGGGCCCCGGCCGCCAAGTTTCGACCGGGAACGGCTTTCGGGGAAGCGGGACGAGCGCCTCGCGCGCGTCCGGGCGCGGGATCAGTACTGCCTTGGCGAGCGAGCCGCCTATCTCAGCCTCGACGGTGACAGGCGCCGAGACGCCGGCGGGCGGGGTCAATCGCGCGCCGCGCAGGACCGCGGGTCTCAGGATCAAATCCGCGTCATGGTGGGCCCGGGTGGGGTTGTTGCCGGGCCACATGGCCGCGAAGGATCTCAGGATCTCCTCAATGGCGACCCCATCCACACGTGCGATCCGTGCACCCAGCAGAGACGCACCCTCTCCTTTGGCCGCGGTAACGTGGAGGCCGTCGAAGAAGGGGGTGGCGGCGATCGGAAGGGTGAGGTCGAAGCCGGGCGCCTTGATCATGCTCGCTGGTCCCGCACGTCCATCCACGTACATCGTCGTGTGGCCGTCATGGAACCAAGCCAACCGCGCCATGAGGCCCATGAGATAGGCCTCGGGGGTCATGGCGTCCGCCTCAGCGGCGAGGCGATCCCAGCCGGATCGCCAAGCCGGATCTGCGGCGGCTATCCAGCCGCGCGGGTGGGTCTCCTCGGCGTATCTGCGCAGGCGCGCGGCTTCCGAGCGGCGGGGTTTGGAGACGGCTGCCGTCGCCGGCACCGTCAAGCTTCCTGACAACAGGATGGCGAAGTCGCGCCGCGTGGGCGTGTATGATCCTGCCATATTCGGACATCCCTTGGTTGCCGCAGGGGAATATAGACTATGGTACCATGTTATACAAGGTATCATGCTATGCAGTTATTGGGTAGGCGCCGCAGGCGGTGCATCGCGATCGAGCGCGATGTGACGCCGGACAGGCATGTGCGAAAACAAAAAGCCCCGCCGGATTTCTCCGGCGGGGCTTTTTTTGAATTGTGTTGGCGGGTTCTCTCCCCGTGCGTGGACGCGCACAAAGGGTTGACTTCTGTCCTTGGCAGACCTGGCAGCGTTCTACTCTCCCGCGGCTTGAGCCGCAGTACCATGGACGCAGAAGGCTTTGACGGCCGAGTTCGGAATGGGATCGGGTAGAATTCCTTCGCTATGACCACCAGGTCGGCAAAGGACAGAAATCAAACCCACGCTTACGCGTGGATTGCACGAGAATGAATACGACACACGGCGACCGAATTTTAGTTTTGTGTGGTGTTGTATGTCTGGCTTTGTTTCCAGACATGGAACGGTGCTGCTTGCGATCAAGCCAATCGAGCAATTAGTACCAGTAAGCTCAACGCATTGCTGCGCTTACACATCTGGCCTATCGACGGGGTAGTCTTCCCCGGCTCTCAAGCGAAACCTGGTTTTGAGGTGAGTTTCCCGCTTAGATGCTTTCAGCGGTTATCTCGTCCGTACTTAGCTACCCGGCTATGCGGCTGGCGCCACAACCGGTCCACCAGAGGTACGTTCTTTCCGGTCCTCTCGTACTAGGAAAAAGTCCTCTCAAGTTTCGAACACCCACGGCAGATAGGGACCGAACTGTCTCACGACGTTCTAAACCCAGCTCACGTACCACTTTAAATGGCGAACAGCCATACCCTTGGGACCGGCTACAGCCCCAGGATGTGATGAGCCGACATCGAGGTGCCAAACCGCACCGTCGCTATGGACGCTTGGGTGCGATCAGCCTGTTATCCCCGGCGTACCTTTTATCCGTTGAGCGATGACCCTTCCATTCGGGATCACCGGATCACTATGACCGACTTTCGTCTCTGCTTGGTCCGTCGACCTTGCAGTCAGGCAGGCTTTTGCCATTGCACTCACCATCCGATTTCCGACCGGATTGAGCCTACCATCGCGCGCCTCCGTTACTCTTTGGGAGGCGACCGCCCCAGTCAAACTGCCTACCATACACTGTCTCGGATCCCGTTTCAGGATCGCGGTTAGACATCAGGAACAAGAAGGGTGGTATTTCACATTGCGGCTCCACCACAGCTAGCGCCGCGGTTTCAATGCCTACCACCTATTCTACACATCCCATTCCTAATGCCAGTGTAAAGTTGCAGTAAAGGTGCACGGGGTCTTTCCGTCTGACCGCGGGAACCCCGCATCTTCACGGGGAATTCAATTTCGCTGAGCCTGTATTGGAGACAGTGGGGAAGTCGTTACGCCTTTCGTGCAGGTCGGAACTTACCCGACAAGGAATTTCGCTACCTTAGGACCGTTATAGTTACGGCCGCCGTTTACTGGGGCTTCGATTCAACGCTTTCACATCTCCTCTTAACCTTCCAGCACCGGGCAGGCGTCAGACGCTATACGTCATCTTTGGATTTCGCAGCGCCCTGTGTTTTTAGTAAACAGTCGCCACCCCCTGCTATGTGCCCCCGGCCTCTACTTGCGTAGAAACCGGGCCCTCTTCTTCCGAAGTTACGAGGGCAATTTGCCTAGTTCCTTCAATACAGTTCTCTCAAGCGCCTTAGCATACTCTGCCAGTCCACCTGTGTCGGTTTCGGGTACGGGCTATAAGCTGGAGCTATTTCCTGGGACCACTTCACGGCCCGACCAATCCAGTAAGGTCGAACAATACACATGATCCGTCACTTCCAGCAGGCTGCGGAATATTTACCGCATTCCCATCGACTACGCCTTTCGGCCTTGCCTTAGGGGCCGGCTAACCCTGCGCAGATTAACTTGACGCAGGAACCCTTGGACTTACGGCGAGAGGGTCTCTCACCCTCTTTATCGCTACTCATGTCAGCATTCTTACTTCCGATACCTCCAGGATCTCTCACGATTTCCCTTCGCAGGCATACGGAACACTCTGCTACCATTCACCTTGCGGTGAATCCTAAGCTTCGGCTCGTGGCTTGAGCCCCGTTACATCTTCGGCGCAAAGTTCCTTATTTAGATCAGTGAGCTGTTACGCTTTCTTTAAATGATGGCTGCTTCTAAGCCAACATCCTGATTGTTTTGGGAACCTCACATCCTTTCACACTTAGCCACGAATTGGGGGCCTTAGCTGTAGGTCAGGGTTTTCATCCCTCTTCACGACGGACGTTAGCACCCGCCGTGTGTCTCCCGTGCTCAGCACTCTTTGGTATTCGGAGTTTGGTTAGGTTTGGTAAGCGGTGAAGCCCCCTAGCCCATCCAGTGCTCTACCCCCAAAGGTGATACACGAGGCGCTACCTAAATAGCTTTCGCAGAGAACCAGCTATCTGCAAGTTTGATTGGCCTTTCACCCCTAGCCACAACTCATCCCCGACTTTTTCAACAGGCGTGGGTTCGGTCCTCCAGTGCGTGTTACCGCACCTTCAACCTGGTCATGGCTAGATCACTTGCTTTCGGGTCTCATCCGTCTAACTCAGTCGCCCTATTCAGACTCGCTTTCGCTGCGCCTTCGCCTTGTGGCTTAAGCTTGCTAGACAGACGAACTCGCTGACCCATTATACAAAAGGTACGATGTCACGGGCTCGCCAAAGGCGAACCGCTTCTCTCGGACCTTGTTTCAACATCAACAATGTCGTCTTGCGCCGGCCACGGATTTCCCGCGATCGGCGTTTTTCGACACTGCGTTTGAAGCAAGGTCAGAAGAAGTTGCTCACTTTTGGTGAGCCCGCTCCATCTGTTTGTAGGCATCCGGTTTCAGGTCTCTTTCACTCCCCTTGCCGGGGTGCTTTTCACCTTTCCCTCACGGTACTAGTTCGCTATCGGTCACACACGAGTACTTAGGCTTGGAGGATGGTCCCCCCATATTCAGACAGGATTTCACGTGTCCCGCCTTACTCGAGGACCTTGGTTCTTTCTACCCGTACGGGGCTATCACCCGCTATGGCTGTCCTTTCCAGAACATTCCGGTTCTTAAACCAAGGCCACTGGCCTAGTCCGCTTTCGCTCGCCACTACTAACGGAGTCTCAATTGATGTCCTTTCCTAAGGGTACTGAGATGTTTCAGTTCCCCTCGTTCGCTCCTCTCACCTATGAATTCAGTGACAGGTAATCCTTGCGGATTGGGTTGCCCCATTCGGAGATCTGCGGGTCAAAGGGTGCTCGCCCCTCACCGCAGCTTATCGCAGCGTGCTACGTCCTTCATCGCCTGTGTGCGCCAAGGCATCCCCCAGATGCCCTTGCTTTAACGCTTGATCGCTCAGCAATCGTTCCATGCCCAGAAACAAAGCCAGCGTACCAACGACTTGGTACACCGTTTTGAATCCGGAAAATGGCTTCATGCGATCAGTCTTGAGTGTCGTATTCTAGATTACCCGGTTGTGCGAACCGGCTAACCCGCCTTCACAATGTCAAATCTGCGACTGCAATTTCTTGCAGCCGAAGCTGTTTGATTTTTCCGTCGATGCCGCTGTCGATCTCGATGTGGTGGAGCCAGACGGGATCGAACCGACGACCTCATGCTTGCAAAGCACGCGCTCTCCCAACTGAGCTATGGCCCCGTTGTTCGAGCGCGAAGGGTGGTGGGCCTGGGAAGACTTGAACTTCCGACCTCACGCTTATCAAGCGCGCGCTCTAACCAACTGAGCTACAAGCCCGATGAGGCATCGTCCAGCGGTCTGCAGCCCAATGGCGCAAAACCACGACGGAAAAAGGAAGGGAAACGAGGACGGCGGCAAGGCGCCAATTGTCTAGTGACGATGTTTGGGATGGCGTGAGCCACCCGAAAACATCGATCCTTAGAAAGGAGGTGATCCAGCCGCAGGTTCCCCTACGGCTACCTTGTTACGACTTCGGCCCAGTCGCTGATCCTACCGTGGCCGGCTGCCTCCCTTGCGGGTTAGCGCACCGTCTTAAGGTAGAACCAACTCCCATGCCGTGACGGGCGGTGTGTACAAGGCCCGGGAACGTATTCACCGCAGCCTGCTGTTCTGCGATTACTAGCGATTCCACCTTCATGTACTCGAGTTGCAGAGTACAATCTGAACTGGGACGGTTTTTTGGGATTAGCCGCTTCTCGCGAAGTAGCTGCCCACTGTCACCGCCATTGTAGCACGTGTGTAGCCCAGGGTGTAAGGGCCATGAGGACTTGACGTCATCCCCACCTTCCTCCGGCTTGTCGCCGGCGGTCCCTCTAGAGTGCCCAACTGAATGATGGCAACTAAAGGCGAGGGTTGCGCTCGTTGCGGGACTTAACCCAACATCTCACGACACGAGCTGACGACAGCCATGCAGCACCTGTCTCTGCGTCCCTTGCGGGAAAACTCCTATTAGGGAGCGGTCGCAGGATGTCAAACCCTGGTAAGGTTCTGCGCGTTGCGTCGAATTAAACCACATGCTCCACCGCTTGTGCGGGCCCCCGTCAATTCCTTTGAGTTTCAACCTTGCGGCCGTACTCCCCAGGCGGAATGCTTAATGCGTTAGCTGCGCCACTGAACAGCAAGCTGCCCAACGGCTAGCATTCATCGTTTACGGCGTGGACTACCAGGGTATCTAATCCTGTTTGATCCCCACGCTGTCGCGCCTGAGCGTCAGATATGAGCCAGTGAGCCGCCTTCGCCACCGGTGTTCTTCCCAATATCTACGAATTTCACCTCTACACTGGGAATTCCACTCACCTCTCTCATCCTCAAGTCTTACAGTTTCAATGGCATTTCCGGAGTTGAGCTCCGGGCTTTCACCACTGACTTGAAAGACCACCTGCGCGCGCTTTACGCCCAGTAATTCCGAACAACGCTAGCCCCCTTCGTATTACCGCGGCTGCTGGCACGAAGTTAGCCGGAGCTTCTTCTACGGGTACCGTCATTATCGTCCCCGTCGAAAGAGTTTTACAACCCGAAGGCCTTCATCACTCACGCGGCATGGCTGGATCAGGGTTTCCCCCATTGTCCAAGATTCCCAACTGCTGCCTCCCGTAGGAGTCTGGGCCGTGTCTCAGTCCCAGTGTGGCTGATCTTCCTCTCAGAACAGCTACCGATCGGAGCCTTGGTGAGCCATTACCTCACCAACTAGCTAATCGGACGCGGGCTAATCCTTTGGCGATAAATCTTTCCCCGTAAGGGCACATTCGGTATTAGCGCAAGTTTCCCTGCGTTGTTCCGAACCAAAAGGTATATTCCCACGTGTTACGCACCCGTCCGCCGGTGATGTATTGCTACACCCCCTAGACTTGCATGTTTGAGGCCTGCCGCCAGCGTTCGTTCTGAGCCAGGATCAAACTCTCATGTTTTTGATCCTAGTGTGCAGACGACGCTGAACGCTCTTGATTGCGTAGTTCGCAAAACTGAATTGACTTAGGGTTTGGCCGGCTTTCGCCGACCGAACATTTACTCAATTATGTCTTGCAGAAGAACGCGAGCATTCAAACGTCGTTGCTCGTTAGTTATGCGCCAAAGCCAAAAGCCTTGACGCGAATGGCTAACCGAGCCGCCGCCCGCGTTCCCCTTCCTTAAATCACAATGTCAAACAGCCCGCCGAACGACGAATTTCACGTCTGATTTCAACGATTGTCACCGCTTCGCAACATCAGCCGCGAAGCAGCGTGGGCGCGGGTTATAGGTGCGGGGTCCCAGCCTGTCAAACGCTAAAATCGCCAAAAAAGCGGTTTTTTTCAGGGCCCTGTGGATGCAGATCCCGGCGCCCCGACGGCGTTTGGCACCCTCTATATATAGGTGCGGTTTGGCAAATCGCCACACTTGGCAGAAGCGATGCTGCGGCGCGCCAATTTGAAGGCCGTAAATAAAGGGTTTTGCGAGCTCTGGGGCCCGTCAAAATCCTGAGCGCCGGGGCAGGGGGATGAGGATGACCCCAGCGACAACCCTTTTTTTGTGGCCTCTCCTTAAGTCATTGAAATAGCTTGTTTATTAGGAAACGCGGCCCGCCCGAGCGGAAAAGGACGGCGCGCGGTCCATGCCGCGCGCCATCATCCGTGTACGGATCAATCGCATTACAGTCGCTCGTCCGCCATGTGATGCAGGTCGGCAGCATCGAGATTGGTCATCACAATACCGTCGGCGCGATTGTAACGAACGTCCGCGGTGTCGATCCAAACGATCTTGTCATTGTCCAAGCGCACCAACAGCGCTTCGACATGGCCGTTGGGAGCATGCGCGGTATCGATCACCGTGCCGACGCGGCTGCCGCTGATTAGTTCGACCCGTTCACCGATCAGATGGTTTTCACGTTCCACGATCACCCACTTCTCATAGCGATCCGGCCAGATGCCGCGATGATAGGCGGCGCGCTCCGCCGCGTAGCGCGCGCGCAGGCTTTGGTAAGCCGCGGTGCGATCCTGATATTCCTGCTGCGCCGCCTGGTTCTGTTGCAGCTGGTTCTGATACTGCTGCTGCTGCGCTTGATACTGGGCGTTGTTGGCGTCGGCTTGGGCGGTGGCCGCGGCATCGGGAGCCTTGGTGGTGACACCGATCTGATTGTTGATTCTGGCGGTTTCAGCCTGTTCCGCCGGCGTGGAATGGGTGGTGGGCATGCCGTTGGCATCTACCCGTTCCGCTTGCGCCATGGCAGGCGAAGCAATCAGGAAAGCGGAAAAAGCAAAGCCGCTGGCGGCCGTGTGAAAGAGGTTTTTCATGGCAAAGCGCTCCTTGGGCGCGTGCCCAAAGAACGTGCGGAGCCAATGCAAGTTCCTGCTCTGCGCGCGGGAACTTTTTTACGCGGTCGCGGAAATATAATCCCGCAACGCGGCCGCTTCGCTCACCGTCTCGGCAATGCGTGTCTTGACCACGTCGCCGATGGAGATCATGCCGCACAGCCGCATGTCGCCGTCCAGCACCGGAACATGGCGGAAACGGCCACGGGTCATCACTTCCATCACCATTTCCACCGTGTCGCATTCCGCGCAGGTTTCCGGCGCATGGGTCATGTGATCGCCCACCTGGTCCTCCAGGGCCGCCGCGCCCCGTTCCGCTATGGCTTGCACCAGATCTCGTTCCGAAAAGATGCCCGCGAGTTCGCTTCGTGTGTCCTTGACCACCAGCGCGCCGATCCTTCTGTCGGTGAGCAATTTGGCGGCTTCGGTAAGTGTTGCGCTGCTGGCGATGGCCACCACATCGCGGCCCTTACCATGCAGGATATGCCTGACTTGCATGACGACGCTCCTCCAACTCTGGGTCGCTCGTCCGCCAATACCTAGTCTCGCGGACGAACGCGCAAAACCGGCCGGGTTTGTCCCGGTCATCCTTGTGATGCTGCGCCCGAGGATGCAGGCTGGCAAGGCGAGAACGTCGCCGCGTTGCAGCAGATTGGCGGAGCGCGGGTGAAGAACCCAGGAATTCCGCCATTTACCAGGTGACAAGCCGCCTTGAGCCAGGCTGCAATCTAGGGCAAAAGGGCGCCCTTCCCGGTGCCTTGGGAAAGGGTTCGTGGTCGACCTCCTTAATAAGGGGCAACCATAAAGGCCTTCAGCCAGTAGCGCGGCTGAAGTTCGGATGGTGCTGTGGCCGAGAGGCTGAAGGCGGCGGTTTGCTAAACCGTTATACGGTTGAAAAGCCGTATCGAGGGTTCGAATCCCTCCGGCACCGCCATCCCGCTTCGAGCGGGATTTTAGCCACCAACACATATGAAGCGGGATGGCGGTGCCGGATCGGTATTACGGACCATTGTTCGACAAAATTGCCGACAGGCAATATTGGGCATGAGGCGGCCGGATAGGCCGCCGAATGATCCGAGCGCAGCGAGGACGAGGAACATGCCAAAGCATGTTCCGAGCAATCCCTCCGGCATCGCCAAACTTCTCTGACGCTTCAAGCGCTTGCATCGGCTTTTGGCTCACCCCGAATTGCAATGCGTCCGGCACCACCAGAATTATAATCTGCCGATACCTTGTCGATGGCAGCGGTGTGTCCGCCTAGCGTGATAACCGAACATGCGGGCACCGGATTGAAACTGCACAGAAAAATATTTCGAATTCAAATGTCAAAAGGCAGGAAGATTTGATTTGAGTTCCATTGGTTCGCGCCCAGAATATCGAATGCATATGTAACTCGCGCTCTGTCGGGGTCGTTCCACGTGGACGTATGGTGATAGTGGTTGGGTCCGGTTGTAATCACCAATTGGCCGGGCACATGCTCGATCACTACGTCCTCCCCGCTTAATTCTTTAGCGTTGCCATACTGTGTCAGGCTGCCATCAGCATAGGCGGAAAAGGTACCGATAAAAGGATATGCGTGACAGTGGCGGACAAGTGAGGCGCCACTGCGATGGATGTTATACCAACATTGAATAAATCGCGCAGTTGGTTTCTGGTCAATCGCTTGCAACAGGTGTCGATATGTTTCGTGGATAGCGAAATAGAGAGGAAGAGTGATGGGGCTCAGATGAAATGCGGAAAAAGACGCGAACCGTGCCGTGGTCGGACTTTTTTCTGCGCCAGTCTCCCAGCCTTTGGTTACAGGAAGCGTTTTGATAAGCTGCTCCTTGGCCAGTGCTAGGTCCTCCAAGGCCTTCGCATACTCGTCGCTCAGACGTGAAAAGGCGAATGGGCGGTTGTTTCCCCACTCGACATGCGGTTGCTCGACCAAATGCTCGGCCAGATCCGGCAAATTCGGAAGCCCTCTACCCCCGCTCTTAAGATTAGCTGACGATGCGGTAGAAGTCTTCCAGCGCGCCAATCATGATTAATCGCAGCGGCGTTCGCTCGCCAGCCTTTGCAGCGTCACCTTAGCCAAACGCGAAATAAGCTATTGGAATATATTGGGAGGTCTGTTTCGGGTTAGCCAATTTTTAATCCGATTGGATTGGTGCAGTCCCTCCGGCACCGCCATCTCTTTTCCGGGAAAATGATCGCCTAGTGGGCTTCCCCGCCCTCGCTCTCGCTTGGGCGTTCGCCGGGCAATCGCCCGCCGGCGATTGCTATTTCCGGCTGCCGGGACGACCGGCCAAGTTACATATCAACCTTGCCCCGGTATGCCGATGAGAGCGCCTAGTATGGACCGAGATTAAGATCGATGCATCATTGTGGTTAACGGCAGCAGATGCACAGCAAACCAATCATTCTCTGGGCTCGATACGAGTCTCGCAACCTCTCGCCGAGTTCGCTAAAGGTCAAAGCGATGGTTAAATGTCGTTTTTTGACTCAGGGATGTCCGCCTATGGCGGTTCGGCATTAGCCGGTCCTTCGCGGGCCTAAAGCCAGAACGGCGCCTCAGTGCGCGCCAGAATCACCAGTTTGCCGTCCACCAGCTTGCATATCGCGCCCTCCTGCGTGTCGATGACGCAATCGCGGGGATAGGGGCCATCCGCGCCCCGTCTCTGCATCAGAGATAGGTAGATTCGCTTGCGCGCCGGATGGCTGACCGGCTTGAAGGCACTGACCCGGTTGGGAAAATCAGGATGGTTGATGACCGGCTGGTCGCGAATCCACCAGGCGTAGCGCGCATAAGCCTTGGGCAGCCAGGCGGGCCTGAGCCAGAGCAATGACCATCTCGACAGGTTGTTGAAGGTGAAATCCAGCACCATATCGTCGGCGCAGCCATCCATGCTTGCGATTGTTTGGTGCCACTTCTTCAGCAGTGCACGCGCGGCAAGCGAGGGCCGGTAGAATTGCACGCAGCCGGAACACAACAACTGCTTGTCGGACTGCCACAACACCGAGCCCGCAGGCCGGTAGTAGCGTTTCCCCGTTTCGGGCGCGCCATTGCCGCCAAGCTCGATCGGCATATAAAATTCGTTCGATGCGTCCGCGCACCAGTTGTAGATCGCGAAATCATGCCGGGACCGGACCAGTTCATCGATCAGGACCGGCGGTGACAGGATCTCGCAATCCACATCGATGTAAAGGACGGGCTTTACATGCGCCGCAAGCATGTGGCGGATGAAATTCGCCTTGGTGAAGGAAAGATCATCAGTGCCGCGCGCACTGATCGAATGGTGCACGGTGGGCACCGCATGGAGGTCATAGGCCAGGCCGAATCTCTCGCAGGAAGCCGCGAGACGTTCCGCCTCCGCCCTGTAGTGGTCGGTGAACATGCCCACGATTACGTAGGATGCATTTTCGCCGCCGTGTAACGCGCCCAGCGACCGGAAAGGAAGGGGAAAACGTCCCATCATCCTACCCTGCCTTGCTTGAGTTTGAGGGTAATATCGCGCCAGGTAATCAGTTTGATGTGTTGCTTCGCAATGATCTGCCGGAAGGCCGAGCCTGTGAAAAAATCATAATCCCTCTGGCGCCAAGCCGCTCCCCATTCCTCCCGTTTCCCGAAAAACGCCCGGGTGTCCTCATCGTCATAAGCCGGATGAATCAGGATCTCTGACACGCCGGACGGCAAGTGTTCCAGCACCTCGCGATAGTAGGCGGACCATTGGCCCGGTCTGACCCGCGAACTGATTGTCTTCACTCGATCCAACACAATGTCCCGCGGTTCCAACAGGGACTGGAGATCAGGAAATTTGACAAACCACTCGCGCGAGACAAGCAGTGGAAGATCATAGTCGCGGCTTACGCGGATATAGGTCTCAAACAGGCCTTTCCCCGCCATCTGCAATTTGAACTGATGGGAGTCGATATGGGTGGGATTAAAACCGGCGGCGCGAGCCTTTTCTATTTGCGCGCGGATCTCGATTTCCACTTCGGCGGGGACGACCGCCCGATCCTTAGACCATTCTTCGCGCAGGTACCCTTGGTGGTCGACCAGCGATGGTATCAACCCGGCAGGCGCGGCGGATGCGCACCGCATATCGGCCCGCTGGCTGGTGAGCGTCAAATGCAGCCCAATATCGGCATCGGGGTGCTGACGGGCAAAGTCGGCAATCTCGTCAAACGCCGGACATGGGACCATCGCGCTGCCCGAATTGATGACCCCCAACTGCTGGCCGCGGATGAAAGAGGCGTTGACGCTCTGGGTCAGACCCAAATCATCGGCATGCACGATCAGCAGCTTTGCATCGGGCGCGAATCCCAGCCGCTGGGCAAGCGGGACCGCCCGCTTGGGAAGACGCGTGCCTTTAAGCCGGCCAAGGCCTCTAGTTAGGGAAGAAAATGGCTTCATCGGAAAGGTTTCGGTGCGCGTAAATTTGTGGCGACCCTTTGCGAGGACGCGTCCCATGCAACCGGCATGGAGAGAAAGATTCTCAGTAAGACAAGCCGAATAATAAGGCCATTTGTCTTGGCTGGGAATGCGGCGGCCGCCCGCGTGGAAGGAATTCGGCAAAGGGGTTAACTGGCAGGTGCTGCGTCACAAGGGCCTGCGAATACAAAGCCGAAAGGCTTTGTCGGCCGCCATCTCTCTGCCGCGGTTACAGGTCAGAAAGCGATGCAGTTCGGCTGGCAGCCTGCCGATGTGCCGGGTGAGCACGCCTACCACCGTCGCCGTATCACTGCTGGGCACTTTGAGAAGCATCGCAAAGCGCGAGGCTCGTTTGACCGGCGTCACCATATAGGAGTGGTTTTCGCCACAGAGCAAGTCGCCTCCCAATGCCCCGGCACGGACCAGTCCACTGCTTTGGCAGGACGCTCTCGGCAGGAACGTGGCGAAACCGCGCCCGGCCTCCTGATCGCTGGATCCCGTCATGAATAAAGCGTTCTGCCAGACCTGACCCTCGTGGACTCACGAACAATATTATAGTGGTCCGGCGGAATATGATATCCGCGGGGGCCTTCAGGCCGACACGCCAAAGCTCACTGGTGGCAAGCCTGTGCGGTGCCGCTCCCACATGGTGGCATAGACAGTTTCGAGATGGCGGGTGAAGCGCGCTGTATCGAACAGCGGTTCGGTCATGCGGTTTCGGGCAAGTTTGGCCCGGATGGCCGCCAATCGTTGGGGCTCACGTGCCAGAAGCAGCGCCAATGCCTGATACTCCTCCAGGGATGACGTAACCAGTTCTGACATCCCCAGGGCACAAAGCACGCTCGCCGCGACTCGGGAAGCGAAGCTGTTTCCTCGATATGTCAGGCATGGCAGACCGGCCCAAAGAGCGTCGCAGGCGGTTGAATGGGCATTGTAGGGATAGCCGTCCAGAAAGAGATCGGCGACCGTCAACGTTGCCAGATAGTCCTCCAATTGTGGCACACGCCGGGCAAATACAAGACGTTCCGGGGCGATGCCGCGAGCCTTGGCTTCGCGGCGCAAATTGTCAACCACGGCCGAATTGGCAAAGCGAAGCCACAGCACGCTGCCCTCGACCGAGTTCAGCAGACGCATCCAGATGTCAAACATGACGGGATTGAGCTTCTGCTTTTCGTGAAAGCAGGCGAACACGAAGCCCGTTTCGGGTAATCCCAATTCGCTTCGCGTCGGTTTGCGTTCCCCGATCCGGCGTCTTCTGTCATTCGGCATGAAGGAAACCGGCATATGGGCCACTTTCTCGCTGTAGCAGGCCCGCATGCTCTCCGGAATCACCATCTGATCGGCAAGAATATAATCGAAGTAGGGCGCACCCGTAGTGCCAGGATAGCCCAGGAAGGTGACCTGAACCGGCGCCGGCCTGCGGGCGAATATACCGTTTCTGGGATGACCGGGGAAACCATTGAGATTGATGGCGATATCGATCTCGAGCTCGCGAATTATTTTGGCGACGTCGGCGTTTGAGAATGCATGGGCGTCGAGGAAATGATCGACGGCGGATTCAATGCGCGAATGCACCTCGCTCTGGTCGCTGGCTCGCACAGAAATCGCTGCGATCTCGAACTTGAGCTTATCGTGACATTCCATGAAGCCGGCAATCAGCGATGAGACCGGACCGGTAACGAAATCGGCTGACACATAAGCAATGCGGATTTTGTCATGGCGATAGGTTTCGCCGTTCCACAACGGGGTTTCGGGCGGCGGGCTACCTTGTGTCCAAAGGCGCGCGGCGGTGTAATGTTCCTCGTCCGAATCGCGCATGGTGCGAAGTGTCAGGGGATTGATTATCCGTTCGCCCCGCTGCAAACCGGTTACCACCCTACGGATATCGCCATCTCGCTGCCGCCAATCGCAAATAACCACTCGGGATTGGATCCCTATGCGGGCCGCGGCCAAGTTTTCCGGATCAAGTTCGAGCGCGCGATCGCTGGCCGCCGATGCTTCGGCGAGCCGGCCCGCGCGATGGAGTGCACCAGCGCGAATTGTCCATCCGTCAGCATCCTTCGGCTGCGACGTTAAATCGAGGCCGGCGGCTGAAGCCGGTGAAAGCGGGCCGAGCTTGGCGATCGCCGTCTCGCGATCCCGCCAGATCGCCCCGCTATCGGGAGCAACGGCAAGAGCCCTGTCATAGTAGGCTATGGCTTTCCGATATCGCTTGAGCGCGCACAAGGCGTTGCCGAGCTTGTGAAGCGCGTCCAGGTTGCTGGGTTCGGAAGACAAAACACGGTTCGCCTCGGCGCAGGCGCGCTTATGCCGTTTCAGTCGCGACTGGGCGGTTGTGACGCCCGGAAGAAATGCAAGAAAGTCCTGCCAAAGCCATTGGGCCTGCGTCAGGACGCAACGGTATAGCTGTAGCGGCCGGTACGATTCCGGAAGATCGATCATGACAGCGCCGACTGCTCTCCCGGGGGCTCCGACTTTTGCGCTCTTGATCCTTGGCTGCCGGCGGTAAAGCCATCCGAGCGACGTAAGTATACATCGCCGCCGCGCCCGCCTCAAGCCGTTGTCGCTCAGCGAGGTTGGCATACGTTCTTCGCGCGAACCGTACGAAGAACCTATTTCTTAGCGATGTTCGGCGATATCTGGGACTCGTCGTGCTAAATTGGACCACAAATCAGGTAGGCGTAATCTGGTGACCCAAATGGTTGCCTGCCAACCTGTCCGCTAATAAGCTCAAAGGTGCGTGCGTACTCCGATCAAGGCCACGGCCCGCGCCGATCAACAGGCCGGATACATACCAGCGACTTCCGCCAGCACGCCTCTCTTGCGAAATGCAGCCGGTCCATACATTTGGGTCATAAGCGGACGTTCGTCTGGGTCATCGTTTCGGTTAGCCAATCGCGAAATAAGCTATTGGAATGTATTTGGACCAGATTTTCAGGTTAGCCAATTTAACCCATTGATTTCGCTAAATTGGTACAGTCCCTCCGGCACCGCCATTTCTTTATCCTGAGCGGTCATCACCTGGCGGGATTTCCGGCCCTTGCTTTCGCTTGGGCGTTCGCCGGGCAATCGCCTGTCGGCGATTGCTTTCTCCGGCTCACCCCTCCGGCACCGCCATTTCTTTATCCTGAGCGATCATCACCTGGCGGGATTCCCGGCCCTTGCTTTCGCTCGGGCGTTCGCCGGGCAATCGCCTGTCGGCGATTGCTTTCTCCGGCTCACCGCTCCGGCACCGCCATTTCTTTATCCTGAGCGATCATCACCTGGCGGGATTCCCGGCCGCTCGCTAACGCTCGCGGCGTTCGTCGCTCAAAACGGTCCACTGGACCGTTTTGTCGCGTTCGGCGACCGCTCCTCACGCCTCCGGCACCGCCAAACCAACCTGGCACTTCAAGCGCTTGTATTGGCTTTTGGCAAACCCGGAATTGGAATGCCTGAGTACCCCAAAAAAAACCTGTCTGCCGATAACGTTATGGGCAGGAACAGTGTGTCCGCTTCGCGCCAAAGCAGACATGCGATTGATCATGACAGACGCAGAGAACAGCTAAAGCGGGAAGACGCCCAGAACCAGCGCCGCGGCCACCATCACCAACGAGGCGGCATAGAGAAGCGGAAAGCTGAAGCGCTGGTGCGCGCCCAGCTCTATGCCGCTCAGACCCGCGACAAGAAACGTCGCCGGCGTCAGGGGGCTGACGGGGAAGCCGGTTGTCATCTGTCCGAGCAAAGCGGCCTGCGCCGTCTGGACGGCTGTGCCGCCAAGGCTCTGCGACGTGTGAGCCACAACCGGCAAAACGCCGAAATAAAAACTGTCCGGGTCGAACACCATGCTGAGCGGCATGGCGATCAACGAAAGGCCGAAAGGAATATGGCCGCCGGCGCCCGGCGGCACCAGCGCCACCGCCGCGCCGGCCATGGCCTTGAGCATGCCGGTGCCATTCATGATGCCGGTGAAGGCGCCGGCCGCCAGCAACACGCCCGCCATCAGCAACGCGGCCCTGGCATGCGCGTCCACGCGCGCGCGCTGATCGGCGGCATTGGGATAGTTGATCAGCAAGGCCAGCGCCGTTCCCACCATGAACAGCACCACGGGCGGCACGGGACTGAGAATCATCGCGCCGAGCACCACCACGGTCAAAAACAGATTGATCCAGAAAAGATCGGGCCTTTGCAGTGACGTATCAGACTGCGCCGGCAGCGTGACGGGAACGCCATCGTGAGCACAGATCAGCGTCAGACGTTTTTCTTCCCGCCGTCCCATCCACCAGCAAGTGGCAAAGACAAAGACAAGGCCCACAAGCTGGACACCTATCAGGGGGCGGAAAATCTCCATCACTGGCATTTTCAGGGCGGCGGCGGCGCGCAGGGTCGGCCCGGTCCAAGGCAGCACATTCACCCCGGCCGCCAGGGAAGCGGCACAGGCCAGGATGCGGCGGTCCATACCCAGCCTGTCATAGAGCGGCAGCATGGCGGGGATGACGACCAGAAAGCAGACGGCGCCCGAACCGTCCAGATGCACGAGCAACGCCAACAGTACCGTGGCCGGCACGATCAGCGATGGCCGGGAGCCGGCCAGCTTTGTGATCCGCCGCAGCAAGGGCTCAAGGAGGCCCGCGTCCGTCATAACGCCGAAGAACAGGATGGCGAAGACGAACATGCCCGCAACAGGCGCGATTTCCGAGATGCCGGCGACCATGAACTTGGCGGTCTGCAGACCGAAGCCCGCCGCCAGCGCGCCTGCAACGGGCACCAGGATCAGCGCGGCGATGGGCGAGAGACGGTTAAGCAGGATTGCCGCCAGCAGGCCGCAGATTATCAATATGCCGACAGTGACCAGCATGGCTCAGCGGCAGGTAAAGTTGACGGCATTGGTCACGTCACCACTGCCTTTATACTGCACCCGTTGCGGCCAAGCGCAGAGAGGCCGTGAGAAGAGAGCTGCCGCGCCCGGCTGACGGCCCTGGCGGTGAACCGCCAAAATGCGGTCCGGCTTGGCGCCTTTTTCTACCCAATCCTGCAGCGCCAGCGTGACATTACCGGACGCATCCGCACCGGACGAGAAATCGGTGGCACCCGGCCCCCCGCTGCAATGGCCCATGCCTGGCACCAGAAACAGCGCGCTGAACTTCGCGGCGCGCGGCGTGGCGGCGGACATGCGCTCATAGTAGGCGATGGTGTCGGGCGCGGAGACCACAGGATCCGCCCAGCCCTGGTAGAGGATAATTTTGCCGCCGCGCCGTTCAAATGCCGACAGGTCGGGCGATGTGGCGTCCACCAGCGGCGCCATGCGCGCGCGCGCCACATCGACGCTCCTGCTCCAGTCGAACGACCACCAGTTCCAGTTGGGATCGCGAAAGGCCCAACGGCGAAAATATTCCACACGCTGCGGCTCGTCGGGTTTGGCCGGATTGGCCCAATAGGTCTGCCAACCGCCGGCGCCTTGGGGCGCTTCGCTGCCGACCGGCCATCCGGGATAGACCGCTTCGCCGGTATCGCGGCGACGCGCGCCCGCATACATTTGTTGCAGCGCTTGGAGCTGCCGATCGCTCAGGCACTCCGGTGTCTTGCCGGGCGCGCAGCGCAGTTGCGCGGGCGCAAACCTGCATTGGCGCGGATCGGCGATAACACCGTCGGTGACACCATCTAGAGCGTCGCACTGCTTGACGGCGGCACGATTGACCAGCGCCAAGTCCTGCGCGGTCAGAACAGGATGGCTGTTGTCGCCCGCTTCATGATTGGCAAGAAACTGCCAGAGGAAGCCGAAATTGAGATTGGTGCGGTTGTTGCCGGGATCACCCGCCAGGATGCCGTCGAAATCCGCTGGATAGCGCTGCGCTTCCATCAAGGCCTGATGGCCGCCGGTGGAACAGCCGGCGAAATAAGAATAGCGCGGCGCGTGACCATAGAAGTGCGCCACCACCGCCTTTGCCGCGACGATGCTTTCATGTACCGCCCGATGGCCCCAGTCGGCGATGGCCTCGTCATTGTCGTAGCCAAAGTCGAGTTCGCCGCCCTCATGCCCGGTATCGGTGGCGACGGCGGCGCTTCCCTGTCGCACCAGTGCCGCCAGATCGCCCACATCGAAGGAGGAACTGTAGCCGCCATTGCCGATCATCGTGACGCGCCCACTCCAGCCCGTCAGGGGCAGCCAGGCTTCAAAATGAATGCGCGAGCGCGCAGAGGGTGTGACAAGCCCGCGAACGCGGCAAAAGGCAGGAATGCCGGTCAGAGGAGCGCCGCGGCCGTTCACCACCGTGCCGTCGGTGTTCGTCTCCGCACTTTCAATGCGGGCATTTGAGGATGCCACCAAAGCCGCGCAGGGATCGGCAACACCTTGCGCGCGCACGTGTTGAGCTGCGGACGACAGCAAGGCGGCTGCAACCGCGCCTCCCGCGAGCAAAGGCATGAAACTGCGCATGGCGATCCCCCGGCTTTTTGGCAATCATATTGCCGCCGAATACGCGGCACGGAAACCAAAAGCCGCGATCGGGACAAGAAATAGCTTGGGGCCTGGCGGCGGCTCGGCCAAAATCCGGCAATGGGGCGAAGCAGCATCAGGATCGGCAGTGGGGCGGGATTTGCCGGCGACAGGATCGACCCTGCCGCGGCGCTGGCTGAGCATGGCAAGCTCGATTATCTCGTGTTCGAGTGCCTGGCCGAGCGCACCATCGCCATGGCCGTTCGGGCAAAACAGGATGATCCGGAAAAAGGCTATGATCCGCTGCTGCAGGAACGGCTTTCGGCTGTCCTGCCCGCCGCCACCGCCAACAAGGTGAAGATCATTTCCAACATGGGTGCCGCCAATCCGGTGGCGGCGGCGCGCGCGGCGTCGGCCATTGCCCGAAAGATGGGGATTGGGCCACTGAACATCGCCGCCATTGCGGGGGACGACGTACTGGCTGAGATTTCCGGTACCAGCCCTCTGCTGGAAGGCGGAACGGTGGCCGAATGGCCGGGGGAACTGATTGCCGCCAACGTCTATCTGGGCGCCGATCCCATCGTGCAGGCGTTGGCGGAAGGTGCGGACATCATTCTGACGGGCCGCGTGGCCGATCCTTCGCTGTTCCTGGCGCCCATGATCCATGAATTCGGCTGGCCCGCCGATGACTGGCGACGTCTCGGCCAGGGCACGGTTGTGGGACATCTGCTGGAGTGCGCCGGCCAGGTCAGCGGCGGCTATTTTGCCGATCCGGGCTTCAAGGACGTGCCGGGCCTGGCCAATCTGGGTTTTCCCTTTGCCGATGTCGATGCCAGTGGTGAGGCCGTCATCTCCAAGCTACCCGACAGCGGCGGCCTCATAACAGCCGCAACCTGCAAGGAACAATTGCTTTACGAATTGCACGATCCGTCCTGCTATCTGACCCCGGACGTGACTGCGGATTTTCGGGGCGTGCGGCTGGAACAACGTGGTCCGGACACCGTGGCCGTCAGCGGCGGCACTGGCACCGCGCGACCGAAACAGCTCAAAGCTACGCTGGGCTACCACGAGGGCTATTTCGGAGAAGGACAAATCTCCTATGCCGGGCCGGGATGCGTGCCACGCGCCAATTTGGCGCTGAGGATAGTTGAGGAACGTCTGAAGCGCCTCGCCGGAGAAATCATCGAATTGCGCCTTGACCTGATCGGTGTGAACGCCATCGCCCCCGTTGCGAGGCCACCCGCTGAACAGACGGAGGTGCGCGCGCGTATCGCTGCCCGCACCCGGACGCCGCAGGCTGCAGCCTGGATTGGACGTGAAGTGGAGGCGCTCTATACCAACGGCCCCGCCGGAGGCGGAGGTGTCACCCAGTCCGTCAGGCCGGTAGTGGCCGCAGCTTCAACGTTAATAGCCCGAGAGCGCGTGACTCCGCGCACATACCGGGAGATTGTTTCGTGAAGCTGCGCGACATTGCCCATACCCGTTCAGGGGATAAAGGCGACATCTCCAATATCAGTGTCATCGTCTATCGCCAGGAGGATTTCGTGCTGTTACGACAGGCGGTGACGCCGGAAGCCGTAAAAGGCCATCTGCAGGGGATCGTGAAAGGCGAAGTCACACGCCACGAACTACCGTCGCTGGGTGCGCTGAATTTCGTCATGCACCGCGCGCTGGGCGGCGGTGTTACGCGATCCTTGGCGCTCGACGCACATGGCAAGTGCTTGGCCGCGCTCCTGTTGGATTTAGAGATTTCCTGCGAACCGGCGGATTAGCCAGCCGCGAAATAAGTTATTGGACAGCCAGTTCGGGGCGCGAGCGAAGCAAGTAATCCGAGCGCAGCGAGGACGAAAACGGGCCAAAGCCTGTTTTTCGCAACCCCGACGACAGCGCTTGTTTGCCAACTACGATCTGAATGAGGAGGCCTAGGCCTCAACTCTCTGCTCCGGATTGATCATCAGCCAGGCGATCGCGGCAACGGCATAGATCCCCGCCAGAACAATCAATGGCAGATTCCAATTGCCGGTGGCATCGACCAGATAAGCCAAAATAATCGGGCTCAAAATTCCGCCAACCTGCCCCACCGTGTTCATCACGCCCGCCGTCACACCGGCATGACGGCCGCCGACATCCACAGCGCTGGCCCAGGCCGGCGCCAAGGTCAGCATGGAACAGGCGCCGCCAATGGCGATCAAAAGCCCCGCCAGGTAGCCGTTGGCAACTTGTGTCGCCAGGAAGGTGGCGGTCGCGGCGAGGATATAGCCGCCGGTGCCGAAGCTCCGCCGTGCATTGCGCAGCGACATCTTCCGCGCCAGCCGGTCGGAGCCTTCCCCCCCGGTGAGATCCGCCAGGCAACTCAGCATGAGCGGTAGACCCGACATCAATGCCCAACCCATGCCCTTCAGGCCATGCGCCTGGGCCAAGTATGTCGGCAGCCAAGTGATGAAAAAGTAAAAGCCGTAAGAATTGGCAAAAGCCTGGACACAGAGCGGGGCGACGGTCGGCGTCTTGAACACCGCCGTCCAGCTGGCGTGGACCTGCGTCGCCGGCAAGCCGCGCGTCGCCTCGATATGATCGCGCTCGGCTTGTGACACCGCCGCATGATCGCGCGGTTCGTCGCGGAACCAGACGTACCAGCCAATCGCCCACAGCGCGCCGATTAGGCCGAAGGCAATGAAGATCATGCGCCATTGCAGCCATCCCGCCAGGGCGATGACCACGAACGGCGTCAACCCGCCCGACAGGTGCGCAGCGGCGAAGAAAACGCCCTGGATGCGGCCGCGATGGGCCAGCGGAATCCAGCGCGAATAGACCCGCGCCACGGATGGCCAGGCGCCCGCTTCGCCCACGCCGAACAAGAAACGGATCACGGCCATGGAAGCGAAGTTCCAGGCCGCAGCCGTCGCCATGGTGAAGGCCGACCAGATCAGCACCACGCAAGCGAGCACCTTGCGGGCGCCGTCACGGTCGGCCCAACGGGCGAGGGGCACGCCGAATGCGGCATAGGCGACGGCGAAAGCGCTGAAGATGGTGGCCATCTCGACGCGCGACAAGCCCAGCTCGGCGCTGATGTTGGGCGCGAGGATGGCGATGCAAACACGGTCGAGATAGGTGACCGCGGCCAGCGCCATGGTGAAAGCGACCACGCGATTGCGGACCGCGAACGTCACGCCACAGCTTTCATGGAAATTCCCCTTAGCAACCGCCGGCTCTGATGGCCGCGCCCGGCGCCGCTCACCTTAAAGCCTAACGGTCATCACTCAAGAGCCCAGATCATTGCGTCTTCCTTTGCTGCAGCGCCGAATGGATGCGGGATAAGAGCGGCACTTGCAGCGCGGGCGCGCCAACGGCAAGCTTGCCAAAAATCTGGGGGAAGTGATGTCCAAGCCTCGTCTTCTGGCCTTGTTTCTGGCTTGGGCCAGCCTATTCGTGATCTTGCCCGCGCTGGCGCAGGAGCGCGCGCCGGAGCCGCGTACGCCGCCGCCGGTGCCCGTCACCATCTTGTCCAAAGCTGTGACCGCCAATGTTGCCACCACCGATCAGGCCTTGCTGAACGCTGACAGCGATCAAGACAACTGGCTGCTGCATGGCCGCACCTACGACAATCAGCGCTTTTCGCCGCTGACGCAGATCACACGGGATAATGTCAAGCGGCTGGCGATCAAGGCGATCATTCACACCGGCCAGATCAACAGCATGGAGGCGACGCCCTTGGTGGTGGACGGCATCATGTATGTCTCCACCCCCAGCGACCATGTCCAAGCCTATGATGCGGCCACCGGCGAGCTAAAATGGACTTACAATCCCACCCTTGCCTTCACTGACAATTGCTGCGGTCCGCAGTCGCGCGGCGTGGCGGTGGCCTATGGCAAAGTGTTCGTGGCCCAGTTGGATGGCCATGTGGTGGCGCTGGATGCCAGGACCGGCGCGGTGGTGTGGAAAAGCGTGATCGCCGACACCATTCCCGAACCCGCACATTATTATGCCTTCACACTGGCGCCGCAGGTGTTCAATGGCATGGTGCTGGTGGGCAGTTCCGGAGCCGAATATCCCACCCGCGGTTTTGTCGAGGCGCTGGATGCAAACACCGGCAAACTGATCTGGCGTTTCCACACCACGGCCGCGCCGGATCAACCTGGCGGCAAGACTTGGAGCGAGGATAGCTGGAAATATGGCGGCAGTTCGGTGTGGAACACGCCTGCGATCGATCCCAAAAACAATCTGGTGCTGTTTGCCACCGGCAATCCCAATCCGGATTATTGGGGCGAGAACCGCAAGGGCGACAATGCCTATACCGATTCCATCGTCGCCATCGATTCCCGTACCGGTAAGCTGCGCTGGTGGTATCAGCAAGTGCCGCATGACCTGTGGGATTATGATTGTCCTTCGCCGGTCATTCTGTTCGATGCCAAGGACGAAAAGGGCAATATCGTTCCGGCCGCCGCCGAGGCCGGCAAGCTGGGCAATGTCTTCATCCTCAACCGCCTCACCGGCAAGCTGCTGCACAAGTCGCAAGCCTTCGTGAAGCAGGCCGACAACATGTTCGTGATCCCCAGCGATAAGCCGTTCACGCGTTATCCCGGCATCAGCGGCGGCAATCTGTGGTCGCCGGCCGCCTACTCGCCATTGACGCGGAATTTCTATGTCATGGGCATCAATCAGGCCTATACCGTGACGGCTTTTGCTTTTCCCAAATATGTGCCCGGCACGCCGACGGTGGGCCAGCAAGTGGGCGGCACGCAACGGCCCGCGCCCACCGATCAATTCCCTGTCGATGGCACCTTGACGGCGATCAATGTCGATACCGGCAAGATAGCCTGGCAACAAAAGACCGAGCTGCCGGAAATCGGCGGCGTGCTCGCCACCGCCAGCAACTTGGTTTTTGCCGGCGAGATGAACGGCTATTTCGATGCCTTTGACGCCGTAAATGGCGAAAAATTATGGTCGCAGAATCTGGGCATCGCGGTCTGCGCCCCGCCCATCACCTATCGGATCGAGGGCGTGCAATATGTTGCAGTGGGCGCGTCGGGTTGTCAGCATTCCGCCGGCCTGATCAAGGACATCAGCAAATCGCGCTTTGGCGATACCATTGCGATTTATGCCTTGATGCCTTAGCGCTGCTCCAGCCTAGCGTGCAGCCTGCGGATGATGTCGCCGGCGGTGGTCTCGCACAGGCCTGGAACGACGGAATGTACTGTCGCGGCCAGACCCGCGCCTAACAATGGCAGGGCAAAGGACAATGCCACTCGTTGGTGTTGGAAATAGCTTTCACCCGCCTGAGCAGGATGTGACAGAAACAGCCGCCGGAACATGAGAACCCCTGCTGCAACGCATCATAGTATACAGCTTTCCAGCTCTTGTGCGGCGTTCGATTTGTCTGAGATATTGGCCGTCAAAGGAAAAATGCATCTGGGAGGAATTATGAAACGGATAATTTTCGGCATGGCGTCCATGACGCTGTGCACCACATTGTTCATCGCCGGCGCCAATGCCGCCACCGCCACCCGCGCCTCCTTTGGCGCGCTGTCGGACGGCACCAAGGTCGAAGCCGTCACCCTCACCAATGGCGCCGGCATGAGCGCCAAGATCATGACCCTGGGCGCCACCCTGCAATCCCTGATCGTTCCGGACAAAGCCGGCCACAAGGACGATGTGGTGTTGGGCTACGACACGGCCCAGGAATATCTCACCCGGCCCAACTTCTTCGGCGCCTCGGTGGGCCGTTATGCCAACCGCATCGCCAAGGGCAAGTTCAGCCTGGATGGCAAAACCTTCACCTTGGCCACCAATGACGGTCCCAATTCGCTGCATGGCGGCCTCAAAGGCTTCGACAAGCGGATGTGGAAAATCGATTCGGTCTCCAACGGGCCGGACGCCAAAGTGGTGTTGAGCTATACCAGCGCCGATGGCGAGGAAGGCTTTCCCGGCGAGATGAAAGTCACTGCCACTTATTCCCTGAACGAGCAGAACGAGCTCAAGCTGGAATACCGCGCCTCCACCTCAAAACCCACCGTCCTCAATCTCACCAACCATTCCTATTTCAATCTGTCGGGCAACGACGCCCGCGATGTGATGGGCAATATGGTGACCTTGCATGCCGAGCGTTTCACGCCTGTCGATGCCACTTTGATCCCCACCGGCGAACGCCGGCCTGTGGCAGGCACGCCGTTCGATTTCCGCATCCCCCATCGCGTGGGCGACCGCATCCGCGACGCCAGGGACCAGCAGATCCGCTTCGGCCGCGGCTATGATCATAATTTCATTGTCGACGGCGCGGCGGGAAGCTTGCGTCCGGCGGCGGTGGTTTCAGACCCGGTGTCAGGCCGGACCATGGAAATGAGCGTCACCGCGCCCGGCATCCAGTTCTATACCGGCAATTTCATGGACGGCACCTTTTTCGGCAAATCCTCCCGCGCCTATCGCCAGGGCGATGCCATCTGCCTGGAGCCGGGCGTATTTCCGGATTCACCCAATCACGCGGATTTCCCGACCTCGCGGCTCAATCCGGGGACGACTTACGTCAACACCATGGTTTATAAGTTCAGCGCCAAGTAGTTTAATTAACCCCCATCCGTCGCAGCTCGGGTTTGCGAAGATGCAAACACCTCGCTGCGACACCTTCCCCCTTCCTGGCGCTTCGCGCCGAAGGGGGAAGGGATCTTTCGGATGCTGATCGTCGCTCGGCGGAATGCCTCGCTCGAGATCCCTGGATAACTCAGCCCAGTCAATCCACCTTCACAACCGCCACGCCCTTAGCAGGCATGTCAAAGGACATTTTCCCATCCTGTGTGCTGCTGGCGAACGGCAGCGGGCGCACCATGTTCGGCTTGTCGAACGTGTTGTGAGCATCCATGGCAAAGGCCGACAGGATACGCCCATGCGCCGTGCCGGTGAGATTGGTCACCACCTGCACGGCATGACCCGGATCGGTGTTGACGATGGATAAGATCAGCTTGCCGTCGGGCGCCTTCGCCGCCGACACATCCACCATCGGGATGCGGCTGTCACCTTGAACATAGTCCGGCCCCGACACCTTGGTGGGGTAGGGTGTCGCGCCCATGAACGCCTGGTACATGTCAAAGACATGATAGGTGGGGGTCAGCAGCATCTTCTCCTTATCGGTGAGAATCATGGCCTGCAGCACATTGATCATCTGGGCGATATTGGCGCCCCTCACCCGGTCTGAATGGCGCTGGAAGATGTTGAGGCTCAAACCCGCCACCAGCGCGTCGCGCAAGCTGTTCTGCTGATAGAGAAAGCCGGGATGGCTGCCGGGCTCCTGATCGTACCAGGTGCCCCATTCATCGACATACAGCCCGATCTTCTTGTCCGCGTCATACTTGTCCATGATCGCCGCGGTCTTGGTGACGATCTCGTCGATATGCAGCGCATGCTTGAGAGTCGAAGCCCATTCGCTTTCGGGAAAGCCGGTGGCCGGTCCCTTGTCGCGGAAGATTCGCGGCACGGTGTAATAATGCACGCTGAGACCGTCGAAGCGGCCGCCATCGCGCATCATGGTTTCGGCGAAATCATAATTGTCGTCATGAGAACCGCTGGCGATCTTCAAGGTGCCCATCTCGCGCGGGGTATTGGCGAAAGTGGCATAGCGGCGGTTGATATCGGCGGCATAGCTATCGCGCATATTGCCGCCACAGCCCCAAGTCTCGTTGCCGATGCCGACAAAGCGCACGGTCCAGGGTTTGGCGCGGCCATTCTTGCGGCGCTCATTGGCCAGGGAGGATTGGCTGTCGGAGGTCATATATTCCAGCCATTGGGCGCTGTCATAAGGGGTCAATGACCCGACATTGAGTGAGACATAAGCGTCCGCCCCCACCAGCTCGGAAAAATTCATGAATTCATGAGTGCCGAAACTATTGTCCTCGGTAACGCCGCCCCAATGGACATTGACCCGCTTCGGACGCTTGGCGCGCGGCCCGATGCCGTCACGCCAGTCATAGAGATCGCCAAAACAGCCGCCCGGCCAGCGGATGTCCGGCACATGGATTTTCTTGAGCGCATCCACCACATCCTTGCGATAGCCGCGAATGTTGGGAATCTTACTGTCCTCGCCGACCCAAATGCCTTCATAAATGCCGCGCCCCAGATGTTCGGCAAACTGGCCATAGATATGGCGATCGATAGGCGCGCCGGGCTTGGAAGTATCGATGGCGATATTGGCCACCGCGGTTTGCGCAGCTGCCGGCGCAGCCGCCACAGCCAAAAGCAGGACGCCACCCAAAATCTTGCCCAACATCGTCAGCCCCCGAAAGATTTTCTCGGACAATTGAGGAAAGCCGCCGCCCCTGCAAGCGGCAAATTGGGAAACGATCAGGAGGCGGTGGTGCTCAGTGTCCTCAACCCTTCCGGGTCGGACAAAAGCAGGGCCCAATCTTCGCGGCTGAACGCCGCTGTCTCACCACGCAGGGCCCGCTCGCGCAGGCTCCACAGTTTCAGCGGATCGACGGCGGGCAAGGGTGTCTCGGCCAACAGCGCCAAATGCAAATCCCTCACTTTCGCGTCTTCCAGAACCAGCTGCGCTCGGACCGGAATGGCCTGGTGGCTTTCGCTGAGGGCATGCGCCCGGCCCAGCACTTTCGAGCCCCGGGTTTCGCTGGGCACCAGGAAAAGCCCGTCTTTGCGCAGCCATTCGCCCAGGAACGGACTGCTGCTGACCAGCACCAACGGAATGGCCAGCCACAAGCCGGCCAACAGCGGCATGAACCAATTGAAGCTGTCCTGCGCGTATTTTTGCAATAGGAAGGTGACAAGGATGCCGACAATGGTATGGGGCGCGAATTTGCGGACCACCAACGCAATCGGCAGCGCACGGTCGGCGCGTGTCTGCGCATTCCATCCCGTCGCCATCCCAATCAGTATACTGAATACAAACCAGCTATGCTGCAGCATCACGATCGGCGCCATTAAGGTGGCGAACACCGCTTCCCAGAAAGCGCTTTGCAGCACTTTGCGGGTACCGCCATGGGCGCGTGTGGCCTGCGCGTCCTCCAACAATGCGATCACGGACAGAAGCTTGGGACCGTACAGCATCACCAAGGTTGCCAACACCAGCACCACCAGTTCGGCCGCATGAGAGACCGACAATGTCAGCATGGGCTGCAATCCGATAAAGAAGGCGCCCGGCACCGGCTTGGCGGTCATCATGTCGGTTACCGACACCACCAGCAGCAACAGCCACAACGGCGAAGAGACATAGCTCATGATTCCCATCGCCAGATGCAGGCGGCTGGGCAAAGTCAGGCCTTGGGCGAAGACAAGGCGAAGATGCTGGAGGTTGCCCTGGCACCAGCGGCGGTCGCGGATCAGATAGTCCAGCAAGGTGGGCGGTGGTTCCTCGAAGGAGCCACCAAGATCGGGCGCCATCCACACCTCCCATCCCGCCCGGCGCAACAGCGCGGCTTCGACAAAGTCGTGGCTCATGATTTCGCCGCCAAAGGGCGGCGAGCCTGGCAAACGCGGCAGCCCGCAATGCTGGATGAAGGCATGCACGCGAATAATGGCGTTGTGTCCCCAATAATTGCCGTCGGGTCCCTGAAGGAAAGCCAGACCGGCGGCATGGACAGGGCCGTAAACGCTGGAGGAAAATTGCAGCAGGCGGGCGAACAGCGAATGGCGTCCCACCAGTTGCGGCGGCGCCTGAATCAGCCCGACCCGGGGATTGGCGTCCATCAGCCCGACCAGCTCGGACAAGGTCTTGCCGGTCATCAGGCTGTCGGCATCCAGGATCACCATATAGTCGTAAAGCTGGCCCCAATTTTCGCAAAAGTCCTGGATATTGCCCGCCTTGCGGCCGGTGTTGCGGGGACGGTGGCGGTAGAAAATATGGGCGCCGTCACCCAATGCATCCTTGAGCTTCTTCCATTCCAATTCCTCGGCCACCCAATTGGCGGGATTGGTGCTATCGCTGAGGATATAGAAGTCGAAATCGGGACCGGCGGACTCCCAAATGGCGCGCACGCCGGAAAACACCCGCCCCACATCTTCATTGTATACGGGCATCAAAATAGCGGTGCGCGCCGCCGACAATTCGCCGGCGGGCTTCAACGGCAACAGATTGGTTCGTGAGAAGCGCGCCCAGACACCGAACAGCGCCAGCCAGAAGGACATGGCGATCCAGGCAAACAAAATCGCAAACAGGAAAAGGATGACGATTTCGCGGAAGGTGAAACCGTCAAACTGCAGCACGCCTGCCATCTGCGTCACCGCGGCGACGGTGGAGGCCAGCACCAGGAAAAGGTACAGCCAGCGCCGCGGCGCGATCTCAGGCACGGCGGCGGTTCAATGCCGGAGCAAGTTGCGCGGGGACCGAGAGCAGCGTGGTGAAAAACGCCACAAGGATGCGCCCCGGAGTCCAGGGCACCAAGGCTTGGGCAGTCATAGGCCGGGGACAACGCAATGGCGTTCCGGCAATGACTGTCTCTACCGGTGCCTCAAAAGCGCGAGACTGGGAATCCATCTTTAAACCCAACAATTTGTCGCCCGTCCGACATTGGTAATGAAACGTGACAATGCGGCGAAATCATGGATCGTTCGGTGCAATTCCAGGGCGCTATCATCGGTATACAGATCGCCCTCCGTCATCGAGCGTTGTGCCTTAACTTCTCCACGATTGCCGCTTCCACTCCCGCTGACCTCTTTTCCATAACAAATGTTCAACCGACGCCTGTTCCTTGCCGCCTTGTCGGCCAGCATGTTCCCGCCGCACGCTTTCGCTGCGGTGACGGCCGCCATCCGCCTGGGCCCGCCCAAGGCCTTCAGCTACGCGGATTTGGTGGCGCGCGCCAAAAAAAACGCCAGTCAGCCTTATAAAGCGCCAGAATCCCGGGCCGCCGAGATCATCAAAGGCATCGATTTCGACGCCTCTCAGAAGATCAAGTTCCGCGCCGACCATGCTTTGTGGCCGGGTGGGCCTCAGCCGGTCTCCTTTTTCCACCTCAGCCGCTATTCGAATGAGCCCGTCGTGCTGCACGCGGTCTCCGACGGCAAAGCGCGGGAGATTTTGTATGGTCCCGACTATTTCGACTATGGCGCCAGCGGGCTCGATCCCGCCGCGCTGGCCAAGTTGGGCTTTTCGGGGTTCCGGGTAATGGATGGAACGGGCAAGCCGACCGATTGGCTGGCCTTCCAGGGCGCCAGCTATTTCCGCTCCAGCGGACAGGAGGAACAATATGGCGCGTCCGCCCGCGGCATCGCCATCAATACCGCCGCAGCCACGGCGGAGGAGTTCCCCCGCTTTTCTGAATTCTGGCTGGACGATAACGGTCCGGTGATCAGCATCTATGCCTTGCTGGATGGCCCTTCCATTACGGGCGCCTACAAATTCGACGCCATGAAGAATGAGAGCAAGGCGGTCGTGATGAACTGCCATTGCGACTTGTTCTTCCGCGCCGACATTTCACGCCTGGGCGTAGCGCCCCTGACCAGCATGTACTGGTATGGCGAGAATGAACGGCGCAAGGCCGCTGACTGGCGTCCCGAGATTCATGACAATGACGGCCTGGCGCTATGGACCGGCAAGGGCGAGCGCATCTGGCGGCCGCTGATCAATCCGCCGCAAGTGATGACCAACAGCTTTGCGGACACCAATCCCAAGGGCTTCGGCCTGATCCAGCGCGACCGCGATTTCGCCAACTACCAGGACGACGGCGCCTTCTACAACAAGCGCCCCGGTATATGGGTGGAGCCCAAGGGGAATTGGGGCGCGGGCGCGGTGCAGCTGGTGGAAATTCCCACTGAAGATGAGACCCATGACAATATCGTCGCCTATTGGCGGCCTGATCGCGACATTCATGGCGGCGACAGCCTGTCGTTCGACTATCGCCTCTATTGGCAGGACAAGGAGCCCGCTTTTCCCAAAAATATCGCCATGGTCGTGGCCACAAGGCTGGGCCGCGGCGGCATACCGGGCGCCAATCCCTGGCCGCACGACAAATTCAAATTCGTGGTCGATTTTACCGGCGGCCCGCTGATGCAGATGCAGCAGCGTTACGATGTGACGCCGGTCGTCAGCGCCTCACGCGGCAAGATCGACAATGCTTATGTGATCAAGGTCGTGGGTACCGAGCGCTGGCGGGCTTTGTTCGATCTGCAAGTCGAAGGCGCGCAGCCGGTGGATTTGCGGATGTATTTGAAGCTGGGCAACAAGACGCTCAGCGAAACCTGGCTCTACCAATACTTCCCGCAATAGGCGCGACGACCTCACGACGCAAAAGGACGCGCCGTCAGTTTTGTCCCGGGAGCATGCTCGTCAAGGTTTGGAAGGACAGCGAGTGTTGATCCACGCCGGGCGGAATCACATCGCCTGTCGACCAGGAGAAGAACAACAGCACCGTATGGTTGGTGTTATGGGCAAATCCATAACGCGGATCGGTGGTGGCGAGCAGCTTGCCGGTTTTGGCGTCGTAACCGGTGGCGACAAATTTGGCGACGCCTTTTTCTTCCGCCTGCTTGAACAGCGCGATTTCCGGCACGGTCACCGAATTGCCCGCCGGATAATATGGCACGGTGAGCTGGGGAATGCCGATCAGCAGCGACTTGTTATCGGTGGATAGCGCCCCCGACGAAACCTGCACCACGGCCTCGGACTGGGTGCGGTCATCTACCAGCATCAAGCCGTTCTTCAGCATCTGGGTGCGGATGGCGGCGATGGCATAGCCATCGTCATAGCCCTGGAAATAGCGGGTATCGACAAAGATGCGGGTGCCCTTGGGAATGCCCAGCGAAAGCTGCGCGGCGGCGCGGTCGGCGGCGGCGGAGATCAACAGTTGCTCGCTGGCGGTGCGCAATGGCGCCGTGGACCGGGCGGTGGTGCAACCGGCCATCAGGCCAGCGCAAAGCAAGGCGGCGGACAATTTTCTGATGGCGCGATTTTCCCTGAAAATCGCTGCCGGCGCAATTTTTCGCATGGATCCTTCATAAAGCAGGCCCCCCTGCGGGGAAAACCCCTCTTATGCTTTCAAATTATTGCAATCCCGCAATTGCGGTAGAAACATGACCGAAAAGAAACAAGCCCCGCCAGATTACCGACGGGACTTGCTCCGATCTTTTGTCCGACATCAGGCCGGACGCTCTATATGGGCTTTCACCCATTGTTCCGTTTCAATTTTAGGCGGAGGTCCGGGTTTTTAGTCCGGGCCTTGGCTCCGCGTCAGGCGAAGCCCGGCTTACTTTCCGGCGGGGTCTCTTCCAAAGGAACCTCCCTGTTAGCGGGTTTCACCTGCCGGGATTAAGATTGCGTCTCGCGCGACATTCCGGCGCCAGAAATCCGGTCTCCACCGGATCGATCGCGATTGTCTTAAAGGACGCGTCCGCGTCTAAGCAATCGCGCAATGGGCGCCTTGAGGAAGTGCTGCGACAGTCGCAATCTTTTCTCTCGGCAACAAAACCCTGCGCCCGAAAGAGCGCGAGGTCAACCCGTAATCGGGTGCGAAACACTTTGTGAAGCTGAGCCGGCGTCAAGGCGAATCGGTGGGAACCGAATGGTGATTTTCTTTGTGTTTTAGAGCCTTATGCCGGGGGCATTTGCATCTTTGGCGAGCCTGTTTTATCGGTCGGGTAAGAAGGGGAAACGTCTTGCCATCGCGCGTCATTCTGTACGGCGTGCTCGTCTTGGCGGCTGTGCCGGCTCTGGCGCAGCAGCCAGAGCACGTCGTTGTGTATGGCACCTTGCCGGATTCCGATATCGCACTGTCTCAGGACAAGATATCGGGCGGGCTGCAAAGCCTGAGCGCCGACCAATTGGCCGCCCAACATGGCAGCTCGCTGCTGTCGGCGCTGGGATCACAGACCGCCGGCGTCAATTTGAGTGACGTCCAAGGCAACGGGCTGTTTCAGAATTTGCGCTTTCATGGCTTCGACGCATCGCCGCTGCAAGGCACGCCACAGGGCCTGGCGGTCTATCAGAATGGCGTGCGGCTGAACGAAGCCTTTGGCGACACCGTAAATTGGGACGCCGTTCCCCAAGCTGCCGTTGCGCGCATGGATGTGTGGAGCAGCAATCCCGTGTTCGGGCTCAATGCCTTGGGCGGCGCGGTCGATCTGGTGATGAAGAACGGCTTCACCTGGCAAGGTATGGAAGCCTCGGCGCAAGGCGGGTCCTTTGGTCATGGCATGGCTAGCGGTCAATGGGGCCTGGAAGATGGTGCGTTCAGCTTTTACGGCGCCGCTGAAGGCGTCACCGACCAAGGCTGGCGCTATCATTCGGGGTCCAACCTGGCGCGTCTTTATGCCGATGCTGGTTGGCGTTTCGGCGACAGCGAGATTCATTTCCTGGTGTCTGGCGCGGCCACCAGTCTTGGCGTGGTCGGACCCACGCCTTTAGATCTGATCCAGCGCAACAGAAAATCAATCTACACCTTCCCCCAGACCACGCGGAATACCAATGGCAGCCTGGCGCTCAACGGAAAGACCAAGCTCGACGACAATTGGCAGCTGGAAGCATCCGCTTATCTGCGCTCCTTCCAGCAGCGTCATGCCGACGGCAATGACGGCAATTTTGAGCGTTGTTCCAACTCGTCATCCTTTGTTGGCAAACTATGCCTGCAAGATGACGGCTTCCCGCGACCGGTACCTTTCACCGGTGCCGCCGCGTTGAATTTCCGCAACCAGTTCGCGATCCTGGATCAGAACAATGCCGGCATCGCTTTCACGCCCGGTGTCTTTTACGGCACCTTGGATCACACCTTCACCGACAGCACCACGCATGGCATGACCTTGCAGGTCACGGGCAGTGCACCGCTGATGGGTCTGGGCAATTATTTCACCGCCGGCTTTTCCCTGGATTCCAGCGCCATCGGCTTTCGCTCCACCAGCACTTTGGCGCGAATCTCGCCCAACTTGTTGGTGGCGGTTGATCCCGCATTGGCGGGTTCGGGCAGCGTTATCCGCGCCAATGGCAATGTCGGTTATGCGCCGGTCACGCTGGGCGCCACCACTGATTATTACGGCTTCTATGCCGTGGATGCGCTGGACCTCACCGAGGCCCTGACCTTGACCGGGGGTCTGCGGGTCAATGCCGCCGATATCGTCACCCGCGACCGCAGTGGCGCTGCAAGCGAACTCAATGGCAGTCATGGCTATGGCCATGTCAATCCGCTGGCCGGGCTGACCTACAAGATCAGCGACGCCTTTATTTTGTTCGGCAGCTATTCCGAGGCCAATCGCGCCCCCACGGCTCTGGAACTGGACTGCGCCGACCAGACACGGCCTTGCCTGTTGGAAGGCTCGCTGGTGGCTGATCCGCCGCTGTCGCAAGTCGTTAGCCATTCCTATCAAGCGGGCGCGCGGGGAAATATTGGGTTGGCGGACGGCAAGCTGGATTGGAATGTCAGCCTGTTCCGCACCGACAGCGACAACGACATTGTGGCTTTGGCCAGCACCATCGCGGGGCGCGGCTATTTCACCAATGTGCCCTCTACCCAACGCCAGGGTGTGGATGTTTCGGCCCGCTATGCGGCAAGCGGCTGGTCCGCCTATGCCAGCTATTCCTATCTGGACGCGACGTACCAATTCACCGGCACCCTCGCCTCGCCCAACAATCCCAATGCCGATGCAAGCGGCAACGTGGTTGTGACACCGGGTCGACGCATTCCGCTCAATCCGGCCAATGCAGTGCGGGCGGGTGGTGATGTGAATGTCACGGAGGCAATCAGCCTGGGGGGCGAACTGGCCTTCACCGGCAGCCAATATTTCGACGGCGACCCTTCAAATCTCAACGCCAAGCTACCTTCGACCGTGGTGGTCAATCTGCGCGGCAGCTGGCAGATCGATCCCAACTGGCAGCTTTTCGCCACGGTGGACAATCTGTTCGACAATCACGATGCGCTGTATGGAGCCTATTTCGATCCGTCCGATACCACAGGCCTGATCACGCCCGCGCTGACCGATCCGCGCACTTTGACCTTGCGTCAACCGGTATCATTCCAATTGGGCCTGCGTCTGAAATTTTGACCCCCTCCGGGCCGGTACTGGCATCGAATGACGCCGACCTTTATATGGGCGCCATGTTGCGCCTGACCGACATCAAATTGCCGCTCGACCATCGCCCCGAGGCGTTGAAGGCCGCGATCCTGAAGAAGCTCAAGCTTCCGGAAGACGCGTTGTTGGATTGGAAAATCTTCAAGCGCGCCCATGATGCCCGCAACCGGCACGCGATTTCCTACATTTATACCGTGGACGTCACGCTAAAGGACCAAAGCCGCGCACCCAAGGATGTCCGCCCCACCCCCGATATGGCCTACAAATTCGCCGCCCATGCACCGGCGAATTTCCCCCATGATCATTTGAAGCGGCCGCTGGTAATCGGCGCGGGCCCTTGCGGGTTGTTCGCCGCCTTGATCCTGGCCCAGTCGGGCTTTCGTCCCATCATTCTGGAACGCGGCAAGGTGGTGCGTGAACGCACCAAGGACACTTGGGGACTGTGGCGACGTTCGGTGCTGGATCCGGAATCCAATGTCCAGTTCGGCGAAGGCGGCGCGGGCACCTTCTCTGACGGCAAGCTTTACAGCCAGATCAAGGATCCGCGCCATCTGGGCCGCAAGGTGCTGACCGAATTCGTGCACGCCGGCGCGCCGGAAGAAATCCTCACCGAGGCTCATCCCCATATCGGCACTTTCCGCCTGGTCACCATGGTGGAAAGCATGCGCCAAGCCGTCGAAAGCCTTGGCGGCGAATATCGCTTTAAGAGCAAAGTCGTGGACCTTCTCTTGGGCGATGACCGCCGGTTGCGCGGCGTCAAACTGGAAAACGGCGAGGAAATCCTCAGCAATCACGTGGTGCTGGCCTTGGGCCATAGCGCCCGCGATACCTTTGAGATGCTGCATGATCGCGGCGTGGCGATCGAAGCCAAGCCTTTCTCCATCGGTTTGCGCATCGAGCATCCCCAAGGCATGGTCGACAAGGCGCGCTTCGGCCGCTCCATCCCGGAACTGGGCGCGGCCGAATACCGGCTGGTGCATCACGCCAAGAATGGCCGCAGCGTCTACAGCTTTTGCATGTGTCCCGGCGGCACGGTAGTGGCCGCCACCAGCGAAGCGGGCTGTGTCGCCACCAATGGCATGAGCCAATATTCCCGCAATGAGCGCAACGCCAATGCCGGCATTGTGGTGGGGATCACGCCGGAGGTGGATTATCCCGGTCACGTCCTGGCCGGGATCGCTTTGCAGCGGCAATGGGAAAGCGCGGCCTTTGTCGCCGGCGGCTCCAGCTATGCCGCGCCGGCGCAATTGGTGGGGGATTTCATCGCAGCAAAAGCTTCAACCCAATTGGGCAGCGTCATCCCGTCCTATCGGCCCGGGGTGACACCGACAGATCTCGCCTCTTGCTTGCCCGACTATGCCATTACCGCGATTCGTGAGGCGCTGCCCGCTTTCGGACGTCAGATCAAAGGTTTTGATCGCGCGGATGCGGTGCTGACCGGCGTGGAAACCCGCACCTCCTCGCCCATCCGCATCCAGCGCGGCGACGATTTCCAAAGCCTCAATACACCGGGGCTTTATCCGGCCGGCGAAGGCGCCGGCTTTGCCGGCGGCATTCTGTCGGCGGCGATAGACGGGATTAAAGTGGCCGAGGCCGTGGCAAAATCGATCGCGAATGCTTAGTGACAGTGTAGTCTCGAGCGACGCATTCCGCGGAGCGACCATCCGCTAGGGCCATGGCCTGCCTCCCCCTTCGCGTGCGCAAGCACGCCTAAAGGGGGAGGTGGCCGAGACGAGCGCCGGAGCGTAGCGACGGCGTGATAGTCGAGGCCGGAGGGGGTTAAAAAACGATACGAGCTGTGACGGATGGGGGTCAATAAACCCTAAGCGGCCAGGAATTCCGACACAAAAGCCGTTCTGGGATTGCGCCGCACATCGCTGGGCGCGCCATACTGCTCGATGCGGCCGTCCTTCATCACCGCCACCAGATCGGCCACGGCAAAGGCTTCTTCCTGATCATGGGTGACGAACACGGTGGTGACGCCGGCATGGTCATGAATGCGGCGCAGGTCGGCGCGCAACTCCTTGCGCACTTTGGCGTCCAGGGCGCCGAACGGCTCATCCAGCAACAGCATGCGCGGCTCGATCGCCAGCGCCCGCGCCAGAGCGACACGCTGGCGCTGACCGCCGGAAAGCTGGCTGGGATAGCGCTCTTCCAGGCCGGGCAGCTGAACCAGATCGAGCAATTCCTTCACCCGGCGCTGGATATCGGCTTTGGCGGGCCGCGTGCGGCGCGGCCTGACCTTCAAGCCGAAGGCAATATTATCGGCCACGGTCATATGCTTGAACAAGGCATATTGCTGAAAGACGAAACCCGCATTGCGCGTGCGCGCCGGCATGTCCAGCCAGTTCAGATCGGCGAAACGCACACTGCCGCTGTCGGCGAATTCCAAACCGCCCAGAATGCGCAACAAAGTGGTCTTGCCCGAGCCGGACGGCCCCACCAGGGAGATAAACCCGCCCTGGGGCGCAACAAAGCTGGCGCCATTCAAGGCAGGGAAGCGGCCGAACTTTTTGGAGACGGAGTCAACGGTCAAAGACATAGCGGCTTTCTCCTAATGGCGATGCGCCGCGGCCAATTCATCCGCATAGCGCCATTCCAGCAGCGATTTCAGGGCAAGCGTGATCAGGCCAAGCATCGCCAGCAGCGCGGCGACCGAAAAAGCACCGACATAATCGTAATTGTTGTAGAGCAGCTCGACATGCAGCGGCATGGTGTTGGTCTGGCCGCGAATATGGCCCGACACCACCGACACGGCGCCGAATTCGCCCAAAGCACGGGCATTGCACAGCAGGATGCCATAGAGCAGGCCCCATTTTATGTTGGGCAAGGTCACGCGCAGGAAGGTGCCAAGACCGGAGGCGCCCAGAGTCGCGGCCGCTTCTTCCTCGTCGCGACCCTGATCCACCATCAAGGGGATCAATTCGCGCGCCACAAAGGGGAAGGTGACAAAGACGGTGGCCAGCACGATGCCGGGCAAGGCGAACAGGATATGGACGTTATGCTCCACCAGGTCGCGGCCGAACCAGCCCTGCGCGCCAAACACCAGCACATAGATCAGTCCGGACACAACCGGCGATACGGAAAAAGGCAGATCGATCAAGGTCACCAGGAAGGTCTTGCCCCAAAAATCGAACTTGGCGATCGACCAGGCGGCGGCGATGCCGAATACGGTGTTCAACGGCACTGCGATGGCGGCTGCCGTCAGAGACAGCCACACCGCGGCCAAACTGTCCGGTTCGGTGATCGCGGCCCAGAAAGCTGACACGCCATTGGCAAAGGCTTCCCGGAACACCAAGAGCAGCGGCAACAGCAACACCACGGCGATGAAGCCCAGCGCCATCGCGCCGAGCAACAGTTTGAGCCAGATGGGATCATCCGTGGGGTTTTTGAATTTTCCCGAGCGTAGGCGCGAGCCGGAGCGACCGTTAAAAATACTCATCTGCGTTTCGCCGCCCAGGCTTGCAATCCGTTCAAGGCCAGCAGCATCACAAAGCTCGCCGCCAGCATCACCGCGCCGATGGCGGCAGCGCCGGCATAATCATACTGCTCCAGCTTTGTGACGATCAGCAGCGGCGCGATTTCGCTGACGGCGGGAATATTGCCGGCGATGAAAATGATGGAGCCGTATTCGCCCGCGCCGCGGGCAAAGGCCATCGCCGCCCCGGTCAGAAGCGCCGGCATCAGCATGGGTATCACCACCCGGCCGATGGTTTGCAGACGGGTCGCGCCCAAGGTGGCGGCGGCTTCCTCAATCTCCCGGCCCATCTCGCTGAGCACCGGCTCCAGGGTCCGCACCGTGAAAGGCAGGCCGATAAAGGTCATCGCCACCAAAACACCGAGCGGCGTGTAAGCGATCCGGATGCCATAGGGAACCAGCAGCGAACCGATCCAGCCATTGGGGGCATAGAGGGTGGACAGCGCGATGCCCGCCACCGCCGTGGGCAGGGCAAAGGGCAAATCAATCACCGCATCCAGCAGGCCTCTTCCGGGTATGCGGTAGCGCACCAGCACCCAGGCGATAATAAAACCGAACACGGAATCGATAGCCGCCGCCAGCAACGCCGTGCCGAAGGAAAGCCGCAGAGACGCCAGCACCCGCGGGGTGGAGATCGCCGTCCAGAAGCCGTCAAAGCCCAACTCGACGGGGCGGATCAGCAAGGCCAGAAGCGGGATCAGAACCAGGCTGGTCAGATAGAACAGGGTAAAGCCCAAGGACAGGCTGAAGCCGGGCAGCACATGCCGGGACCTAAGGATCGGGAATCTCAATCCAATCGCGCTCATAATACCTTCAAAAAAATTCTGGAACCGGTATTGCCCCTTTGGTTCCCAGATGAATGAGAAGATTCAACCAATCAACCGGTTCCCTTAACTATTTGCCGGGCTGATAAATTTGATCAAACACGCCGCCGTCGCCGAAATGGGTGGCTTGGGCTTTGATCCAGCCGCCGAAATCACCATCAATCGTGGCCAGCGGGATAGAAGGGAATTGGCTCTTATACTTAGCCAGGATTTCCTGGTTGCGCGGGCGGTAGAAGTCCTTGGCCTCGATCTCCTGCGCCTGAGGCGTGTAGAGGAACTTCACAAAAGCTTCGGCTGCGGCGCGGCTTTTGTGGCGATCGACATTCTTGTCCACCACCGCCACTGGCGGTTCTGCCAGGATGGAACGCGAGGGATAGACGATCTCATACTGGCCGGGCGTTTCTTTCAGCGCCAGATGGGCTTCATTCTCCCAGGACAGCAGCACATCACCGATGCCGCGCTTGGTGAAGGTCGTGGTCGAACCCCGCGCGCCGGTGTCCAGCACCGGCACATGCTTGTAGAGATTGGTGACAAAATCCTTGGCCTTTTGCGCGTTACCGCCCTGCCCCTTTTCGGCATAGATCCAAGCCGCCAGATAGGCCCAGCGCGCGCCGCCCGACGTCTTGGGATTGGGCGTCACCACCTGAATGCCCGGCTTCACCAGGTCATTCCAGTCCTTGATCTTCCAGGGATTGCCCTTGCGCACCAGAAACACAATCGTGGAGGTGTAGGGGGCGGAATTGTCCGGCAAACGCTTCTGCCAATCGGCCGGCAGCAACCCGCCATTCTTGGAAACCGCGTCGATATCGGCCGCCAGGGCCAAGGTCAGAACATCCGCCTGCAAGCCATCGATCACCGCGCGCGCCTGCGCGCCCGATCCGCCATTGGAGGTGTTGAGAACGACCTTGTCCGCTTTGTAGCTGGCGGCAAAGGCGGCGCCGATATCCTTGTAAAGCTCGCGGGTGGGATCGTAGCTGACATTGAGCAGCGTAACGTCGGCCAAAGCGGCGTTGGAAAAAGTCGCAGCGCTGGCGGAAAACAGTCCCGCCGCGACCAACAGAGAAAGAAAGCGTTTCATGGTCTCTTGCTCCTTAGAGGGCGATCTGGCTGCGCAGCACGACGGCGTCGGCGGAGATATCGGTGGCCGGCGCATTGACATGCTTGATCTTGATATTGTCGTAGTTGAGCTGAAACTTGATGGCGTTGTTGGGATACCAGTTCACGCCGAGGGTCCAGACATCCTGTTGGCCGCCGGTGATGCCGCCCGTGGCGGCAGTGGCGAAAGGCAAAAAGTCCAGATCGATATTGCTGTAGCGCGCGGCCAATTCCCATGCGCCCCAGCCTCCCGGCGTGCCCAGCGGTTTGGCCGGGCGAATATTGCGGAAGCTGGCGGTGGCGGGATCGTAAGGATGTTGTTCGCCGGTCAAGGAATAGGTGAGGAATGCATACCAGCCCGAGAAATGCGGATTGGGAAGAGCAAGGCGGCGCTCGATCTCATAACGGAACCAGCCACCTTGGGCATAGAAATTGTCGTAGGTGCCGGCGGTCTCAAAACCGAACTCCCGGGCTTGCTTGGCGTCGATATTGCCGGTGTCCACGGTCTTGCTGGCATCGACCGCCACTTCCGGACCGTTGCTGAAACGAATGACTGTGGCAGCCGGACTGGCCGTGACATCGGGCAGCTTCAGGACGTCGGTGATATGACCTTCCACCAGCCATTTGGTTTCTGGTGAAGACACCGCCAGCCAGGCGGCGCGGCCGATCAAAGCTTGCTGAGCATCAAAGGTACCCACCGCTGCGCCGGTGGTGGTGCCGTCACCGCTTTTCTTGCCGGTATAGGAGAGTGCAACCAGATAGTTGTCGCCCTGCGCCCAGATGCTGATGGCCTCGCGGCTGGGAGCGCCGGCGATGTTGCGCGAAACATCTACTGCGGCGGCGCGCTCGGGGAAGAACAAATCGCCTGAGCCGGTCTGGTCTTCCTGGCCAAGGAAGGGCGTATAGGCGCCGGCGCGGAAATAGAACGGCTTCAACCCGTCATATTCGACGTAGGCGTTATAGATATAGCCGCGGTTCTCCACGCCATAGCCGCCAAAATCATAAATGAAATTATAAGCCCAGTCGTTGAACACGGTGCCTTGAAAGCCCAGTTGGGCGCGGCGGAAGTTGGTGCCGCTGTTCAAATCCACGCTGGCGGGATTTCTCCCTTGCGCGAAATAACCGGCATCGAATTGCACCAAGCTGCGCAGCGCCAAAGTGAAAGCGCCATCCGGAGAGGCGAAGCTCACCCGGCCATTGGCGGTGCTGATCTTGGTCTGGGCCGCAAGCTGATTGTTGATGTCGGCATATTGATCGGAGGTCGAACGCTTCAGGTCCAGCACCGCCCCGCTGTAATCGGGGGCCGGTGCGCCCTTGATTTCGCCCAGCTGTTGCTGGATGTCGCGCAGCTGCTGTTCCAGCACGCCGATACGAGGATCCTGGGGCGGTAACGGCGGCGGGGCCGCTTTCTTGGAAGCCGCAAAAGAAGAAACGGTCAGAGCGATCAAAGCCGCGCCGGCCAGCAAAAGAGAAATTCGAACCTTGTGCATCAATACCCCTGGACAATTCATTGGGAAAATTCATCCCGCCGGCCTTCAACCAACCGGACCCCGTGATAATTCCTCTAAATCTCTATCTAGTCAATAGGGATTATGATGTTTTTATAAATGGGGAAAGCAGGGAAATGAGGGTTAATTATAAAGCGCCCGAACGCCGTAATTGTTGCGCGGCGGTTGCGAGATTTCGCGATTCCAGGATTTCCGCGGTGGCGTCCCGGGCCGCCAGCAAAGCTTTGCGGATGGCGCAGATACTCTCTTCGAAACAATCATCGCATTTGCGGTAAGCCATGACGCTGACACAGGGGCTTAAGGCCAATGGACCGTCGGTCACCCGCAAAACATCGGCAAAACTGATGTCCTTAGCTGGCCTGCCCAGAGAATAGCCACCCGAGCGACCGCGATGGCTGCGGACAATGCCGGTCTTCTTCAATTCCAGCAGGATGGCTTCGAGAAATTTGCGGGGAATCTTCTCGGCTTCGGCGATTTCGGCGATCTGGACCGGCGCGTCATCGCCGCGCGCCGCCAGATACAACAAGGCGCGCAAGGCATAGCGGGCTTTCTGGGAAATCATGCCGGCACAATACCCTATTATCCCTATGGAATATAGCAAAAACAAGCCAACGAAAGCCGGAAGGGGCCCTTCCCCTCGCGCGCAGCGCCGAGGGGAAGCTGGTTTCAGCGCGCGAAGGGGAGCGGAGCGACCGAGCGAAAGCTGAAACCGGAAGGGGTCATCAAAGAAAGCCGCGACAGCTTGCGACAACCCCAAAGGTGCGGCCTTCCGATTTACCGCTATAATTGACTTATTATCCGCCAAAGGCTTGCGATGACAGACTTATTTCCGATGGAGACGGGACGTTGACCTGGCTGGTCAAGGTCGCGCTGGACCGGCCCTACACCTTCATCGTCATGGCCCTGATGATCCTGATCTTCGGGCCGCTGGCAGCGATCCGGACCCCGACCGACATTTTCCCCAATATCGGCATTCCGGTGGTGGGCGTCGCCTTCAGCTTCACCGGCCTCTCACCGGACGAGATGGGCGCGCGGATGCTGGCGAATTATGAGCGTTTCCTCACCACCACTGTGAATGATGTGGAGCATGTCGAAAGCCAGTCGATGACAGGACTGGGCATCGTCAAGATCTTCTTTCAGCCCAATGTCGACATCCGGCTGGCGACCGCCCAAGTCACCTCTGTGTCCCAGACCGCTATCCGCCAGATGCCGCAAGGTACCCTGCCGCCCCTGATCCTCAACTACAGCGCCTCCACCGTGCCGGTGCTGCAGATGGCTTTCTCATCAGCCTCGCTGTCGGAGCAGCAGGTGCTGGACTATTCACAGAATTTTGCCCGTCCGCGCCTGACCACAGTGCCCGGGGCGGCGGTGCCTTATTCCTTTGGCGGAAAATTCCGCTCGGTGCAGATCGACCTTGATCCCCAGGCGATGCAGGCCCGCGGCCTGTCAGCCACCGATGTGCAGAATGCCTTTGTCAGCCAGAACCAGATCGTACCCACCGGCAATATCAAGATCGGCAGTTTTCAATATGTGGTGAAGCTCAACAATGCCACCGACACCATTGAAGCGATGAACGATCTGCCGGTGAAGACGGTGGCCGGCGGCACCATCTTCCTGCATGACGTGGGTCACGTCCGCGACGGTAACTCGCCGCAGCAGAATATCGTGCACGTCAACGGCTCCCGCGCCGTCCTGTCCACTGTCCTCAAGAACGGCCAAGCCTCGACCATCGATGTGGTGAACGGCATCAAGAATCTGCTGCCGCTGCTCAAGGCCCAGCTCCCCGATGCGCTCAAGATCGACATCCTGTCGGACCAGTCGCTGTTCGTGAAAGCCGCCATCAACGGCGTGGTGCGCGAAGGCGCCATCGCCGCCGGGCTGACCAGCCTGATGATCCTGTTCTTCCTGGGAAGCTGGCGTTCCACCGTGATCATCGCCACCTCCATCCCCCTGGCGGTGCTGGCGGCGCTGATGGGCTTATGGGCCACCGGCCAGACCCTGAATATCATGACTTTGGGCGGGCTGGCGCTGGCGGTGGGTATTCTCTTTCCAGCACATTGGGATCCTAAGCTTAGAATTCCACGTGGACAAGTTGTCGC